>Ga0180434_10003813_pt1 | contig 18888 bp, 3 predicted proteins | sample SS_ome_7_FD_132453 | JGI IMG/M metagenome (GOLD analysis project Ga0180434, IMG submission 132453) | Hypersaline lake sediment archaeal communities from the Salton Sea, California, USA - SS_1_D_2 metaG | ecosystem: Environmental > Aquatic > Non-marine Saline and Alkaline > Hypersaline > Sediment...
TGCAAGCTTTATGTCGTCAACGTCTACTGTGATTGGCAGCAGTACCTCTGGTATGATGACCATTATGGCGCCAGTGAACTGTGTTGCCAGGTCCAGCCCGGTATCAGGGTCGAAGCCTGCTATTGTCACTGGCAGGACATACAGGCCTGCCTGCGTCACGTTCATCACATAGCTTATGCTTATGGACTGGCCATTGGTCAGATTCCATCCGCCTCCTGTTTGATTCGTGAACTCATATATTGTTATATTAAGGCCGTCGCTGAGTAGGAAGGTGCCGTTGTCGGTTATGCTGTAGTTGATGCCCTCTGTCCAAACGAACGTGCCGCTGGAATTGGTGAACTTGACTGTCACGTTGTCGCTCATGTCAAAGTCGGAAAGCGCTTGTGTGGGCACATAATCAACGAACCTTATGCCCGAGATGCCGTTGCCGGACTGGTCCTCGATTGTGAGGTTTATGGTGACGTTGATGATGTTGGGCTGGTCTGGGTTGAATATGACAAGGTCCTTGAAACCAATAAGCCTTGTGGCAGACACCTGTATGCTTTCGGTATCAAGGGGTTCCCTTATGGGCGTGCCCGATTCTGTGTAATGGGTTGCATTGCCTGTGAAGTTGAATTTGTCTCCTGTTGTCATGGTCACTACTGATACGACGTCGAAGCTGACAACCAGCTCGTCATTCTGGCTGAAGTTTTCGCTGGTGGTTCCGCCGCCCACCAGGGCAGCCAACGAGAAGTCTGGGATAAATATGTTCACATACCCGTCCACATTGGTAACAGGGTCCGCAGAAGTATTAGTTATACTAGCATCATCCATGTCCAGCTCCTTCCATGCAACGCTCTCGGCGTCAAACCAGAACAGCTGTATAGAGGATTCGGTCAGGTCGAACTGGCCATGATCCTCGTTGTTCGTGTTGTTTGTCGGGATCCAGGCACGTATGGTGATGTTGCTCGTATTTACTCCGGTATCGCCCGTATGCTTTGTTGAATGGTTGATGGTCACTACATCCCCGCCAGAGTCAGGGTTGATGAAGCCCGAGCTTGCCTTTGTGTTGGTCATGTCTATCCTGTAAAGGGTGGGCATGTTCAGCGTGCTGTTTATGTACAGGTAGTAATCCTCGCTGTCGCCTGTGTCCCAGATGACCTCCCAGTCAAAGTAGGCGGAATAATAGACCTTGGTTGCGGAGCTTGAGTTGAACCATTGCGTGTAGTTCGACCTCTGGTCATCTGTGGTGTATATCCTGTTATCAGTAGGCAGTATCTCGCTTGCTGCTGGTACAAGATCGAACTTGCCTGTCAAGTTCGGTTCGGAATAAGGGGCTCCTGATGATGTGTTCACCTCATATATCCTCCACTCGCTTACGTTGTACGTGAGCATGTCATCATTAGCTGCAACTGAGGAGTTGGCAAGGTTTCTGAATATGCCCCTGACCTTCCAGTATCCGTCACCGCCCTGGATAAGGTCAATGCCCTGCCTTACAGGGCCGCGTGCGAACTTTGAGCTGATGGTAAGCAGGGAAAGGGTTTTTGTGTCGTTGTAGTGCTTTGCGCTTATGCCCTCGTCAGAGATACCATCCAGGTCCTGAGAGGTGGAACCCCAGTTCGAGTCATCCACGCTTGCATTGAACTGGATCGTGATTGTTGTTGAAGGCGGTATCCAGCCGTTTGACCAGTTGACCTGGTCATAATCCGAGTCGCTTTCCGAATCGGCCCTTGTTGCTGTCCCGTATCCCGAAGTCACTGTAGGGTCTGTGCTCACATGGACTGCGTCATTCACCCCGTCTGTGTTCCTTGCGAACTGTATGCCGAAGTCCACGTTTGATATGTTATATACGCTGCTTGGGTTTTCCACCCATATCGTGAAGTTGAGGTTGTTTGCTGCAGTAAGTATGTCGTCGTCATCGACCGTGTCATTGCCGCCTGCATAGTTCTGGACTGAAAAACTGAGCTTTATGGGCGGCGCCAGGTTAAAGTTGGTTATGTTGTAGTTTGTGTCTGTGCTGGAACTGCTTGTGTTGCACTGAATGCTCTTTGTGCTGTTAGTGGTGGGGTAGGATGTCAGTGTGTCCCTGAAGCATTCCACGGAACTGAGGTTTGTGTTGGCTGTGGTGGACACGTTTATCCTTACGTACTGCAACACATCATCAGAATTGGGGACAGATGCCTGCATGTAACCGTACGCGGTTGGGTTTTCGTCGTACGGGGAGAATGTCGAGCCCAGGGCATAGCTTCCGTTAGGCTCAAAGTGCGCCCTTACGTTTTCGTAAAGGTATGCCTTTGGCCCGGTTGTTGCAAAAACTGATATGGATAGGGCTACCATAGCAAAAACGAATGCAATGCACGTCAAGGAGAATCCTGCACCCCAGCGATTAGTACCCCCATGATACATAATCTAATATTTGGTCAGTTAGATATAAATATATATACCCCGGGCCATACTGGGTTAATCATGCCATTCATGTCATAAAACAGCCAAGTTGGATAATATATAATATATGCTATATTATATAGAGGCTTTTGTGTCGGGTGTTTTACCTCATATTTATCTTACCCGTCTTTGTCTTCGTTCTTTCTGTTCTTATTACTCACATTTGTCTTCGTTTTTGTCTTATTCGTTCTTATCTTCGTCTTTGTCCTTTTTTTCCTTCAGCTTCTCCAACCTTTGCCTCATCGATTCGATGCGATTCCCACCGGCAGCGTGGCCTTCTTTGCCTTTGCCGAGCTTCTTCACCCTTTTCTTCATTGTTTCGAGGTCGTGCTTCAGTGACACCCTTCGGTGCCTCCTGATCACTATGAGCAGGATGATTGCAGCAGCAACTATCAGGATCCATGTGAAATCAACTACATATATTTCCTGTCCTGTGGTGGTGAAATAAAAGACATCATCATCATAAAGCACTGTGGAGAAGTCCTTCTTGAGCCGTGCCCTGGCCAGGTACTCACCCGGCGGCGAGAAGGACAGCATGAAGTCATCATAAAGCTTTTCTGCCTCGCCGGGATTAAGCGTCCCGAGGGGGACAAGGTTTATGTAAACCGTCTTCATCCTGGGTTTTGCGCTTATGACCTCCACCTCAAGGTTCATGCTTTCCATTATCTCGTTCGGGACCACTATGGTTGTGAGGTTCACAAGCAGTTCGGGCGGCATGTAGTTTTTTCTGTCCGGCTTTATTATGAGTGTTGGCGGGATTTCAGCATAAACCGTGATAACGTTCTTTTCTGCGTTTCCGCTCATCCATGGGATTTCAATGTATATTCCCCCTTCCCCGTTTTCTGCATGTAAGAGAGACCCACTCTCGTCGCTTATGTTTATGATCTTTCCTGTCTGGAGCGGCAGCCCAAGGAAGAGCCTTGTGTAGTTTTCAGCAGCGGTGTTCTTGAGCGTTGTGTTTAGCAGGAATATGGTCCTGTTTTCCTCTGCCATCAGAACGTCCAGCTCCTCTTCGGTGTCAATAACGGGCGGTGTTATTGTTTTCACATAATACACCTTGGTCTCCTGCGGTTTGATGATGTCTTCCCAGACAACGTAGGATATGTTGCTCTTTTTAAGCCCCAGCGTGCTTTCTGTTTCGTTCACTATAACGTATGCATTCAATATGTCGGGGAAAACTTCGACTTCAAATGTTTTTTTCCTGGATGAAGCGAGCGGGTTGTAGACCTCTATCCTCTTTAACCATATGACAGACCTGCCCACGAATGCATCGGACTGTTCAAAATCCCCCTCTGTTATCACAAGGTCCTCGAGGATTATGTCTTCATAGACCCTTATGGGCAGGAATATCTCCTCGAATATGTATCTGTCCTGGTAGGTGTCATAGCCTGAGAATACTGTCAGAAGCTCATGCGTGCCAAAAGGCAGGTTCACCCTGTATGACAGTTCAATCATGTCGTTGTTGTAAAAATCAAATGTCCCCTGCTTCTTTGTTATGGAAAATGTCCTGTACTGTTTGTCCCCCACCCCCTTCACGCCTTCATCATCAAGGACAAAGTCCGACCCATCCTCAAGACGCTGCCATTGATTCGTGCTTTGGTCGTAAACCATCAGTGAGATGCTTGACATGATTATTTCGGAATCCTCTGGTATGAAAACCGTTCCATTGATTTTCTTTATCCCTGATGTGCCTGTATCATAAACCCTCACAGCAACCCTTACCTCGGCCATGTTGCCGCTGATCAGGCTTATTTCAGCCTCATCTTTTACGAGGTCTGCAAAGTTAAGGGCAGCCCCTGCACCGCCTGGCCCGCCCCCTGGCTGGCCTGGTTCGGCCGGGACAACTCCCGGTATGGTCTTCCCCTTTTCAAATATCTTTGTGACCGGGGTGCCGGAAGCGGTGATCGCGGTGAAGTGGGTAGTGAACCTATACGTCCTTGTCTGCCTGCTTGGCGGGCCCCACTCACTGTGTATTATTATGATATCCTCGTTTTCCTTTAGCGTGCGGCCTACTATGGCGGTGAGGTTGGTCATGCTTATTGTCATGTTGCCGCCGCTGGCTGTTATGCTTACCTGGCCGGTGATTTCATACCTTTCCCCACCAACGCTTTCATTGGAATAGAAAACACGTATGCTGCTGTTTGGGATGGAAAAACCTGCCGCAGGAACCAGGACGGCCATAAGATTGTTTGATTCAAGGGAGTCATGCCCCACATGTTTGAAGGATTCCTGCATGCTCACCCTTATGCCTGAAAGCGTGTTCGCGGTTGTGTTTATTATGTCGCCGTATGGGTTTATGTCCATCACATAGAGTTCGGGCAGTTCCAGCGTGCTTTTTGTTAAGCTCGAAACACTGGATTCCGGCAGGTCCCATTCAATCTCCCAGTCAAACTCTGCAGTATAATAGTCCTTTCCGCCCGCCGAGGAATACCAGTCCGTGTAAAAGCTTTGCCCCGGCGATAGGGTGGTTTCATTTGTGGCGTTAAGCAGGGGGCTGTCCAGCTCCCCGACCCTGTAGATAGCCCAGCCGTGTATGGTGTAATCCAAAAAGTTTGCCAGGTTTCTTATGTATCCCTTCACTATTGGCGGGTTCTCCATAAGCAATTCCACACCCTGCCTCACAGAGCCCCTCGAAAACCTGTCGGAAATATCCAGGCCAGTGAATGTGCCTGAAATGGTTTTGTTCACTGCGGTTTCCCTTCCTGCGCCTATGTCCACCAAAAGGTTGCTGTAATCAAAGTTGGCGCGCGGCCTTGTCCTGCCCTCAAAGGCCACGTAAACTGGCCTCCACTTGTAGAGGTCCCCGGTCCAGTACAGCGTATCGTATTGCACGTCTGAATCAGAGTCCTGTACAGACGCAGACCCTTCTGATGCAGACGCATTCGACAGGTTCATGGAATCGTTTGAGCCCATGGTGTTTGTAGCAACCCTCAGATAGAACTCTGCACCGGAGATGTCACTGGAAGAGTTGATGCTCAGGTTGAAGTCCATGACGCTCTCAGAATCAGGCAGCAGGTCCAGGCCGCCCAGGGAATTGGAATGGTTGATTGAAAGGTATATGATGCTCAGTATTGACTGGTTTAATATTGCATAGGAGAAGTCTGATGAAGAGCGGGTGGTATTGACAAAGATCCGTGTCCTGTCCCCGGAATTCGGGGATGATGCAACGTTCCTTGAGCATGTTGTTGACAGCAGGTCTGTGTTTGCTGTGCCGGAAAGGTTCAGCCTTATGTACTGGAGCACGTCCTGCGTATTGCCCACGTCAACCTCTGCGTAGCCTATGGCTGATATGCCTGATACCAGGCTGCCGTTGGGGTAGAAGGATGCATCGGCCCGTTCTATCAGGTGGGTTGACGGCCACTGCGCCGAAGCAATTACAGGGATTGCCAGGGCCGTTAAAAACGCAAAGGCCACTACCAGGGCAATTCTGCCGTGGAATGTGCCACAAATTCTGTCACAAACCCTGCCATGGAATATGCTGTGGATTATGCTGTGGATTATGCCATGGAATATGCTGTAAAGGTCTCTCATGCTGAATAATTAACCTCCCAGACAAATAAAGTTTACAAATTATATAAGCGGTCTAGAATAAGTCTATTATAGTATAACGGTAGGTCTAATCTGGAAAAGTGATTGGCTTGAACACGAAAGGAAAAGGGGTCTTGATTTTGTTATTGGCAGGTATTTCTATAGCCATCTTTAGTCAGACCTTTCCTGTGCTGGCAGGCAACGGAGCATACAGCAGCCAGAAAAGCTTTAACCTGGACCTGGCCAGCCCTTCGTTCCGGTTCGAGCAGAACCAGTTCAATGACACTTCCTATAACACCAGTTACACCTACACAGCCGCTGGCAACTTCAGCCTCTGGATAGAGCTGCCGAAGAACTCGACCATTGCAAACGCCAGCATGAACCTGACCGGGATTATTCTGGTCAATGCAACAGACATAGACGATGAGCTTCACAGGATTGATATAGGAAATATAACGAACGACCAGGGGAACGAGATAGCAATCTCTTCTCACAAAGTCGGAGGCAACAATCTCAGGGTATATGACAGGAACAACAACTTCCTGTGGGGGTATGATGTTGATGATGACGTGTTTGATGTTGAGATAGGCAATGTAACAACGGATTCGGGCAACGAGGTTGTGATAGGCTCTGAGAATTTTGTCAGCGTGTTGAATTCCAGCGGCGGCTTGATATGGAATAATTCCATAGAGGTAAATTCTGTTTCAATAGGGAACCTTACGTCTGATTCTGGGAATGAGGTTGCAGTCGGCGGCATTTACATTTACATATTAAACACGTCAGGCAGTGATGTATTGAACTACAGCAGCATCAGCGGTATCAATGGCATTGACATAGGCGAGGTCGTTGCCTCGAGCACGGGCAATGAGGTGGCTGTAGGGACTGGTGGCACAGATGACAGGGTTTACCTCATGAACTACACCAATGGCAACCTGACCGAAATCTGGAACTACTCTTTTAGCGATAACATAAATGACGTTGAGATAGGCAATGTGACGCCTGATACAGGGAATGAGATAGTGGCTGTTACTGGTGGCGGGGGCACAGACAACTATGTGCTGGTCCTGAACTCCACCGGGGATATGGTGTGGAACTATTCGCTGGGGGATGTGGGCCTGGACGTTGCAATAGGTGAGGTTGTTGATTCGCATAACGGGAATGAGGTAGTGGCTGCATTAGGGAGCGGGACAGATGACAGGATGTACATACTGAACAGGACCGGGCAGCTGATCCTTTCATATCCCGGCGACAATTACATAAGGGGCATTACGATCGGGAACGTGACAACCGACACCGGGGTCAATGAGAATGAGGTCTTGGCAGTCAGCGCAGGGGGTTACATTTACCGACTGGACTACGACGATTTCCCCACCAACGTGACCATATATATTGGTGGGACAGAGGCATGGAACTACACGCAGGGAGACGGCAGGCTCAGGGGAAGCAACATTGCGTCCGGGCTTGAGCAGGAAATCCAGAACTTCCTGGACAATGACACGCTGTGCCCTGGGGATACGTGCGATGTCAGCATTGTCATACAGAGCGAAATCGTAGGCATACTCAATATATCCGACCTCAACGTGACATACGATTACAATGCCTTGCCGAACATCAATAACGTGACAATTGCACCGTCATGGTCAAGGAATGTTAATGTCCGTGCCAACGAATCCATAGTTTCAGAGGCCATAAACATAAGCTACTCCAACCCGGCCATTGATATTGAGATAAGGTACATAAAGATAAACGACTCTGCAACGTCATGCGGGCTCAAGAATTCCACTTATTCAAACGTTACAATAAGCGCGGCCAATTACTGCAATGTGACTGATGAGTCAATCGTGGTTTCTTCGGCAACCGGGCATGCCCCAACCCTTCTGTGGGACAGCGGGATGGACAAGGCCGTTCCCATTTTCATGCATGAAAACGCGACGTACAATACAAGCGGGCCTGACAACAATTACTGGAGGAAGAATTTCACCATATCCAGCAACGCAAGCGAGCAGTTCACGAACATAATCGCCAATGTGACCGTCAATGACAGCATAATACTAGGCGATGCCTTCCTCAATGTCACCTGGGGCGGCACAGTCTATGACATCACACCGTCAACAACCTGCCCCACGCTGGATTCCAGCCTGCCGCTGAACTTCGTGGGGTGCAGCAATGACACGGACATCAACGGGATAACAGACTTCTTCAACTTCACCCAGCCGAACATATCGGCAATGGGAAGCGTGGCATACCAGGCAGGCGGTTCGCGCAACCTCAAGCCAAACCTTTCAGTTGCAAACGTCACCCCGGCATCCGGCTTCTGGGGTGATGGCTTCAACTTTTCCGTGTATGTCAACAACACGGATGGCGATGATGTAAACGTCACCCTTTGGTTCTATTTCAACCTCACGGATTCCTGGGTGAACATGGGCACTGAAAGCACATCAACCAGCGAGACCGTCTACTTCAACCTCACATCAGACATGTCATGGGTGGGTACCGGCAAATTCAAGTTTGAGTACCAGGATTTCAACGCAAGCGGCAGCCCGCTCCACTCTGCAGTGAATACGACCATGGTTACAAAGCCAGTTGCCCTGAAGCATAATGTGACGGTGAACAATACTGCAGGCAACAATTCGGTGGTCTACAGAAAAAACGAGACCATTACAGGCAATGAAAGCGTGCTGCTGATAGTGCGGCTGAATGACACCACTGACTATGACAACTGGACGGCCACGAACTGCAATGTATGGGTCACGACAAACAGCGGCTCTGGCTATGACAGCGGGCAGGCCAGCCAAATAAACCAGACAGGCCATTGCAACATGACGTTTGATCCCGATGGCAACTACACTGTCGGGCAGCAGATATGGAACGCAACCATTGATGAGACATACTACAACATGCTCAACTGGATGAACTTCACTGTGAATGTCAAGGGCCACCTCAACGTAAGCATCACAACCCCATTGGAAAACCAAAACATAGGGAGGAATGAACAGGGCATGTATGTGGCAAGGCTTTTGGATGAATACGGCTCAGGCGTTTCCCTGTCCGGATACGACTGCACATGGTATTTCAATGAAACGAACCAGATAGGCCTGAACGTAACAAACCAGACAGGCCAATGCAACCTCACATGGACGCCCAACTGCTCATACCAGAACCTTGGGGCATATAAGCTGAATGTCACGTTTAACGGAAGCCAGCCCCAATACTATGCAATATACGGCAACATGACCAGCATGGATGTCTTGCTTGTTGACAACACAACCATAAATATAGACCTGCCTGCCAGCGGATCAATGTTCAACCGGGAAGCCAGTGTCTCGATCAACTCAACAGTAAACGATACGTGTGGCACCTGGAACATAAACCCCTACAACGTCACATGGTATTTTTCCTGGATGGACAAGTTCAACATAACCTTCAACGAAACAATGGGGCTTAACCGGACCAATGAGATAGTGGTGATTAACGGCTCTGAGCTTTCCAATTCGGACGTCAACCTGAGCGCGTGGAAGTTCAACTCCACGAGGATCGTTTGCGGTGGTGTTAGTGTGCCTGTCCGTATAAACACCAATGCATCGAATGATTATATGGAAGCCGTTTCAGAGCTCATATTCCTGCTGAACATGAGCGCGAACCAGGCAAAGACATGCGAATTCTATTTCGACACCGAGGACGCCTTTTCCAATACGAGCATATACTACATCCGGAACAGCGGGTTTGAGGCAGGCAGTGGCAGCAGCTGGCAGACCTCGGGCCAGACGGAAATCGTGAGCTCCGGCAACGTCTCCGAGGGGAGCTATTCTTACCGTGTAGGGAACTATTCCGACTCAGCGGCCTGGATAAACCAGACCTTTTACCTGTCATCCTCACATATACACATCAGCATGAGGGCGCACTATAAGGATGAGGGCACTGTTGTTATTGCCATTGACAACGGCACGGTCACGGTGCTTGAGAAGTTCGGCGACGATAGTGAAGAGGATGCTAACATCGACGCGACGGACAGCGGCTGGATTGAAAGGAATTATGACGTCTCCAGCTTCACTGGCCAGTCAGTGACCCTGGTGATAGCTGCCAATGCGAGTGCATGGCCCACGTTGGACAAGTCAGAAGTCTATGTAGACAGCATATGCCTTTCAGATTCAAACGGCAACTGCACTTCGTATGAAACGGGCAGCAGGATGCCCATGGACATTGATTCGAAGACAGTGATCAGCACTGAGCAGAATTCAAGCTGGGTTATACCTTACGACCATGATGCAGGCATCCAGACCATACTGGCGAAAATGAACGGGACGTATTACAGGGATTCCAAGAATTACAGCAGGATCGACATATACGGGTGGAGCAATGTCTCATACATAAACTTCAGCGCTGTTGTTGATGGTGAGTGCGTGGGCACGACTTGCCTGGCCAGCTCGGACATCATGCTATACTGCATTGTATTGGATGCCAATACCTCTGCAGGGATTTACAACCACACTGTAAACTTTTTTGACAATGGAACAGCCATAGGGAACACCACGACAAACCGTAGCGGCTATGCGGTATTCCTGTGGGACAATTCAACTGGCACCACTGGCCAGCATGTGATAAAGTGTAACATAAGCGATTCGTCAAAAACCTACTACAACATAACCCGGAACAATTCCATGGGCATGAACCTCACACTCTCCAGCGAGAATGCAACAGGAAACCTTACCGTAACACCGGCCTATATCGAGGCGTATAACATAAAGAAGAATCGCAATGAGACGGTTGATTTCAACATTACCGTAAACAACACAGGCATAAACATAATGTACGGCATAAGGATATTTGTCTTCAACAAGACCAACTTCACATCCAGCTACAGTGCCTGCACGAACCTTGCTGCCAGCCAGACATGCAACGGCACTGTCAGCTTCGACGTATCAAGGCTTGCCGACCTGGGCAACACATCGATAAACGTGAGCCTGCGCTGGAGCAACCCTGACGGGGCCTTTGAAAACAGGACAGTGACCATAGACGTCAAAAACACGACCATACTGGACATCACGGAAAGTGCCATAGCAGTGAGCACGCCTTTCGGTGGCAGTTCATCGGAAAACATAACAGTGGAAGCGTTCGGCAACACGCCATTGAACAATGTAATCATGAACGTGACAGGCGGGGATGCAGCTACGGTGGGTAGCTGGGTGTCATTCAGCCAGGAAGGCTTTTCTGTTTCAAAGGCGTCCACCACCAGCGTGCAGGTCACCGTGGATGTGCCTGACAATTCAAGCAACATGGGTAGCTATACCGTATTCATCCTTGCAAATGAAACCGGCTCTGGCTGCGGCGGCGCGTATGACAACTGCACTGGTTACGCGGTCCTGAACATAACAGTGAACAACCAGGACTGGAGGGTATCGCCGATTGATGATGACATGATAATGGCGGGGGTTAACACAAATAACATCGGCTCTTTCGAAGCCATAAACATAACCAACCTCGAAAGCCAGAATTTGACCATAAACATAAGCCTTTCATACGGAACCGTCAACACCACGACAGGCGAACTGATTGGCAACGGGAACGGGAGCGCGTTTTTCAATGTAACCTTGCTGTTCAATGGTTCCCTCACGCAATTGCCTTCAGCCGTGCCTTTGAACATCACCGACCTTTCATCAGGCATTGTTAACGTGACGTACAACATTACAAACGCAAGCATGAGTGATATCGGCAGGTACTACATAAACATCTCGATCAAGAACATGAACGGCTCTGCTGTTCCAGGCTATTTTAATCTGACGAGGCTGCTGGAGATAAGCAAGCTGGAGGTTGCCATACTGTCACCAAATTCATCATCCCCCATGACAAACGTAGGTGCCGGCGATACGGTGGAGATAACAGCCAATGTTACGTATAACAACCAGCCGCTCACCGAGAACATGTCATGGTATGTGGAGGTTGGCGGGGCTGCATGCACGGTTCTTGGATCCACAAACATAACAGGCAGCCTATGGAACATCACGTGCCAGGCCCCCCAGATCGCAGGCAACCCCATAAACAACACGCTCATGGTCAGGGGCAACTACACGACCCAGGGCATTATCTTCAATGCAACCGAGTCAAACAGCATAATCTACAGTGACATCACACCCCCGCAGATATGGAGCATAGAGCTGTGGGTCAATGGCAGCTCTTCCCTGGTCGCTGACAACGACCCGAACATCCACTATGAATCGGAGAATGTGACCAACATAACCATCAGGGTCAATGTAACTGACAACTACAACGTCAGCGCGGTGCGGATAACAGTGACAGACCCGGCTTCAAGCACCACCAACATAAACCTTACCGGTTCTGGCAACGGCATATGGGAAGGCAACTACACCAACCCGAAGACCATCGGCGACTACCGGATAAATGTCTATGCGAACGACTCCAACAACCTCACCAACAATACAGTGGGCATGACAATGGGCTGGTTCGACATCTACAGGCCGATACAGTTTGAGGGGAATTTCACTGATGCCGTCGGCGCTGCGTTCGATGCAAACGTTACGTTCTACAAGCCAGGCACCTCATGGGTTATAGCAGAGAATTCATCTTCAGATGAATACAATTTAACAATACACGACAGGTCGTATGATATACTTGCCGAGTTTTTCAACTACTCCATAAGGTTCAGGGGTGCCAACATAACAGCATCCGCAATAGACCAGTTCAACACCTCTTCGCCGGGCAACATAACCGATGCGTTCATTTTTGACAATTTCGCGGACAAGAATGCGGTCGACATCTCGAACATAGACCTTCCGAACACGGCAGAGAGCATACTGCTTGCATTTGCCATAGAGGCCCCTTACCTGAGCTACACCGACGCCGTCATAAACGTCACATACACGTACGCGCTTGCGGCTGGCAGCTTCGAGGAAGGCGACTTGAGGATATTGTACTGCAGCAACTGGGACTTTTCCTTAAGGGCGTGCACGGGCGGCGAATTTGAGCATTTCGATGAGTTGATCACGCCAAACGTCAGCGCAAACACGTTCTCGTTCACGGCAAACCCGGGGACAGCGTATGCTATTGCAGAGTCCTGCTATCCGAACAACTGCGGCCAGTCCTCGCCGAACGGGAACGGCGACTATGTGCCGGGCGGCGGTCTGGGGGGCCTGCCCGGTGGCGGGGATGGTGACGGCGGAGACGGCATATCATCCGTTTGCGGGAACGGCGCCTGCGAAGTCGGGGAGAATGAGATCAACTGCCCGGAGGACTGCGAGGCGGATTATGCGCAGGAATCAATGCTCGAGATCAGGACAACAATGACGGATGTCAGGCTTTCCCCGAGCCAGAACAAGACCCATCCGCTGTGGATAACCAACCGGAAGAATGACAGCGTTTCCGTGGTTCTTTCGGTTGACGGCAGCATACAGGATTTCCTGTCCTTTGAGTATGACATCATAAACGTATCAGGAAATGACACGGCATCATCGCATGTTTATGTGATCACCAGTCCCGACAGCTCCATGGGCACGTACACGGGCAATATCATTGCAAGGGCAGGGGATGTGGTAGAAAAGCTGCCGGTAACGCTGCTTATATCACATATAGGCGATATTGGGCTGGACCTGATCGTCGAGGCAAGGACAAGGGAGGTTGAGCAGACCGGCACGCTTCAGTTCTACATAGCCATGTACAACATAGGCCTCAAAACGGAGTTTGACCTGAACCTTACATACGTGGTAACCAACATAGATACCAAGGCCAACGCCACGATAGGCGGTGAGTCGCTGAACATAAAGACCACAAGGTCTTTCATAAAGAACGTCCCGCTGAACGCATACAACCTCAGCCTGGGCAATTACATGATTGAGGTGATTGCGGATTATGAGGGCGGCTCCACATCATCAATAGATTCCTTCGAGGTGGTAATGCCTTTCTGGACGCAGGACAGGATCATCATGGTTGTTATTGCTGCGGTTGGGATTGTAGCGGCTGTTGTTGGCTACTACGGCTGGAAGCGGTACAAGAAATGGAAGATGAGCCGTGCCCGTTACGTGTTCCCGGTCGACCAGAAGAACCTGCCAAAGGAATCGGACAAGGCGTTCTGGATAGGCAAGATAGCGGAGACAAAGAATAAGGCGTTCTTCGATTCCAGGGATTTGACGACACACGCCCTGGTCGCAGGGGCGACGGGGTCGGGCAAGAGCGTGTCCGCGTCCATATTCGCTGAAGAGGCGCTGAAGATGGACATACCAGTGATCGTCTTCGACCCGACCGCACAGTGGACAGGATTCGTAAGGCCGTGCAGGGACAAGAACCTTCTCATGTACTACCCGGAGTTTGGCATGAGAAGGGAAGAGTCAAAGCCGTTCAAGGGTATGATAGTCGAGGTCAAGGATCCCAAGCTGAAGATTAACTTCAAGAAGCTCATGAAGCCCGGGGAGATAACAGTCTTCACCCTGAACAAGCTCAAGCCAGGCCAGTACGATGAGGCTGTCATGCACATAATCGACACCATGTTCAGAATACGCTGGGAGGAATCACCTGAACTGAAGATGGTGGTTGTGTTCGATGAGGTCCACAGGCTGCTGGAGAAATACGGCGGCAAGGGCGGGTATGTGGCGCTCGAGAAGGCATGCAGGGAGTTCCGTAAGTGGGGCATAGGCCTTGTTATGGCGTCGCAGGTATCCTCTGACTTCAAGGAGGCAATAATGGGTAATGTGCTGACGGAGATACAGATGAACACCAAATCCCTGAACGATATAAAGAAGATAAGCAAGAAGTATGGTGAGATATATGCAAGCAGGATAACTCATGAGGCAGTGGGCGTGGGCATGGTCCAGAACCCGAAGTACAACAAGGGCAAGCCGTATTTCATCAACTTCAGGCCCACACTGCACTCGCCGCACAAGATATCCGAGGCAGAGATGCTGCAGTACAAGAAGTACAGCATCATTGTTGCGAAGATTGAGAATGAGATAAACAAGATAAAGAAGGCCGGGACAGACGTGGTTGAGCTGGAGCTTGAGCTGGGCCTTGTAAAGGACAAGCTCAAGGAAGGCAGGTTCAAGATGGTCGGCATATACGTGAACCTATTAAAGAAGAAACTGAAAATATAATCATAAATTAAACCATAAATGGGATTATATGGATGTATGAAAGAGATCGTATGAATAGTGTTATGAACAGGTTATGGATAGGGCATGAGTGATGATATGGCTGAGGAAACTGATTCTGAAAAGCAGGCCGGGAAGGCGAAGGCTGGTAAGCCAAAAGAGGTCTCTTCGGAAGAGAATGTCATAACAAGTGATGAGTTCAATGCGCTTGAGAAGAAGGAATCCAAGAAAGGCGGGCTGTTCGGTATGTTCAAAAAGAAGAAGCCGGCACGCGAAACCTTTGCAACTGATACCAAAGATAAAGGCGGGGGTACATCGCTTGAAGAAATGCAGATGAACATAGAAAAGATAAACGGAAAGCTGGAACTTATCGATACGTTCAGGAGCTCAAGCGAGGAGCGGTTTGTAAAGCTTGGTGAGGAGATAGGCGAGCTGAGATCGTCCCTCATGGGGCAGGAAGGCACTGTAGGGAAGATGGAAGCGGGCGTTGAGAAGATGCAGGATATGGTAAAGGAGATTGAACCGGAAAAGATCACAAAGGAAAGGATGAAGATAATGAAGCTTGTGGAGGAGAACAACGCCAAGATAGATGTGCTGGACAAGAAGGGCAACATGTTCGGCGAGGAGATAAAGGGCTACAGGAAAGAGATGGGAAGGATACAGGACATTGAGAACCTTGTAAAGCTTGTCAAGGATGCTGATAGCCTGATTGCCAAGATAAGGGACTCCGAGAACAGCACAAAAAGGCTGTCCTCAAAGGTTGAGAAGATATTCTCAGAGATTGGCACGCGGATGTCAAAGGTGGATGAACAGGCCAAGAGGATAGACACGCTCGACGGCCTAGTAAATGAAGCTGCCGGTTCCCTGGAAGGGATTGAGATAAAGATGAAAGGCACTGCCCTGAAGGACGACCTCGAAAAATTCCAGAAAAACATGAAGAAGGATCTCACATTGTTCAAGAAAAACAACGAAGACCGGCTGGATGAACTCAGGGACTTGGTGGATATGATGGTTTCAACCATGGAGGACCTGAAAAAGGGCAAGCCCGTGTTTGATGATGAGGGCCAGGAAAGGGAGCGCGAGATTGCCAAAAGGATGGAGGAGATTGAAAAGGGCGGCTCGGGGAGGCACACGGAAGGGAAGGGCGAAGAAGTGGAAGAAGCTGGAACCGAGGATGACGAGGAAGATGGGATTGCAATAGAGCACCCGGAGCCCGAAGATGAGGATGAAGGTGAAGAGGCCCCGGCCAAGGAAGAAGGGAAACCAGAACCAGAGCCCAGAGAGCCGGCAAAGAAGGCAGTGGCCAAAGGGGCGGCTAAAAAGCCAGTCCATCACCATCCCAAGCCAGTGAAAGTTGCGAAGGGGGCAAGACATGTGAAGCATGCAGCCCCCAAGCCAGTGAAAAAGGCGATGCCTGCTCCACGCCAGGGGGGCGTGGAGAAAGAGGAAGAGCCAGCAAAGGCCGCGGGCAAAGAACAGAAGCCTGATATGCATGATTATCTGAAGATACGGAACCTCATGGTGAAATGCGATGACAGCATTGAAAAGGGCGACACAGACACTGCAGAGGAGCTTTATGCAAAAATAATAGAGCTCTACAAGAAAATAACGCAAAAGACAGGCAAGACCGAGGAGACGGATGAGCTTTACGAGGACATCATGTACCTCTACAGCGAGCTGAAGGCAGAGATAAAGGGTGGGTAATTCCCGGCCAATCCCTCTAATATTTTTCTAATCAAACCACCACCCCCAATCAAAGCCTTCTTCTTATGAGCAGCAGTATTACCACTATGATTGCGGATACTGCTATGAGTATCAATCCATACTGGTCGAATATGGCCTGTTCTATCATCTCAACCTGGAAGGTGTCTGTGCTCATGGCCTCCCTGCCGGCGTAGGTGATAAGCGCCTCGAACGTGTACATGCCTGGCTGGATGTCCGGCGGCAGCTGGAGTATCAGCTCCTCTTCCTTCTGGTCTGTCACTGCAATTGTCTTTGACTTCTCTGTTATGAGCTCGCCTGTCATGGTCTTTGCGGAATATGTCACAAAGACATCAACCCTTGCCTTTGGACCGGCCACGTTTATCATCTTGAGGACGGCCTTTAGCACGTCGCCCTGCTTGACCACGCTTGTTATTATGTCAAGGATAACGTCGAACAGCGGTATGTTCATTTCCGTGTGTATTTCAGTCGTTATGTGCTTCTTGTACTGCGGGTCCCATGCGCCTACCAGCATGGGCAGGGTCCATGAACCGCCCCCGATCACGGTTACATTATAATCTATCTGTATGGTGTCGTTATCCGATAGCTCGCCGTTCCAGTTGGTGAAGTTGTGGGAGAAGTTGTAGTAGTATATGTCAACGTAATTGCCGTCCGGCAGCAGGGATGGGACAGCATCTTCGAGGTAGTAGTCCGAGCCATTGAACAGCTCGCTGGTAGTGCCTGCGCTGTGGTTGTAGAAGGTTATGTTCATGTCTGTTATGTTTGCTCCCTGCGGAAGGTAGTCTGACAGGTATATGTCTGTCACTGGCCCGCCGCGCGCGTATATCCTCATGGTGATGCTTATGTTCTGCGGGTTCTCTGGGTCAGCAACAATGCTCTTGTCTCCCCTTATCACAACGGCTGCTGATGTTATGTTAGTTTCAATGGCGCTCTCGCCCGAACTGTCCAGCTCATCCGCAAATGTTGCATTGGTGTATACCATCCTGTAGCCGCTGGCGTTCATCTGAGACGTGTTCATCAGGTATGTTATCTCTATCATTTCGCCTATACCCAGATACCTGCCCAATCCTGTTTTGGACATGTTTGTTATGTTCACCTCTATCTCAATGTCATTGTCAGCGTCTATGTCATCGACGTTTACCACAACGCCTGTGCTGAGCGCTATGGTATCGGTCACGTTCTTGAAGTAGACCAGCACGTTAGCTGCCAGCGGCTGGGAGAAGTCGTAAGGCACCTCATCCGTCACATTGAGCGTGGACAGGTTTGCCTGGCCGGTGTTGTTCACCACAATGGTCACGTTAAGCGTCTCATTCTCCCCGGCCACTATGATGTCAGGCAATATGGTCTTTGTTATGCTTGTGTTCACGAACGCGCCCGCATCAACCTCCACCCTTCTTTCTTCAGTCTTGTTGACGTTCCCGGCAATGTCCTGCGCGTATGCCCTGAACGTATGGTTGCCGTTGGACAGGCCGGTGAAGTTGCGCTCAAGGTATTTCTCGGACGTGTTCGCGTATAGGGCAGCAACCTCGGCTGCGCTGAGGGTGCGGTTGAATATCATGACGTCGTCGAGAGTGCCATTTAAGAAATAATCCAGTTTGCCGTATTCAATGTCCGCACCCATTATCACCGGGTGATCGTCATATTCTATACTCCTTGTGATTGCACCGCTGTGAAACTCTGTGCCATTTACATATATTTTACCAATATCGCCGGAGTCATTGAAAGTTCCCACAATGTGGTAGAAAACACCGAGGGTAGGAGACCACTCTTTTCCTATCATTTCGATTCCTGATGAATCTCCAATGCACAGCCTTAATTGAGTCTCCCAAATAAAAAGATTATACGAGTCATAATAGCTCGAGGTTGATCCAATGGTTTTACTAATGAAATCGGGATTGTCTGATGATTCAGAAAGCCTTGCCCAAAGGGATATTGAGACATCCGGGGAAGGTCTTAAAGACACGGCATCTGTAATATTAACATAATCCCCGTCGCCGTCAAACTCGAATGCCTTCCCGAAATAGCCTGTGGTTGTCTGCTCTGCCTGCCCTTCGGGTGTGCCGTTGTTCCTGCCCATGTAGTCCAGCACATGGGTTCCGTTGTAGTCGTCCATGCGCCACCA
>Ga0180434_10003814_pt1 | contig 18888 bp, 14 predicted proteins | sample SS_ome_7_FD_132453 | JGI IMG/M metagenome (GOLD analysis project Ga0180434, IMG submission 132453) | Hypersaline lake sediment archaeal communities from the Salton Sea, California, USA - SS_1_D_2 metaG | ecosystem: Environmental > Aquatic > Non-marine Saline and Alkaline > Hypersaline >...
GAGGTCGCCCTCTTTTTTTTGTTTTCTGCTTCATAAATGTTGGCTTGAAGCATAATCAAGAGGGGGGGAAAATAGCAACAATAAAACTTGAAATAAAACTTTTTTTTAATTGCTCCCTCCATAAACCCTTCTTTTTTAAGGAGTTAGCATTACCGCGCCCGGCAGGACTCGAACCTGCAACCTTCGGATTCGAAGTCCGCGACTCTATCCAATTGAGCTACGGGCGCGAAGTTTAGCGTTTGCATTGTAGCGGCATGCAGCAAGGGCAGTCAATTCTTTAGACAGCTTCCAGCCAAGGTTGAGAAAGGCCGGGATGCCACGGCCAAATGTAAAAGGTGAACGTGCGGCCCAGATGGACCCCCAAATGTTAAAAGTGGAGGTGTGACCCCAGATGGACCTGAACGGCGACAGCCGCAGGTTTGCGCGGTATAATCCATACAAGAAAGCCATGTGAACATTGGCGGCCGGCAAGATGAACCGTGCAAATCCGAAAATAATTATCAGGGACGAGACTGACGCTGACGTCGGTGCGATAAGCGAAGTCACAACGGCTGCGTTCAAGACGCTGGAAATCAGCAACCAGACCGAGCAGTTTATCATAGAGGCCCTGCGCGCCGCCGATGCCCTGACAGTGTCCCTGGTTGCGGAATTGGACGGCCGCGTCATCGGGCACATTGCCTTCTCCCCGGTGACTATCTCGGACGGAACACGAAACTGGTACGGACTCGGACCTGTCTCGGTTTCGCCGAAGTACCAGCGCAAAGGCATCGGCAAAGCTCTTATACAGGAAGGACTGTCCCGCCTGAAGAATTTGAATGCCCGGGGATGCTGTGTCGTCGGACACCCGGACTACTACAGGAAGTTCGGCTTCGAGAATGCACCGGAATGCGTCCACGAGCAAGCACCGCAGGAGGTCTTCTTCGTTCTCTCTTTCGACGGGCATACTCCCCAAGGCATGGTCGCTTTCCACGAATCATTCAAGGCGGATGGCCGGAAATGAGCCGCAATAAACGGGGATCGGCTGTATGCTGGATTTTTTGAGCAAGAACTCCCTTGCACTGACAATAGCATTTATCGTCCTGGCCGCGATCGTAGCGGCGCTGGTGAGAAGGCTCAAAAGGGACAGGTGCCTCAAGAGCTTCGCCGGCGACACGGTGATGCTGGAGGATACCGAGGGCAAGGCCGTCTGCGGTGTGCTGCACGTGGAGAACACCGGCCTGGAGGTGGCCTACCACGATAAAGCCGCAAATCCCAGCGGCCTGCTGGAGACCAGTTACATCCTTTACAAGCACGAGTACCCCAAAATAGTGGCGGTAATCCGGTATCACGACCGGCTGGACGGCCCCCGCCGCAAGCAAAGGCAAAAAGAGCTTGAAAGAACGTACCATCCGAGCCTGGCGCGAAAACTCAAACGAAGAACCCTGAGCGTATTCAAGACGCTGAGGGATTCGGTGCTCGAAGTGGCCGCCGCGGTGTTCAGTCAGGCCAGGAAGGCCGCCCCGGTGGCGGGGATGTTCAAGTCCCAGGAAAAATACGTCTCTCAAATGCGGGAGGATCTGCTCGCCTCCACCGGCACCGCGTACGAACCGCTGCTTGAGAAGCGTATAGGCAGCAAGGTCATCGTCGAGCTTGTCAAGGGCGACAAACTCGTCGAGTACGGCGGCATACTGAAAGACTACACGGCCGACTTCGTCCAGATCATGGACGCGGCCTACACGAGAGGCCAAGAGGATAAGCCTTCAACAGCCGACGTGGTTTTTTCCCGCAAATACGGCGTGATCCGGCACCTGGGCCAGTAAAATCCCCGGCCAAAAGGTTACCCCGACATGACACCCGGCATGGATCGGCAGATTGACTCACATGGCGGCTGCCGGTGCTGGTCCCTCCGGCGCCGTCGAACGTATAAGGATCGATAATGAAAAAAGTGTCAGGACCCTTTTCTACCTCTACAGTGCCACTTTGTCGATACAAACGCCCTGGGCGGTCCAAATCCGAAGCACGAAATCCGAAATCCGAAACAATATCGAATGACCAAAATCCAAAGTCATTCACAGCCCTGCAGCCATCGGCCCGCCAGTATGGAATAATCCGACAGGTTGACGCCGGTGTCCCGGTCCAGATCGGTTTCGCCGCACCAATTCGGCGAGCCACAGCCGGACTTGAGCCAGTAAGCGGCCAAGACGGCGAGATCTTCGTAGTTGACGCAGTTGTCCCTGTCGAAATCACCGGGGCTGGTCATGGACGGCGCAAACGCAAAAACGGCACCGAAGGCCCCATCGTTCATAGGGTCGGTGATATCTTTATCCCAGTCGTTCCACACAGCGCCCGCGGCGGCCAACGGCGATGCGCCGGACCAGTTGCCTACCATGGCCACGGCCGTTCCCAGGGCGTCATCCGCGGGCACCGAGCCGACCGAGATGTCCGGGACGTTGTCCATGGCGGAGGCGCCGTAGTAAACGTAGGCGGCACCAGCATCGAAGCCAGCGCAATCAGCGAAACGTGCTCCTATTATTACATCATTGACATCATCCCCATTCATATCCATGCCCCCATCGACGTCCCAGCCGAACTGGTCATGGGCGAATGTACCGTCAAAAACCACATCCGGCACATTGTCCATCGAGGTGCCCGCAGCCCCAAACAACAGGTATGCCCGTCCGAACGCGGGATTGTTGAAACCGCCTGGATACATGGGCGAGCCGACCAGCAAGTCATCGAAACCGTCCGCGTTCACGTCACCGGCGCCAGCGACGCTGTGGCCGAACCAGACATAAGAATTCTCTCCGTTTAGTTGCACGTCGGCGGCGTCATCCATAGGGTTGCCGCCGAAGTATACATAAAGTTTTCCGCGCCGGAGGTCGGTGTGAGAGCCGTAGTAATCGGCTCCGACGGCAAGGTCATCGTAGTTATCCTTGTTCAAATCCCCCGCGCACGCCAAGCTCCAGCCGAACTGGTGCACAGGCCCCTCGGCCTCCAGGACCACGTCAGCGGCGTCATCCATCTGGGACCCGCCGAAAAAGATGTATACCTTGGACAGCTCGGTATCCACAGCGCTGACGGAAGCGTCGTAGGGCGCCCCCACTGCCAGGTCGCTGAAGCCGTCGCCGTTGAAGTCGCCACCGGCCAGGGAATGGCCGAAGCCGTTGGGTCCGTTCGCATTGCCGAGCAGAACAAGCTGCTTCGAACCGAAGGGCGGATCCCCGCCGAACACGATCCAGACCGCCCCCCTGTCCGTGCCGGCCCTGTCGCTAAAGCGGGCGCCAATGGCGATGTCGTCGAAACCGTCCCTGTCCAAATCGCCTGCCCCCGCCACAGCGTATCCCAATTGATCGTCCTGTCCCTCGCCGAGGAGCCTCAAATCCCAGGCCGAGTCGGCCGGCGCACCGCCCAGAAACAGATACGCCGCTCCGGCATCCGAACTTGCGGCATCGTGGTAAGGCGAACCTGCCACAATGTCGGTCACGCCGTCATTATTGAAATCGCCCGCGCAGTCCAGGCCGGTGCCGAAGTTGTCAAGTTCGGCCTCTCCGAAAAATTCATGGACGGCCAGGTCGTTTGCGTCGGAGCTGTCGCAGTCGACAAGGGTCTGGGCCGCGGCGGCGGCGCAAAAGACAGCCGCAACCGCAAACACTCCAAAAAATCCGCCTTTTTTTGTTTTGATCACCACACTAAGGTCCTCCTTTAAATAAGGCGCATAATCAGCGCCTACGGTCAAAAAATTGCCAGGCCTTGTACAGATCGCCTGCAATTTCGTTATCGCGGTCTTCAACCCATTGAACACTGCTGTCCATATACAATACGTTGTAGCCGGTCTTGTGGGCGTTTTTTACCCAGTCCATATATGGGTCGTCTGCCACCAGGGCCCATTTGCCGCTTTCGGTGACTTTCTTGGGCACGTATGTTTCGGCCCACTGGGCCGGATGGCCGCTGGCGTTGTTGTTCCGATACCGGTAGGTCATCCAGGAATCGGCCCCCTTTATCTTGAAATTGTAGTGGTGTTCGAACAGGCACATGCGGTTTGCCCGGCAGTAGAAAATCCTCGCGTCCTTGACGTAGCCCTCGCTTATAAGGTGGCCCAAGCCGTACGGGTTCCAGGCCGAACCCAGCCAGTTGCCCCATATCTTGTTGCCGTTCTTCTCCACCCTTGGCGGCAGGTTACCCTCGTGGTCATCGGCGTACATTGTCATGCACAGACAAATCTGCCGCAGGTTGTTCATGCAGCCGGTTCGCTTGGCCAGCTCCCGGGCCTTTCTCAATGCCGGCAAAAGGATGCCCATCAAAAGGGCGATAATCGCTATTACTACCAGCAGTTCGATGAGAGTGAAACCCCCGGTCGCATTCGAGGCTCCGCCGCGGTTGTCCGACCGCCTGTGCGCTGCTGCAGCCCGTCGCCGGCCGTACCACTGCACGGCCGCCAGGAAGGCCGCGAAGACAACCGCCGCCGCCAGCACGATCTTCGTTTTCCTTTTTCTAAGCGCCCATCCCGGGTCTCGGCTGAACATAGCCCTGACCGCATGATAGGCGGGCTTGGGCGTTCTGTCCGCCTTTAACAGCCCGTAGTGCTCCTCGGGATCCACGTCGTGCGTCTGGGCATCGTTGGGGTGGGGCTTGCGACTCCACCAGGCGCCTTCCATGACCGGTGTGTCGTAATTCTTCCACCACTCGTCCATGAAACTGAACACCACCGCGCCAGCGGCGCCGGCCTCCAGAAGCTCGGACCAGCACTTTTGGAGTATCCGCCCCTGGTCCTGGGCGGAGGCCTCTATGGAATTGGCTCCGAATTCAGTGATCAAAAGCGGACGGCCGCCGCACCGGGGCCGAAGCATTTGCCGAATATACCTTCCGAAACCCCGCAGCGACACCTCCGGCGGCCATCCCGGATATACGTCGAAGCAGGCGATGTCCAGGAATTCGAGATTCAAACCCCTGGTCGGCGGCCAGTTGCCGTGCCCCACAAGCACGTTTGGTGAGACGGCCTTCATCCTGGAGGCCGTTTCTTTCATCCATTCCACGATCTGGGCACCGCGGCTTTGAACGGCGGCCGGGGTGATCTCCCTGCCGAGCAGCCACAGCATGATTTGGTCGTTGCCGCTGTGCTGCTTGTAAACCTGCCAGAACTGCTGCTCCTTCTCGGCGAACTCCTCCGAGCCGAACCGCTCCCACTGGGTTTGAAAAACCCCCATGGTGTAGATTATCCACAAGGGACGGTCCGCGACCGCTTCGAAGAAGCGATCAGGCGGATCTATCACCGAAACCACGTTGCAGTTGGCGTTCTCGAGCAGGTCCAGATCCTTTTCAATCCGCTGGGGGTCGGGCCACGGGCCCTCCATGGGACCGGTGCCGGGTCCCCAGGGATTGTAGTCGATTCCGCGGACGGTAAAGCCTTCGCCGTTGAGCAGTATCCTTTCGCCCTTAACGGTGAAGGCCGCCGGCCGCGGGGCTCCAGGCTGCCGGCCCGCCGCCGCCGCGGTCAGCAAAAGCAGGCAGGCGGCGCAGCATGCGGTAAACCGGTACATCTTCTTCTCAGGCATGGTCGCTATCCCCTGAAACATCCGCTAAGCAGGCTCCAACGGTCCGGCCCGCGCCCCCGGCGGAACCGGCATTCCTGTAACCGGCGTAAAGAACCGGAATAAGCATGAACTTCATGGCAAACAGGTACGAACACGGCCAGAACAAAAGCTGCGGCAGCATTACGAAAGGCACGGCCAGCATGCCGAAGCCCATTGCGCTTTCGAACCAGCTCGAGACCGGGTTGTTCAATCGCGCTTTGACGGTATTGGTCGGAGTCCAGGTGCGTTTTCTGCCAAGAAAGCAGTCCACCACCGCCCTGGCCGATACAAAGTCCGTGCTGCCGTACACCAGCCCAACCGTGCCGGCGAACCTGGGCCATTTAGACAGCATGCCACTGGCCAGAAAATATGCCAAGGTGGGCAGGTACACCAGCACGATCACTGCGCTTCCGCCGATCACCGTAACCAGCGGCGAGAAATCATAGTGCGGAACGAACACGGGCATTATAAAGTACGTCACAAGCAGATAAGCCAGCAGAAGGATCTGGGTGTAATAAAAGCCGATGAATATGAAAAAGAAGAACTTCTGGTGCAGTTTCATTATGGGGCTTTTCAAAATCGGGATCGTCCACCTGCGAAGAACCGAAGCGCAGCCGTAGGCCCACTTGTACGAGCGGGCCCTGAATGCCCTGTAGTTTTCCGGGTGGGACTCGCGGAACGCGATGTCCTGGCGGTACTTTATGCTGTAACCCGCAAGGTTCAACCGCACCGACATGTCGATGTCGTCGGCGAACTCGCCCGGCTGGAACCCTCCAACCTGCCGCACGGCAGAGGTTCTCAGGATCGCGTTGTGGCCGAAAAAAGGCAGCCAGCCGAAACGCTGGGCCGGGGCCACAAACACTTCGAATACGTCGATCGAGCTGTGAAGCTGGCGCTGGAAAGTGTTTGTGGCCTCTTCGGCGCAGCCGACGTTACGGAACTGCACAGCCGCCAGCGAGCTGTCCTTGAGATCTTCGGCAACCCGTAGGTACCAGTCGGCATCGGCCGCCATCGAGTCGTTGTCGCAGACCAGCATCCACTCGAACGATTCCGGGATCCTCTCGAGAACGTAGTTGAGCGCGCCGGGCTTGCCGCCGAGCCTGTTGCCCCTTCGCAGGACAACGATGTCCACGTCATGCCGGCGGCAGAGGTCCTCCACGGCGCCGTCGACCCTTCGCTGTTGGTCCTGCCCGGAAGAATCGTCATGGACTATCACCCGAAGCGCACCGCGAGTGCGGGTACGGCAGAGGCTCGCCAGGCACCCGACGTCCAGATCGTCGCAGCAAAGGTAGACAATGCACAGGCTGGGTGCGGCACCGTCCTTTACAGGCGGCTTCCGGTTCTTCCTTTCGCCGGCTGTCGCCAGAAAATACACGCTTATGAAAATGAAGTAGCCGGCGTAAAGGCTCCAGAGGACCTCGATGGCGGCCCTGAAGATCACGCAGATCATTATAGGCGTATTAATGGCCTCCACCGCAGCCAGCCTCCAGCGAAGGTACGCCGTCAGCGAAACCGCAAAGACCGCCGCCACGCTGACCACGAAGATAAACATGGACCTTTCGGCAAGCCACAGGCCGACACGGCCTGCGTTGACGCCGTAAGGTTGCTCGGAAACAACCGCCTCGCAGTTCGCGTTCGGCTCTTTCATTGACTATCCCCGTGTAACGATAAATCCCGCCCTTGCGGGCTGTTCGCGGAAACGGTAAGGGCAAAGCACTGCATTTTAGGGAAGGCTTTTTGTATCTTCGCCAGGGCGGCCTTTCGGTCGGCGGAACTTTTTGCCACAAATTGTGCCGTGCCGTCGCCCTGGCTGCCCACGCCCTTGCCGCCGAACACGTGCTCTTTAATGCCCTTGAAACCCAGCAACTGGTGCAGCAAGGGGCTTTTCAGCTGCTTCGGCGAATGGGGCCCTACAAGGCGGTCGAATATCCCCTGAGACTCGGTCATCAAGGAGCCGACTTTTTCGGCGTCGCCGGCGAGTATCGCTTGGTACGCCTGCCGAACGATCCGTTCGTTCTCTTCGCCCAGTGCCTGCTGCAGCTTCCTGCTGCCGAGGTACATGCCCTGCAAATCGGCCAGAATCTTGACCGTGTCCTTGCGGCCAGCCAAATCGACGAAGAACATATTGATGGTGCCGCCGCAGAATATCGGTTCGACGCGGACAGCCTTGGACTTCTCGAACACCAGCAGAACCGGTGTCCGGCCGTATATACACGCCTGGTCCATCCTCCCGCACTGGCTGCCGGTCAGCCTTTCGCCGAGATAAGCGACCTCCATCAGTTCGTAGGGAAACATCCGCAGGTTGTACACCGCGTCAAAGGCCTTGGCCACCAGGATGCAGACCGCCGCGGAACTGGACACCCCCTTCTTTAACGGCAGGTCCATCCTCTCGATCCTTATGTCGATGCCCGCGGTTTCCTTCACGCGGTACAGCATCTGGCAGGCCACCCCGGCACAATACCTGAAGAACTCGGTTTCGTCCTTGGCGGCGGCCAGAAGGGTCTTCGGATCCCAGCGGCAGCTCATCTGCCGGCTCCTGCCGCTGGGCCGGCCAAGGCTGTCCGGCACTTTTGTTTCAATGGTAAACCTGTCGGCCGCCCGCGCCTCGGCGACCATTCCCTGATCCGTGCCGGTGACGATGCAAAAGCCCTTGTGAACGCCGTAGTCCGCCGCCCAGTCGCTGTGCTCGCCGAAAAGGCATATCCTGCCCGGCGCCGAAACCCGCTTAAATCCCTGTTTTTCCTTTGGAACTTTTCTTGTTACCATGACGGTTCAATCCCGGCCGCCTTGAAAAGGCATGCGAAGGATCTACTCACAGTATCCGGCCTTTCTGTCTAAAAACCGACACAGCTTCGGCGTAGCCGCCCGCAGTACCGATATCGTACGCCTGGCCGGCGAGCCTATAGAGCAGGTATCGGTTCGGATCTTTGCACATCAGCAGACCCTGGGCGTCGGAAAGCTCCACCTCGGGGCCGCTTTTGCTGCCTGAGGAGCTTATTTGCCGCAAACAGTCAAAGATTTCCGGCGAAAACACGTAGATTCCGGCGTGGGCCAGGAAGGCCCCTTCGGGCAATCCCGGCGTAACCAGCCGGCGTGCAGCGGTGTCGGGATCGGGTTTTTCGATAAAATCCGTACAGCGATAGATGCCGCCGCCTGTTTCGACACCCCTTACTACACCCACCTTGCTGATGTCTCTTGTTAAAACCTCCTGGACACCTATCACGGCCGCCGCGTCCGCGGAGCCGAACGCCGCGACCGTCTGGCTGCCGCAGGATGGCTCGCCGTCTTTTTCGATGTATATGTGATCTCCGAGTAACAGCATAAAGGGCTCGTCACCGACAAAATCACACCCCCTCAGCACGGCGTCACCGAAACCGCTTGGTGATTCCTGAGTGATATACTCGACATTCGCCGGCAAGCCCCATGAATCGCCGCCGGCCGCAATATCGATGTATTTGCTCACCATCCCGGCCTGCCACGGCGACCATATTACACCGACCTGTTCCATACCGGCCGATGCGGCCTCCCGCAATATCGCATGAAGCACCGGCGCGACCCGACCGCCGGCATCGACCAATGCAAACATGGCCTTGGGGACAACCTCGCTAAGCGGGGCAAGCCGAGTCGCCCTGCCCGCTATTGTTATCAACGCCTTTCGAACCATTTCGCTAACCTAAAATGCAGGCGGCCATTACGCAGCCGCCTGCTGTGGGTAAAAACCCCTTCGATTCGGCAGAAACCGCCGATTTACCTGACGGGCCAAAAAACCCCTTTGTTGTGTCTGAAGACCGCCAACTGTTTCATTAATTTCGTGAATTTGCACATAAAGTTCCTATAAAAGCCCATTTATCGCACCGCCTGTTCATCTTTCACCGGGCTGCCGCGCATTCAACGACGCCTCAACCGCTGAATCAGCTCCAGATCATAACGCGCCTGTCCAAAATCCGGCCTAAGTTGCAGGGCCTGCCTGTATTGCGATACGGCAGCCTCAAACCGGCCTTGTTGCTCCATGGCCTTACCGAGGTTATAGTGCAGCCGGCAGCGGCTTTCGAGAAACTCCAAGGCCCTTTCGGGGCTGTCGAAGCTCTGTGGCGGCGGTTCATCGCCGGCAAACCGCTTCATAACACTTCCATCGGCATTTTCAGGCCGGCACTGGCGGCCTTTGCCGGTGGCACCGGCAATCAGGGCCAGCCCGGCGCGGGCCTCCACCAGATCAGGCCGAATCTCGATCGCACGGCTGTAATGATCGGCGGCGGCGGCGCGTCTTCGGAGTCTGGCCAGGGCGTTGGCCAGCCTATAGTGGACCGCAGCTTTGCGGTCCTGCGTTTTCAAAACCTCCTGGTAATGGGTGACAAGATAGTTATCCACGAAAGACCGGCTGCCTTTTCCGGTAAGATGGCACACATCTCGGAAGAAACCATCTTTTTTGGGGATCAGTTTGTCCTGGTCCACGAACATTATACCCGGATACGTTTTTGCCATTTCGCGTATAACCGTATTATGCACGTCAATGCCCCGGGCGACGTTTTGGGGCAGGCCCCACAGCTTGGCTGAAGTGTGCCAGCGATTCCCGGGCAAATACCCGCGCGGAAGGTAATAACCAAAGGTCATCAGCACCAGAGGATCCGCCCTTGCCTCGGCAAGACGAATGATGCGACTGAGGTTGCGCTTAAAGGGCCCTTTTGTCTTGACGGAGCCGCCATATGCCAAGCCGTCGGGATCCGCACCGGCCGCCGGAACGTATGCGTCCCAACCGATACCCCTGCTGACTTTCAGCCATAAAAGCCCCAGCGTGCGGAAAAACACCAGATGCCGGAATCGCGGGGTTCCTTCCACCAAGTGCAGGGCCCTGTACCAGAAGTAGTGACCGTAGTCCCGGCGAAAGTTCGAAGCATCGCAGTTGTTGGCCCGAACCTCGTTTATGCCGTGATAGACTATGACCCTGTCGAACTTCTTGCCGCTAAGGTGCCTGTACTTGTAATAACTGTCGAGGCTTGAGTGAGCGCGGAAGGATGCGTTGTGGATGCGGACATGCCTGTTTTGTTCGAGTTCCAACTCTATACCGAGAAGCTGCGCGATAGGCGTGAAGTCCTCATGAAGTACAGAACCGCCGAGAAGAAGCACGTCATAGTAGCCGTCGCCGGGACCTATCGACATTTCCTCGATGGGCCTGAGTTCAGGGTAGAACACCAAGTGCATCTGCCGGTGGCATTTCAAAAACGAAAGCCCCTGCAGTTTCCAAAAAAGTCGGCAGCCGAGCTCCATGCCGGCAATGAAGACGCAAGCGGAAAATAACAATTTGATAACCAGCTTTCTGGAGGCAAGCATATTCCGAATAACCTCTTTAAGCCAAGGCCGGGACACGATACACCGTACAGGGCACGGCGGAGAGAGCAGGTTGCCCACTAAGAAAAGAATACGTTAAAAGGGGCAGGCGGGACAAGCCTTCAACTGACGGTGCGGCGTTGCCTGCGCAAATACAGCGACCGGCTGCCCGGCCAATCGGGGGAAGCCTTCAAGTCTGCGAGAATCGCCTTACAGACGTATAGGACACGTACCGGAACCTGCGAAGCAACGCCCCGCCCAACCCCAGCAGCAATATTGTAGCGGGCTCGGGAACGGTCTGCGTGATCCAGTCTACATAAGAGGGCACTGATCCGACCACGCATACATCGTAAGGCGGAGGCGAGCCGCCGGTATAACCAACTCCAAGGCTGACCCCTGCCAGCTTCCAACCGCTGTCGTCCACAAACACACCGCCGCCGGAATCGTAGGTTGCCAGGCCGGCTTCGTAACTGGTATCTCCGTAGCCGAAATTCATTTGGAAGCCGTCGGTGGGCCACGTTCACGAGATTGTCACCAATCCATCGATCTTGTTCGTACCCCAGCGCTCGATTCTGCTGGTGCCGGTATCCCAGGTGTAGGTATCGTTGACGGTGTCGACGGTGCCAGCGTAACCGTAGCCGACAATTAGTCCGGTGAGCCGCTGGGTGGGATTCGGGGAAGTCAAATCCCCGGGGTACAGCCCGTACTAGCCCGGAAGCGCGTTGTCCAGCCGAATGAGGGCCAGGTCGGCATCGTCATCATGGTTGTCGTCATCGGCGGCGCTGTGATAAATCCTTTCGTCGTTGTAGGCGGTACAGGGCCGTCCGCGGTGCTGGAATACTTCGACAGCTCCATGACAGCCACGGGCGAATCGTTTGCCGTCGCACCGGCAAGCAGCGGTATAGCCGCCGTAAGCGCGTCTTTCGGCTCGTGGCTGACACGGACCAGCCAAAGCAGCGAACTTCTGGTTATGGTTACAAAGGCCAACCCTTCGAATGCGGTCGTGGTCTATGACACCGCTGGCAACAGGGTAGGATCGCAACAGGACCTTCCGGCCGAGCCAAAAGCCTACATCCCCCTCGACGGAGGATTCTTCCTGGTCAGACCGGCCTTCAGAACTGTCGAAGCAATCGCGGTAGGCGAAACCGAACAGGCGATCTTTATCGGCGACGAGGACAATAGCATGATAAGCGTGCTATTGCCCGTTCGACTCGCGGCGGACCTGGACGCCGATGGTCGCGTGGATAACCGTGACGTGGGCCTTTTCGCCGCACAGTGGCTCGACAGCGGCTGTGAGACACCCGACTGGTGCGGCGGCTGTGACATAGCCCGCCAGGGAACAGTGGATTTCGCCGACTATGCCTTTTTGGCGGGGCAGTTCCAGTAGCAGTTAAATCCGGGCAGCAGTAGGCAATGGGCCGTCGCGGCCTAAAGTTTTCGCTGCCGGGTCTACACGTCTGTCCTCAGCGAATCCCCTGGCCAAACGGCTGGAATCCGGCAAAAAAAATGAAACATAATAAAGCGCCGGCGCACAATAGTAGAGCGGCGTGATATATCCTTGACCGGACTTCTTTCCGGTTCCTGGAGGAACGGTGGCGAGGAGGCGTAATTGGAAAACACAACATTGTTTAACTGCATCCTGTTGGGCGTATTAGCCGGCATCAGCGCGTTCGCCCTTTCGGTGGCGCTGGCGGTCTGGCGCAGACGAAACCAAGGCGATGCGGCGGACCGGAAGTCCTCTTTCTGGATGAGCCACGGTTGGGTCGCCGCAGTGATCGGCAGTGCCTTCATGATGGCCACGCTGGTTTACCGGGAAATGCCGGAAAGACAGGGCGTGCTGCGATCGAAGGACATATTCACGATCCGGGCCGAAGAAGAGCTCGCGGTTGATTACCTTACCGACGCCAGCCAGGTCTGCGCCGGTGATCTTATCGCCCGTTTTTCTTCGCCGAAGCATGAAGCGAGAATCGAAGAACTGCAGCTGAGGATCAATATGCTTGAAGCCGAAGGCGGGGCTCTGGCCGACAACCCCCTGCAGCTCGATCCCGAACTGATTCGGCGGTATGAGCACGCCGCCGCCGATAATCGCCAACTCAGCGCATCCAAGGACCAACAGCTGCCTGAATACAACCGGCTGATCCGGGAAAAACTCAGACAACGCCTTGATATCGAAAAGGAAATACGCCATATCGATACGGAACTGGAAGCTACGGCAGCCGAAGAGCAAAAGTTACAGGCAAGGTGCAGGTATTTGCAAAGCCTGTGCCAGAGAATGCAGGAGGCCGCGGACCGGGGGGCGGCTACAGCAACCGAAGTCGACGAGAAACAACTGGAATTAGGAACGGCCAAGGCGAGCCTGGAGCAAATTCGCCAGCGAAAGACATACCTTGCGGCGGAGCGGGAACGCCGCTGCGAGGACCTGGCAAATCTCACTGAAATAACCGCAGCCCAGACCGAGGCCCTTGCAAACGAACTCAGCAAGACGCTCGAAGAGTTGCGCGGTAACACGGCCGAGCTCGAAAAGCTTCAGAGACTTATCGGCGAGGACCGGGACAGGGCCCGAAAATTGCGCCGGCAGGAGCTGGAATGTAACCACCTTCAGGCGGCCCAATGCCGAGCCGAATTGGAGGGCCTGGAGCGGGTTTTGAATATTCAGGCACCATTCGGAGGCCGGGTGGTATTCCGTGAAGCTTCGCCCAAGACGGCATACAAAAAAGCCCCCCTGTTGGTGCTGGCGCGGGGTGAGGGGCTGCTTTTTCAGTGCAGGCTTCCCGCGAACGAGGTGAACGCCTTGTCAAGAGCAGAGCAGGTCACTTTCGAGATCGAGGACCAACCGGTTCAAAAACGCTTTACCGGTCATTATATGGGGCATGACAAACTTGATTCCGAACCGCATTACGTTGCGGCCCTGCTTGCCGTGGCACCTCCGAAAGACTGCATCCGGGACCTGACCAGCGACGAGAAGGTGACGGCCGAATTGAAGTGGCGTCCTTTCCTGCTGACCTATCCCGCCTTTGTGCTCGGCCTTGTGATATTGAGTTTATGGAGCATTATGTCCCTGCAGCATTGGGTAAAAAGCGAACGGGGCCTCCAGCGGCAAGGGCAGGATCGATCGAGTGAAAGCATCGACAGGCCCGACCAGGCGCCGGCCCCTGCCGCCAAAGACACCGGGTATGGCAGCAACCTTGCCGCCCTCAGCCGCATTCCCTTTCAAGTCGACACGGGACAGGGAAGCAAGGTTTCAACGCAACTCGGTGCAAGCGGGGTCGTTCTCCAGCATCTGGCCTGCCGCTTTCGTGAATCAGTGATCTCCGAATCGATAGATTCTCACCTGGTCTCGGCGATTGAATGGGCTTTCGACCGGCACCATATCCGGGCTGTCAGCGTATTCCGCAACGAGCTGGCTCAAAGAACGGACGTCTCGCGGGCCCTGTGGAAACTGCTCAAAGAAAAAGGCAACGGGCACAAAGGCGACGACACGGCTATCCACGAACCCTCGAGGCACACCGCCGCCCGAGCGGCGCGTATCTACCATACCATATTTCCTCAGTGGGCCTCAGACCACGAACAGGCCGGCCATGTGGACCGGATGTTTGTCACCAGCACGGCGGATAACGCATAAGGGCCGGGGGGCGGCGGATGGCTCAGGCCGTATCTACTATCCGGTCTCAGTGCTCCGTAAGGCCGTCTCGTAGTATTGTTGCAAGCCTGTGGAGAGAGTATTTGATTGACGCGGCCTTCCCCTTCGGCCTGGCGGGGGCGGCGGCGATGGTTGTGTTCGGAGTCTGGCAGTTTGCGACTGTTTCGGCTCGTTTATCGGCGGAGGGCGCCCCCTGGTGGCTCGTGACGGCGCCTCTGTTTCTGGCGGGCCTGGCCTTTGTCGCCGGCTCGCGATGGTTGATCGTCTTTGCCTTGAGCTACAAGTACTACAGGCGGCTGTCCCGCACCCGGCCCAAATCAAAGGATTTTCCATGCGTTTCAATCATGGTGCCCGCCTACAACGAGCAAGAGAACATCGCCGCGGCCGTGGAATCCCTGTTGAGACTCGACTATCCAGATTATGAGGTCCTGGTGGTGGACGATGGCTCCACAGATCGGACTTTGAAAATCGCCGAGGCATATCAGGGCCGCCACGGCAGTTGTTCGGTGCGCGTATTCCATAAACCCAACGGCGGAAAATGGAGCGCGCTCAATTACGCATTTCAACGCAGTCGGGCAGAGTTGCTGCTTTGCGTCGATGCTGATTCCCGCCTATCGACAAATGCGCTAAGGGTCATGGTGGCTCACATGACCAACCCGCAGATTGCCGCTGTCGCGGGCCAAGTGTGCGTTCGCAACCGATACAAGTTACTCACACGGCTTCAGGCCCTGGAGTATATTCTGGACAACGGGGCCTTGCGCATGGCGCAGGCCGACTCGGGAACGGTCTGTGTGGTGGCCGGTCCGCTCGGTCTGTACAGAAGAACCGCCTTCGAGGAGCTCCAACTAAGATTCGATGACGTCTCGGCAGGATCGGAGGCATGTCCGAGCGGCCCGTTCCAGCCGGATACGTTCGCGGAGGATTTCGACCTGTCACTTTCGGTGTTGTCGCTGGGCGGGCGCATTGTTTATGAACCCTTGGCCGTTTCTTATACCAGGGCTCCCGATACATCGATAGCCCTGATGAATCAGCGCTATCGGTGGTGCCGCGGCAGCCTGCAGGTTCTGCGAAAATATTTTCAAAGGGGGCTAAAGCTTCCGCCCGGCTTTGACCGCAGGGTGCTGGCTTGGGTAACCGGAACGTACCTTTTTCACCTGCTGCTGCAGCCGGTGCTTTTCAGCACGGGGGTGATATCGCTGTTGCTTCTGTTATGCCGCTCGGAAAGCCCCCTGGCGGTACTCGGTTTTCTGGGGATGTTCCAGGCGATCAACCTTTTTGCCGGCATCATGTTCGTGTGCATGCTCCGTGACAGTTTCCTGGCTTTGCTGCCGCTGTTCGTATACGATATTTATCAGGGCTTCTTTATTAACTTTGCCTGGGTCATTTCCGTCATCGATGAAATAAGGGGGGGAAGAATGCGATGGTCGTAATAGGGCACCATGGGACCAGCTCGATTTTTCGAGCAATCCAACCAGGCCGGCCCGGCAGGGATACGGAAGAAATAAGTAGGCGAGTAGGCGAGTAGGCGAGTAGGGCCTGCCGCCTTCGGCGGCTGGAGGATGATGGCAGGCTGGAAGCCTGCCCCCCAACTGGGCATGTGCAGGCTGGAAGCCTGCCCCCCAAAAGGACGCCTGCCCCACTTTGGCCATTGGCAGGCCGATTGCGGCTACTGCTCCTCACCGCCGCCGTGGATGCCGTACTTGCCCAGGGTTCTTTGATAGGCTTCCTCGTCGGATTTCTCCACCGCCGCGGTGTCATCGGGCCGGCGGGGTTGGGTCTCGGGCCCCCTCATCTGCATAAGCCAGATGATCACCCCTATGACGATCACGACAAGCAGCATTAACAACAGTGCGTATCCCTTTCGAAACATGAGGTTCTCCTTTTTATGAGCCGCCTCTTGGTTTCGGGTGCGGCTCAAGCCGCATCCGTTTCAATTCGAGATATTCCAGAAGCTTCTGCAGGGCGGCGGCGTCCGCTTCCAGACCGGCGTTTTTCCTGTTGTCGATCAATCTTTCAAGGGCCTCGACCGCCGAGTCGTAGTAGCCGCTCTGACCCAGCGCCGCTATCAGGTTGGCATGGCCGGCGGGGTCGTCGGGGTTGAGCTCCACAACCCTTTCGAACTCGAACAGGGCGCGGTCGGTCTGGCCGGACTCCATCAGGGCCCTGCCCAGACCGGCGTGAAGCCTGGCTGAGCCCGGAGCAGCGGCAAGATCCGCCTGATAGATCTCGATGGCCTTTTTAAACCGCTCAGCAGCCTCGGCAGGACGTCCGGCGTTCTGCAGGGCCAGGCCCAGGTTGAAGTATATCGGAGCGTCATTGCGTCCGCCGCCGGTCGTTTCATTGTAAGCCAAAGCCAGTTCAAAGGCCTCCGCGGCCAGATCGTAACTGCCCTGCCGGGCCCGCAGCATTCCAATCTGGCCGTATGCATCCAGAGTCAGCTCCGGCTTTGCCATCGCGGCCTTTTCATACGCGGCCGCGGCGTCATCAAGCCTGCCTTGGGCGGTCAGGCGGCGGGCGTTCTCTATGTGCCGCTGCGCGAGGAATCCCCTGGCGCTTCGCACCACGACAGGTGCCAGCAGGTTCTCGACAGGCGCATAATCGTCGGTGAGAACAAGCTCGCCGGTTCTTCGCCTGAGAGCCTTCAGCTCGTCCTCAGCCAGACACCAGAGGTCAACGTCGCCGGCTGCGGCAGCCGCTTCGATATCCACTGACCGGGCCGACGCGACCACCACAAAGGTGTTCCGAACTGATCGAGGCACCCCGGCCTGCGTCACCACGTAGACGTAATCGAAGGCCTGTTCGACAGTATTGACCACGGCCGAGAGGAAATAGCCGCAGTCATAGATGTCAATCAGCGTCATCATGTAGACGCCGTCTTCAGTCAGGAGCCCGCGGATGCCGCTGGTGAACTCGGCTGTCACCAGTTGAAAAGGCACGGTATAGTCGCTGATGGCGTCCTCGTAGATGAAGTCGTAGCGATTCCCGCCGCCGATGCGCCCTTGCCGCATCAGCCCGTCGACATAGTTTCGAGCGTCCATGGTAATCGTATTTATAGTCGTCCGCCTGCTCAGGCCGAACGCGCTCATCGCCGCTTCGGTCACACCCGGGTCTATCTCCACAACGTCGATTCGGCTGCCCGGCCAGAAATGTTCGACGTACCTCGGCCAGACGTAACCTCCGCCTCCAATAACCAAGAATGAAAGCTCCTTACTTTCAGCGGCGAGCCCGTGGGTCACCGCCGCATATATCCTGGTGTAGAAATACTGCAGGTCGGTGATGTCGCCCATCACCATCTCGCTGTGGGCGAGTTTGTCTTGCATGAATATCCGCCTGTCCGGATTTTGCGACTGCTGCCTGACCCATACACGGCAGTAAGGTGTCTCGTCGCTGTAAATAACTTCGGGTTCGGGTTTTTCACGCAGGGCCAGGGCGGCTCCGGCGGCCCTGCACCAGCCCGCCTGCGCCGTGGCCGCGGCCATGGCCAAGAGGAAGGCCAAGGCCAGAACACACATCGCCAGAATCCGCGTGCAGTATAGTATCGCCATCAAGAGCAGTATTCCGCCCACGGCCCAGACGATCGCCACGGTTCCCATCAAGGCGATCAGGAAGTATCCGGCCGCCAGCGTCCCGGCTATGCTTCCGATCGCCCCCCAGGCGTAGATGCTGCCCACCGTGCGGCCGGTGGGCAGGCCCCTGTCCAGGGCCATCTTGGCCACAACAGGACTTATTGTGCCGAGCATCGTAGAAGGAAAAAGGAAAACCAACAGAACGTGGGTAAACACCCTCGCCGGCCAGCTGAGAAGCAGCGGCCACAGCCACCCGGCAACAAGGTTGTTCATCACAACGGTGACCACACAGGAGGCCGAGCTGATCACGAACAGCACCACCAGCGCGGCGGCCGGGGCGAAGCGGTCGGCGATGCGGCCGCCGAAGTAGTTGCCCAACGATATGCCGGCCAGCACCACACCGATCACCCCCGTCCAGGTGTAGAGGGAGCTGCCCAGATGCCTGGCCACCAGCCGGGCCGCCACGATCTCGAGGACCATTATGCAGAAACTGGAGGTAAAGACCGTGGCCGCCGGCATCGCCAGCGCCGCAAAGGGCCGATTTGACACGGCTTGACCAGTTGCCCGCATAACAAATCAGTCTACCGGTTTTCGCACTGGAAACACCAGGAAAAAGTCGGCTGCAGGCAGCAACTGCGAATTTCATTTCGAGCAATCCAAACCGCGGCCGTGCGGCAGGTATACTGAAGAAACAGAGAGTTCAGAGTTCAGGAAAGGGCCCGACCGGGCAGTTCAGTTGGGGGGCAGCCTTCCAGGCTGCGCGGGACAGGCACAGCCAAGATGGCTGTCCCCCAACTGAGCCAGCTCA
>Ga0180434_10003815_pt1 | contig 18887 bp, 14 predicted proteins | sample SS_ome_7_FD_132453 | JGI IMG/M metagenome (GOLD analysis project Ga0180434, IMG submission 132453) | Hypersaline lake sediment archaeal communities from the Salton Sea, California, USA - SS_1_D_2 metaG | ecosystem: Environmental > Aquatic > Non-marine Saline and Alkaline > Hypersaline >...
TCGTACCGCAACGGGCGATTGTCCAGCGCGCTGGGCAGTCGGAACCCGTGCTCCACGAGCACTTCCTTTCGGCTGCGGTCGCCGTTGTACATCGCGCGAAGCTGCGGCAACGTCACGTGCGACTCGTCTATGATGAGCACGTAATCGTCGCCGAAGTAGTCTATCAGCGTGTAGGGCCGTTGACCCGGCAGCCGGCCGTCCAGGTGTCGCGAGTAGTTCTCGATGCCCGGGCAGTAGCCCACCTCCTGCATCATCTCGATGTCGTACTTCGTCCGGGCTGCCAGGCGCTGGGCCTCGAGCAGCTTGCCGTCGTTGCGAAGCTTGATGACGCGGTTCTCCAGCTCAGCCTTGATCGCCTTTGTGCCCCGCTCGATCGTGTCTTCGTCGGCTACGTAGTGGACAGCTGGGAATATGAACGCCTGGTCCGCATCGCTCAGGGCCTCGCCCGTGGTGGGGTTTATCAGGCGGATCGCGTCCACCTGGTCGCCGAAGAGCTCCACCTGGTAGCCGAACTCCTCGTAGGCGGGGTAGATGTCCACCGTGTCGCCGCGGACGCGGAACGTGCCGCGTTTGAAATTCACGTCGTTGCGGTCGTACTGCAGCGCCACCAGCGAGCGGAGCATCTCGTCGCGCTCCACCTGCTCGCCGACGCGAACCGGCACGACCATCTTCTTGTACTCTTCAGGACTGCCCAGCCCGAAGATGCACGAGACGCTCGATACGATAACGACGTCCCTGCGGGCTGAGAGGCTCGTAGTGGCACTGAGGCGCAGCCGGTCCAAGTCGTCGTTGCGGGAGGAGTCCTTTTCAATGTAGATGTCCCGCTGCGGAATGTACGCCTCGGGCTGGTAGTAGTCGTAGTAGCTGACGAAGTATTCCACGGCGTTGTCGGGGAACAGCTCGCGGAACTCCTCGTAGAGCTGGGCGGCGAGGGTCTTGTTGTGGCTGATGACCAGGGCGGGCTTGTCGAGACATGCGATAACGTTGGCCATCGTAAACGTCTTGCCGGTTCCGGTAGCGCCCAGCAGGACGTTGTACCTCTGGCCGGCGCGGATATTGGCGGCCAGGCGGTCGATCGCCTCGGGTTGATCGCCCCGCGGCTTCATCTCAGAGACTACTTTTAGACGCGGCATCGCAGGTCCTCGGCACCGGCCGCTATTGGCAGGGGCACTGCAAGTCGTCAGCAACCGCACCGTTTAGACGCGGCATTCGGAGTCCTCGGCAAAAGAAGACACTGGGCCCAATACCGTATCTTAATCCATTCGTTTGCCGTATACCACGACAAGCGGGGCCGGCGTGTCAGGCAAATCGTCGTCCAGACGGCGCGTTGAACTGCAGGGCCCTGTTCCGTATACTCCCCCTGACGCCAATTTCGCCCTATCCGTCGTCGTAAGGAGAAGACATGTTCCGCCGCAAGCTCTCGATCAGATCAGCAGCCCTTTTTGCGCTGGCCAGCACGTGCATTCTTGGCGGGTGCAGCAAGAAGATCATGATCACGCAATACCCGCCCTTCATCGACCCGGACAGCCCTTCCCGCCGAACGATCGCCGTCATGCCGTTCGAGTCTCACGTGCAGAACAAGTACGCGGGCCAGGCGATCTCGGACAGCCTGGCGACGATGCTGGCCCAGTCGGGCACTTACAAGCAGGTCTACAACCGCAGCCATCTCAAGGCGATCATGGACGAGCAGGACCTTCAGCTGGCGCTGGGCAGCGACAACGCCGCGGCAGCTGGGGCATTCCGCAAGCGGACCGACGTTGACGCGATCCTCGTCGGCTCGGTAACGGACCATTCCTGCACCAGCCGCCAGGAAACCAGCCAACAGCCGGTCTACAACACCGACCGCCGCGGCAACACATACGTGGCTGGGTATCGCACGCAGACCATCACGTATTTCGATGCCACCGCCTCCGCAACAGCCTCGTTGATCCGCGTCTCTGACGGCGCGGTGATCTACTCCAGCCCCTACCCCGCCGCCGGGCGCAAGAGCGCCAACAGCATGTGGAGTTCCAAGGGCGGTCCGGCGTGCCTGCAGGAGGCAACCAACCAGGTCATTGCCCAGTTGTTCGAGCAGTTCGCCGTCGTCCGCAAGGAAGTGAAGGTCAATCCGGACAAGGACTTCATAACGGCCAGCGAGATGTACGACAACAAATGGACCAAGGCGGACGCCTTCAAGGCTGACGACACGCGGATGTTCGTGGTGCTGCGCATGCCCCGCGCGTGCGACCGCAACCGCTTCCGCATCGCAATCGCGCGTGAGGATAAACGTCAGACCTACGCCACGCAGGACGTGGTCTGGTGCGGGCAGGACAGCGGAAAGAAAGCCCCGGGCAAGGGCTTCGAATTCAACCCGAGCGAAATCGTAGCCAAGGGGGGGCCCGGCCAGTATGTAGCCAAGCTCTACAGCGGCACCGAGCCCGTGCTGGTCCGTCCGTTCAAAATACTACCGTAGGAATCCTCGCCCGTCAAAGTTCCCCAACACGACCGATTGCTTCGTCGCGGGCTGCGAACGCCGCGCCGATTGCGTATCATTGCGGACAATGACCAGGACATCGCAAACCCTCACGAAAATGTACAAAGCCATGCACTCGCATTTCGGCCATCAGGCATGGTGGCCGGGCGACGGGGCGTTGGAAATATGCGTCGGGGCGATCCTGACGCAGAACACCAACTGGCAGAACGTCGAAAAGGCCATCGCCAACCTCAAGTCCGCCGGGCGCATGAGCGTGGAGGCGATCGAAGCGATGGACCACGCGGAGCTGGCTGAGCTGATCCGCCCGGCTGGGTATTTCAACGTCAAGGCCAAGCGGCTCAGAAACTTCATCTCGCACGTCAGCCAGGCCGTCGGGGAAGACATCGAAGCGTTCCTGGACCGCCCCGTGGGCACGTTGCGGGAGGAGTTGCTGTCTATCAACGGCATAGGTCGCGAGACCGCCGACTCGATCATCCTTTACGCAGCCGGGCTGTGCAGCTTTGTGGTGGACGCCTACACGTACCGCATCCTGCTTCGCCATGGCCTGATCGGCCCTGAGGACGACTACGAGGCGATCAAGGAGCTGTTCGAAAGTTCGCTGCCGCAGGACGTCGAGCTGTGGAACGACTACCACGCCCAGCTCGTAGCTGTCGGCAAGCAATATTGCAGGCCTCGGGCACGTTGCGAGGGCTGTCCGCTGGAGAGCTTCGAGCACGACCCCAACGCCGGCAGGGATCAATACTGATCGTCATTCGGCGTGCTGGAACTGCACGTTGGTCGGCATGCGGGAGTAGGCGTCCTCAGCCTCGTCGGGCCAGACGCCGGCCAGTGCGGGCGGCATTTCCAGATACTGTCGTCGCAGGCGCCGGCGCACCGTCATGTCCAGATCGTCCACGGCCAACACGCGGTCCCGCCCGGCCTGCTTGGCTGCAAGCAGCGCCTGGTCGGCGAAGTACAGCAGCATGTGGGTTTCGGTGATCTCGGCGTCGGCTGGGTAGGTAGCCGAGCCGATCGAGAGCGTGATCTTCACGTCCTGGCCGTAGGCGGCAAAATTGTGCGAGGCAACGTGCTTGCGTATGCGCCTCGCGAACTGCATAGCCTTGCGGCGGTCAGCCTTGGGCAGCACCACGCTGAACTCCTCGCCGCCGGTGCGGGCCACCACGTCCGACTCGCGCACCGACTGGCGAAAGATCACAGCTAATTCCTTGAGAATCTGATCGCCGACGGGATGACCGTAGGTGTCGTTGACCAGCTTGAAGTAGTCCACGTCGAGCGTCAGCAGGCTCAGGGAGTGCTCGTAACGGCTGGCCATCTTGAACTCGTGGTCGAGAATATCGTGGAAAGACCGGACGTTCTGCACGTGCGTCAGCGGATCGGTGGTGCACAGGACGCGCAGATGGGCATTGTCGCGCCGCGAGTCGGCCAGCAACTTCCGCTCCCGCTGAAGCGCCTCGCCGAGGGCTGCCTTGGACGCTGCCAGCTCGTCATGCAACTCCTTAACGCGCAGCATCGCCCGGATCCTCGCGACCATCTCGGCGGCGGAGGTCTCCTCGCAAATGATGTCGTCGGCGCCGCTATTGAGGAAGTCGCATCGCTGCGATTCGGCAAGAGTCTCGGCGACTATTATCACCGGAAGGTAGGCTCTTTCGCAGACGCGGCGAAGTATCTTCGGGAAATCCATGTCGATCGCGGCATCGACAGACATGTGCAGCAAGGCCAAGTCTACCTTGCCGGACTTCGCAGCCGCTAAGGCTTCCATGGGGTCGGCTACGAGCACCGCATCCCACCCGGCCTGCGACAACTGCGCGCACCGCTTTCCCGCCCGGTTCGGATCGTTGCTCAAGAAAAGGACTTTCCGTCTCTGGTCCGGTTCTTCGCGGAACATAGTAAATCCGCCATCGACCTGTGGGCCAGCCCCAAGGGGCTCCGAGACCCAGCCGCTCCGTTGCGGGGGCATGTTTGGGGCCGTAGTTCAGGTCTCTTCATATGGAAGGTAAGATTCCATTGTCCCTCAGGCCAACCGCCATGAGCAGCCACATTCGTCCGGGGCAACAGTTCGCGACGGTGCAGCTTGCCGCAGGCTCAAGGATTCCTATAATTGCCACAAGCCCCCCAGCGGCAATGCGACAAGGACTTGCCGCGGGTGAAATGAGGACAGCAGGCACAAGAGGACTACTATGACTAAGCTTCGCGGCAAGGCGATCGTAGCCCAGTCGGGCGGACCGACAGCCGTCATCAATAGCAGTGCGTGCGGGGTCATTCAAACGGCCCTGGGCAACCCGGACGTCTTCACGGGCGTCTATGGCGCGCTAAACGGAATCCTGGGCGTCCTGGACGAAGATCTGATGGACCTGGCCAAGGAAGACCCGGGCGAGATCGATCGACTCCGCCGCAGCCCGAGCGCCGCGCTGGGCAGTTGCCGCCACAAGCTCAAAGACCTCCAGAAAGACCGGACCGACTACGAACGGATACTGGGAGTATTCCGGGCCCACGACATCCGCTACTTCTTCTACATCGGCGGCAACGATTCGATGGACACCGCCGCTAAGCTCGGCCAACTTGCCCGGGAGATCGATTACGAGATGATCGCCGTGGGCGTGCCCAAGACGATCGACAACGACCTGGCCTTTACCGACCACTGTCCCGGTTACGGCTCGGTGGCCAAGTTTACCGCCGCCAGCGTCATGGAGGCTGGGCGGGATACCGAATCGCTGTACACGCACGACACGTGCACCGTGCAGGAGATCATGGGTCGCAACGCGGGCTGGATCGCAGCGGCAGCCGGGCTGGCACGGCGCAGCGAAGAGGACGCCCCGCACATCATCCTGCTGCCGGAAGTGCCGTTTGTGATCGAGAAGTTCATCGCCCAGGTCCAGCACAGCCTCAAGAAGTACAAGCGATGCTTCATCGCCTGCGGCGAAGGCGTCAAGACGCCCGACGGCAGGTATCTCGGCGAGGCGGGCGGATCGTTCGCCACCGACGCATTCGGGCACGCCCAGCTTGGCGGAGCGTCGGACGCGGTCCGCGCGATCATCGAGACGAAGGTTGGCGTCAAGTGCCGCACGAACCGCGCCGGCACAGCCCAGCGCAACGCAATGCACTTCGCCTCCGCCACGGACGTCGCCGAGGCGTATCTGGTAGGCGCCGCTGCCGTCGAGGCAGCACTCGAAGGCGTCAACGGCAAGATGATCACGCTGGTACGCGAAGGCAACGGCAGCGATTACCGTTGCACGACCGGCCTGGCCGAGCTGGAAGACGTAGCCAACGGGGAGAAGATGCTCCCAGCCGAGTTCATCGGGTCCGACGGCATCAGCGTCACGGATGCGTTCCGCGACTACGCCCGCCCGTTGCTGGCCGGGCAGGCAGAGGTGGAAATCGCCGACGACGGACTGCCCGTCTACGCGCGACTGGCCAAACATATGGTGGCAAAACGAACTGAATCACGGTAACGTAAAGGCGCTGCCGACTTGCGGGATTCGCCCTGCAGAAATCGGCTTCATATAGAATCTTATCTGGTCATAAAAAGGGCGAAATGCTGCGTTTCAACGTCTATCGCAACGGCGCGCCGGCTGAGAATGTGGACCTCCGCGGCGCGTATGTCTTCGGGCAAGAGGCAATCCCCGTCCGCGCCGACCTCGCCGCAGGCGGCGCCCAGGTTTCCTGCATCAAGCGAATGCCGGGCTCGTGCGGCCTTTCGCTTCTGTGGGACGCCGGGGCGTCAGGGAGGCTGATGCTGCCCACCACCCGCCTCAGCGAACAGGACAAGCCCTACAACCTCAACCTCGAACTGGCCCGCGCCGTCATGACGCGAATCGCCCAGAAGCGAGAAGACTGGGGGCTGTTCGACTACGCCGACGCCGAGGAGCTGAATCGCGAATGCGACGCCGCCCGCGGCATGTTCATCGAGGCACTGAAGGCAGGCGACGAATCCACCGCGGCCACGCTGGCCGATGAGGCACTGGCCACCGGCGTAACGCTGGGCGAAAAGCTGGCGCTGTTCCATGCGGAAGTATTCCTCCAGCGACGCAGGAGCACCGGCGCGCACGCCATGAAGACCGGCTTCGGCTGCATCGCAGACCTGTTTTCCATGACCGAGGGCTACCAGGCCTCGCTGCGGGACGCGTTCGACTTCGTCTCGCTACCGATGCCATGGAAACACACCGAGCCCAAGGAACGAAGCTACAAATACGCCCAAACTGACCAGTGGATCAACTGGGCAGCGCGGGCTCGCAGGCCTATCCACGCCGGCCCGTTGCTGAGCTTCGAGCCGACGCAGATGCCCGACTGGCTGTACCTGTGGGAGCACGATTACGAAACGCTGCGGGACCTGATCTACGAACACATCCAGCACATCGTCAAACGCTACGAGCGCCACGTTAAGCTCTGGAACGTAGTCAGCGGCATCCACGCCTATAACAACTTCAACCTCAGCTTCGAGCAGATCATGGAATTGACCCGCATGAGTTGCCTGCTGGTCAAGAAGCTCGCGCCGCAATCGCAGGTAATGATCGAGCTGGTCATGCCGTGGGGCGAATACTACGCCCGCAACCAGCGGACGATCCCGCCGCTTCTCTATGCGGACATGGCCGTTCAGAGCGGCATAAAGTTCGATGCCTTCGGCGTCCAGCTGTGCATGGGCGTCCCGGAGGACGGGTTCTACGTGCGCGACCTGCTGCAGATCAGCTCGTTGCTGGACGAGTTCGTCGGGCTGGGCAAGCCGGTGCACATCACAGCGTGCCAGGCGCCTTCCGGCGTCTCGGCTGACCCGTGGGACGCATGGGGCGGAAAGGTCCGTCCGGACGAGGCTGGCAGGTGGCACAGCCCCTGGTCGCAGAGACTCCAGGCGGAGTGGCTACAGGCGATCGGGCGCATCGCCATTTCCAAACCGTTCGTCGATTCGATGTGCTGGCGCGACCTGGCCGACTACGAGGGTCACTACATACCCCACGGCGGCCTGTGCAAGAGCGGAATGGAACCGAAGCTGGCCTACAAGGAACTCCGCAATTTCCGGGCCTCGCTTGTCCTGCCGAACGGCAATTCCAACGCCGCCCGGCGGGCCAACGGCCAAGCCCCGCCCCAAACCGGCAACCAGTAATGCCAAAGGGACCAATCGTCTACGACCTGGGCTGGCGTCGCGGCAACATCGCGGCTTTGCTCGTTATCTGTGCTATCGCCGCAGCTGTGCTGATGGGTCAGGTCGTGCGCCGGCGGCGCCTGCTCGGTGGGCAGATTCCGGTGGACCGCCAACGCGCAGCGGCAGCAACGGAGCTGATCGACCCCAACATTGCCACGTTCCCCTCGCTGCTGCGGCTGCCGCGGATCGGGCCGGGTAAGGCACGCGCGATCATCGATTACCGCCAGGCCAACCCCGGCCGAGCCTTCGCCTCGGCGGCTGACCTTCAGCGTGTGCCGGGAATAGGCCCGGGAATCGCCGCGCAAATCGAACCTTACCTGGTCGATTTCGGCCGTGAGTGACCCTGCAACGCCGCAGCCGGAAGACCCGTTGCAGATTAAGCGTGAGTTGTTCTAATACCGCCATGGCCAAGACCGTCCGTCCATCCAGACCGCCCGACACCTATCGCTACCATACCCAGCGGCCTTTGAATTGCCTGGTGTTGGTGCTGCCGCTGCTGGTGTTCTTCCAGTTGGGCACTGCCTATTACGGCACGCAGCTGCTGGCCCCCAGAGACATCGGCCGACTGTTGAGCTTCTTTGGCGCAACGGCTGCGTATCTGCCGGCGCTGCTGGTCGTGGGCGTGCTGGTTTTCATGCACATTGCACATCGCGACCCCTTGCGCGTGCAGACCAGGGTGCTGGCCGGCATGGTGGCTGAGTCTATCCTTTGGATGATTCCGCTGGCTGTGGGAGCCCACCTGATGGGCAAGCTCGCGCTGCAAAGCACAGCCGCAGCCGAGATGACCAACACGATGCTCCAGGACGCCCTGCTGGCTGTGGGCGCGGGGATTTACGAGGAGTTCATATTCCGCCTGGTGCTGATCAGCCTGACGCTGTGCCTGCTGGTGGATGTCTTCGAGCTAAAAAAGGACACCGCTACACTCATCGCAGTGGCCCTGTCGGCTGTGACCTTCAGCGCTTACCACTTCTCGGGCAGCGACCTGGGCGGTGCGTCATTCCCTTGGGGACAGTTCGTCTTCCGACTGCTGGCTGGGGCATACCTGGGCGGCCTGTATGCGGGGCGAGGCTTTGGCATCGCAGTCGGCGCACATACCCTGTACGACATTTACGTACTGGCCTGGCAAAGCGGATGATCCGACGAACCGGGCAAGTCGTGCAAGGGCAGCGCACGGGTTGATTTGGTCCTTTTTGCAGCAAGGAGAATGACCGTGAGCGACGAAGAGCAACTGATCAATGGACAACGTTACACAGCCGAGGTCCCGGACACCCATGACCTGGCAGACCGCGCAACGGCGTGCCTGCACGGCCTGGCCGGCATCATCGATCCGGGCCTGGAGTTTCTGCATCACTTCACAACCACGTACAGCAAGACGCCGTACATGTGTCACAACATGGCTGACTTCACCTGCGACCCGAAGCTAGCGCAGCTGTTCCCGCTGTTTAGGATCATCACCGGCAGTGAGCAATTCGCCGACATCCAGGCGGCCCAGCAAGCCGCCCAGGTAGCTCGCATCGAGGACGGGCTGTACTGGAACCGATACCGTTCCGATCGGCCTTGGACCACGTCGTACATACCCGACTTCGACGGTGATCGCCGCCAGGAGGACACAGCCCACCCCTCCGCTGCGGCGCTGATGCTTCGGGTAATGATGCTATGGAACATGACCAGCCACAACGAGCGATGGGACAGCCTCGGGCGCGAGCTTTGCGACGGGCTGGCGAGAATCGCCATCGACCGAGGTGACTACGCCTACTATCCCGATGCGGGCTTCGGCGAACCATTCAGCCGACCCCGCTCCGGATGGACCCACGACAGGGAGCCTGCCAGCGAAACCGAGGGGGCTGAGGGGTCGGTAGTCTGCTTCCACGGTCACCCGATTCACGCCCTGTCGCGTTTTTACCGCCTGACGGGATACGAGCCGGCACTCGACCTGGCCGGCAAGATCGCCCGTTTCGTCATCAAGCCGAAGTTCTGGGGCGGCGTACCCGACCCGTTGGGGGACCGCACCGGCCGTCCGGGGCACGTTGTCTCCCGCAAACCCAGCCCGGCCGGAATCTGCGGCGCTGAGCAGGGACACTGGTACACACACTTCCACGCCCGCGCAATGGCACTGAGAGGCATCCTCGAATACGCCCGAACCGTCGGCCACCAGCGCATGCTGGAGTTTGTCCGGCGGTCCTACGAATACACCCGCTGCTTCGGCATTCCGCGCATCGGATGGACCAACACCTTCCCGGGCACGATTTTCCTGGAGCGAATGGAAGGCTGCGCCCTAGGCGACATGATCGGCCTGGCGATACGCCTATCGGACGAAGGGCTGGGGGATTACTGGGACGACGTGGACGCAATCGTCCGAAACCAGCTTGCCGAGCAGCAGATCATGGATACCGATCGTATCCGGAGCATCGTCGCCGCCAGCGAGGACGACGTCCCTGCCGACTTCCCGCCGGGACAGATTACCGCAGGGCAGGACGTCATCGACCGCACGCGGGGAATTTTCCTGTCCATGTCCCTGCCGGGCGGCTGTACGAGCGAACATCTCAAGGGCATCATGTCCTGCTGCACGGGCAACGCCGGGTATGGCATTTACAGCGCGTGGGAAGGCATCCTTCGCGAAACCCACGGCCGGGCCGACGTGAACCTGCTGCTCAACCGCGCAGGGCGCACGCTGGATATCGACAGCTACCTGCCCTACGAGGGAAAGGTAGTCCTGAGAAACAAGTCAGCCAGGCGCATTGCCGTACGCATGCCCTGCTGGGTGGACAGGAAAAACGTTCGCGCGGACATCTCCGGAAAGACGCGAGAAAACGACTACATGGGCAATCGGCTTATATTCGACAATCTCAAGGGCAATGAGAGGATTACGCTGACCTTCAGCGTGCCGGAATCGACCGCCAGTTACACCATAGCCGCTGGCGTTCCGGACGCCGAGCGAGTTTACGCTTGCACGTTCCGCGGCGGCACAGCCGTGGATGTAACCCCGAGGGAAGACTCCCCGACCAGCTACCCGTTCTACCTGCGGGACCACATGAAGAAAGCCGTTGCGCCCATGAAGAAGACCGAGCGATTCGTGGCAGACAAGATCGTCGATTTGTGGTAGGCACTGGGGACTCGCCACAGGCTTATTGCAGGCCCGGGGTGCCCTGCTCCCAAGAGCACTGGGTGTTGCCAGATCGATGGATTCCGCGCTGCTGCCCGCTGCTGAGCCCTACTCCCAGGGGAACTGGCGATCGGTCAGCAGATTGTAGGCCTCGATGTACTTGTCGCGCGTAGCTTGAACGATCTCCGTCGGCAGCGGCGGCGCGGGCGGCGTGCGGTCGAACTTGATCTTGTCGAGGTAGTCGCGCACGAACTGCTTGTCGAAGCTGGGCTGGGGTTTGCCGGGCTTGTACTGATCAGCCGGCCAGAACCGCGACGAGTCCGGCGTGAGGCATTCGTCGATGAGGATCAGCTTGCCGTCGGCGTCGCGACCCCATTCGAACTTCGTGTCCGCGACGATGATACCCCGCCCGGCAGCGTATTCGCGCGCCCGGGTGTACAGGGCGATCGAACGATCACGAAGCTGCGTCATGGTTTCGGCGCCCACCAGGTCGCAGGCCCTTTCGAAGCTGATATTCTCGTCATGACCCTCGTCGGCCTTGGTGGCCGGGGTGAAGATCGGCTCGGGCAGCTGTGAGCACTGCTTGAGCTTCGCCGGCAGCCCGATGCCGCAAACGGTGCCGGAGTCCTTGTATTCCCGCCAGCCGCTGCCGGCCAAGTAGCCGCGGACGACGCACTCGATCGGCACCACGTCGGTTTTGCGACACAGCATGAACCGCCCGTCCAGCTCCTCACTGCGGGCGTCCTCGGGCAGATCGCTCATCGTTACCGACAGCAGGTGGTTTTCGGTGACGTCGGAAAGCAGCTCAAACCAGAACGCGCTGATCTGGGTCAGCACGCGGCCCTTGTCGGGAATGCCGTTTGGCATGACCACGTCATAGGCGCTGATCCGGTCGGTCGCCACCAGCAGAAGCTTCTCGCCGAGGTTGTAGATGTCACGGACCTTCCCGGATCGCTTGGGATAATTACCGATCGATGTTGTTAGCAGGGCTGTGCTTTTCATAGTGCAATTTCTACCGCCATCGTCGCCGCCGGTCAAGTGTCACCATTTGTTTGCCAGGTAAGCCAGAATGAACACCATTTGCGTCAAGAGGTTATCGGCCAGCAACGCCTTGCGGGTAAGTCCGCCGGTTTGCCGACACAGCAGGCATCCGCCGCCGATTGCAGCAAGGATCGCCGCAGCACAAATCCACAGCTGCGTCCATGGCAGGTAGTTGAAATAGACGATCGTCGCCGCCATCGGCATGGCCAGGCATATCGCAGCCTGCAACGGCCCGCAGCCTTCGACAAAAGCCTTCACGGCCGAGTCCGTGCCGGCGCCGGGTCGGCAGAACTTAGGGACGATGAGCATCGCCCACGCCCCCCACAACGGCGACAGCACGAGCACCACGTACAGGGGCGGAATACCATGGTGCCAGTAGGGGTAAGAGCGCATCCCCAGCAGCATCAGCGCCAGCGCCACCACGATCGCACAGCCGGCCAGCGACCGGGACGGCAGGTCCGGGCCGACAAGTATCTCAGCCATCGCTAGAATCGCCCGCCGGTAGACGCACAGGACCATCGCCACCAGCACGACCGCGACCTGGACAAGGGGAATGCCTGTGAATTCGCCAAAGACGCGCCACGTCGTGCCCCACAAGCCCACCGCCGCCAGTCCCCACAACAGCGACAGCAGCATCAGCTCGCTCCAGGCACGGGCGAATCGCTGTGGCAAATACTCACCCAGCTTCTCGTCACTGGCCGTCAGCAACACCCAGGCTGGGCGATGCGTCAGCCAACACCACACCTGTTGTATGACCTTGACCATTTCGAGCCCCCTTGGGCACGGGGTTAACTTGCCCTTGCCGCCCGCGCCTCAGCGACGATCCGGACATATTCGCCCGCCAGACGCCTGATTTCGGCGAAGTTCCCCTCGGCCAGTGATTGCTTGGTCACCAGCGACGAGCCGATCCCCAGCGTCACCGCCCCAGCGGCGATCCAGGCAGCGGCCGTATCGAGATTCACCCCGCCGGTCGGGCTGAGTTTCAGGTGCGGCATCGGGGCCAGGACGTCCTTGAAGTACTTCGGGCCGAACTGTCCGCCAGGGAACACCTTCACGACATCCGCGCCGGCGTCGGAGGCCTGGCATATCTCGGTTGGCGTAAAGGCCCCCGGAATGCACGGCAGGTCCGCGGCGTGGGCGGCGTCGATGACTTCGACCTTGAATACCGGCGAAACGACGAACTGCGCCCCAGCCTCGACGGCTTGGCGGGCGACGTCCGCACTCAACACGCTGCCGACGCCGACAAGGGCAGAAGCGCCCAGCGACTTGCGGCACGCGGAGATCACCTCCAAGGCATTGGGCGTGGTCATCGTGATCTCGATACATTCCACGCCGCCGCCCAGAAGCGCGTCGGCGACGTCCATCAACTGTTCACTGCTACTGGCACGAACAACCGCCACGACGCCCTTGTCACACAGGCGTTCGACGGCACGAGCACGATCCGTCATGGCAAGGCTCCTTTCACTCCAAGGCAGAATGGAAAAGGTATCGCCGAGAGGCGACAATGGCAAGGGGCTATCGGCTGGGCGATGGGCGACTATTTGGCCACGAAGGCGCGGGCCATCTTCCGGACGCACGGATCGTCGTCTTGAGCATAGAGGTCCACGAGCGTTTGGCTGCCGGGGGTGCCCGAGGCACCGATCAGCTCGGCCATGCGAAAGCGGACAAGGTAGCTGGGGTCCTGCACCACCGAGCCCAAGCGGGCCAGCAGGGCTTCGTCGAGGCTAACCTGCTCCAGTGCAGCGACCATCTCGGCCCGAACGGCCGGCGACGCATCGGCCAGCGCCTTGTCCATCTGCAACATCAATGCGTCCGTCAAGAGGTCCCCGTCGAAGCCGGGGGCGTTCCGCAACCGGCCGGCTTGGATCTCCCGGGCCAGCATCAGCAGCGAAGCGCTCTGCCTGGCTGCCCGCATGCGAGCGGGAACGTCGCCCTTGGCCAAGTCGTGACGGGCCAGCAGTGCCAGCACCAACTCATACGCAGCCTTGGGCTTGTCGGGCTTTGGGTGCCCCAGCCGGCCCAGGAACTGCTCGCCGCGCAGCCCGTGAACCGTCAACTCCACCGGCGCAATCTTTACCGACGCCAAGGCACCCACCAAGTCACCGTTGGCCTGGCCCGGGTCCAGCTTGGCGGCGACGGTCAGCTTGACATCTCGCAGACAGCTGCGGGCCAGGTACGCCGCGAGGGACGCGACGTCTATGCGGACGTCGGCCGTTACGCTTTGGCCCGGGCGAAGGTATCGCGGGGCTGGGAAGACAATCATCGGCAAGTCCGCGAACGTCGGCCCGTCCGATCCGGCAGACTGTGCTTCCAGACCCAAAACCGCCGAGACCAACCCCCGGCTTCCCAGCGGCACGTCGATCGGGCCGTTGTTCGTCAGCGTCGCCTCGACGCGAATCGCCTCGCCCGTCAGCACGCCCGGCTGGGCTGTGTGGATTTCCACGGACAGGAATTTCTCAGGGGAGATGCCCATCTCCAATACGCGGCGATCGAACGCCTTGACCAGCGCAGCCACCTCATCGCTGCCCTTGGCGGGGGGAATCTCAACATCGTGCCTTGCCGCCAGGGCTGAAAGCCTGCGGAAGGCAGGTCCGCCGCGATCCAGCAACGCGCCGACCTCGATCGCCTCTGTCCCCGCGGCAGTGTCGCCCGCGACGAAGTAGTGCTCGGCCAGGAACACCGCCGCGTAAACGTCGCGAGAAAGCAGCCCCTGCAGCTTGTCGCGTCCCTGGGCCTGGAGGCCCTTGTCCGCAAGCAGCTCGGCTGCGCCGGCAATCCGCTGAAGGATCGGATCATCAGCCATCTGCGATCGGACCTTGCCGATGTAGCTCAGCGCGACATTAGGCCGATTGAGGGTTACCAGGTAAAACCACGCCAACTCCGAGGCCAAGGCTGACGAACTCGGCGCGGCGGCGAGCTTTTTCTCGTAGGCCTGTTGCATCGCCTTCACGAGCTCCTGCGCCTTCTTGTCGTCCCCGGCGGCGCGGTAGGCCTCGAGCAACAAAGACTGAATATCGGCGTGGTCGGGGTACTCAGCTGCGATCGGCTCGAGTTTTTCGATCGCCTCAGCCACCCGATCGGCATCCAGCATGGCGTTGAAGTAGTGCGTCAGGAACGTCTCCGAGAGCCTTACCCCCCGGCCTGGCGCTTGGCTGAGACGCTCGATGTACCGGAAGAACTCCAGCGAGGGCTGATACAGACCCAGTTGCTGCAATTGCAGCGCGAGCTTCCACGCATCAGCTGCGGCGAGGGGATTGCCCCGCAGTAGGCCCAGCAGCGTCCCGGCCTTCTCCGCCGGCGTCGGCTTGTCCAGCATGCCCAGCGTTCCGACAAGCGCGTCGGGATTATACGCATCCAGCATCAGGGCCTTTTGATACATCCGCTCAGCCTGCTCGCGCCGCCCCTGTCCCAAGAGTATCCCAGCCCAACGGACGCAGGCGTCTGCCTTGAGCGGATCGCCCAGGTCATCCCTGGCCAGGACCGACTCGATAAGGGCCATCCGGTCGGCGGCACTGTCGCAGGCAGTCAGCGCAAGGCGCAACCATCGCACAGCCATCGCGTGGTCTACAGGGTCGGCTTTCACGGCCGTCGACAAGGCCCCCGCCGCATCGGCAAACTTGCCCTGGATTTCGAAAACGCCCGCCCGCAATTGTTGCACGTCCTGCCGGTCGGGCCCAAGGCGACCGGCCAGGTCCGCCAGCGCCACCAGGCGCCCCGCCCGTGCGGGCGTTTCGGCGGACGCGTGGATCAGGCATTGGGCCGAATGGAAGACGCTCTCGGCGACGGAGGCCGATGCTTCGCCAGCCGGCGCGGGTGCCGACTGCGCCCACACCTCAGGCAAGATGCAAACTAAGCTCAACCAGATGGCCGTCGTTCTCATAGGATTGTCACGTCCGTGCAAAAGCCTATCCGGGGCCGCTGTGCGGCACGTCAACTACCGAACGGGCAGACGAATGCTCAGGGCCTTTTGCTGTCCGCCGCGATAGACCAGGAAGTTGATTACCTTCCCGGGCTTAGCCGCCTCATTCAGAACCGTCTCGCAAACGTCCACGCTGCCGGCACGCTCGTCGTTGATGTGCGTAATCAGATCATCAGGCTTCAGGCCTCCCCTTGCGGCTGGGCTTTCCTTGGCAACGAGAATCACCAGCACGCCCGGAGTCTTGGCCTCGGGGCCCTTGAGCAGGTATTCGTCCAGGCTTACCTTGTCGCGAATGCCAAAACCCAGAACCTTGTCGATGTATCGCTTGGCCTCGTCAGGCCTGGGCGGCATGGGCGCCATCGTCACCGTGACGTTCTTGGCCTGCCTGCCTCGTACTATGTTGAACGTGACCTTCTGCCCCGGCGACAGCCGCATGATCTGCTGAAGGAAGTTCTGCGAGACCAACTCCGGCGTCGCGAGCCTTTCTAGGTCCTTGCCGTCCATGCCTATTACGACGTCCCGGTCCTGGATACCCGCCTGTGCAGCGGGGAATCCGGGCAGCACGCGGTCCAGGATGACGGCGGGCTTGTCCTGCCCGACGATCTTGGCGAACTCCTCGCTGACCGGGTCTACTTGCAGCACGCCCATCCACGGCAGCCGGCGTTCGCTCCCGGGGGCGGGGATCTTCTCCAGCGCACCGGCGAACTCAGATGAGGGCGTAAAGAAGCTGGTGCGCTGCTGTCCGTGAATCCGCAGGCGCGCGGGCCCACGGCTTGTGGTTGTCTGGTAATCAAGAAACAGTTGCCGCCCGACGACACCGACAGCCAGCCCATCGTCAGTGAAAACGGGCGAGCCCTCGCCCGTCAGCGTTCCGCCTGTGACGTATACCAGTTCGCCGGGCACCCGGACCGTCGTGGAAACATAGCCAGTGCCCATGTACGGCGCATAGGCGGTTTCCTTGCCCAACAGGCCCATCGAAACCACGCGCTTGCCCACGCTCAGATCGGCGCCCCGCGCGAACCGCACGACCGTCCACTTGTGAGGGTCGGTGACCTGGATGAAGCCCAGGTTGGACAGCGGATCGACCCCCAGAAACTTTGCCTTCAGGCTCTTACCGCCCACGCCCGGCACGACAACGTGCAGGTCCTTGATGAAGTCGGCCTGGATCCGGCTGTCGATCGAGGTGGTCATCATTACGCCGGAAGGCTCGATGCATACGCAAATGCCGCCAAGCGTCCGAGAGCCGACCTCGTCTTCGTAGGTAAACTGCATGTACGCCATCGCACCGGAGGCCTTGGTAGCGATGTCCGCCATGGCCTTGGGGGTGTCGGCGACAGCTGGGACAGCCGTCGAGGCGATAATCGCCAGGGCCACAAAGATCGTTGCGAACGTCTTCATCTCGATTCTCCTTACCGGATGCGGCACGCAGCCAACCAGAACGATCCGGGCCAAACGCCTCGGGGGCGGAGCAAACGCCGCTGACTGATCTGAAAGACAAAGTGCCTGAATACGAAAGAGCTTGCAGAGCCGCTCTATCTACAAATGCTATCGTTTATACGCGTTATTTGACGCGATGGGTCGCTCGGACCGCAGCCTGTTGTCGCTGGGCCCACGTCGGCCCGGCTGAGGGGTCAAGCCGACGCAACAACGCCCAGCATACCACACCAACCGCCATCAGCACCATAGAGGTGTACTGATTGTGAGTCAGGACACCTCGCAGGACGTTATGTTCGTTGTCGGCCCGAATTGCTTCCAGCATGAACCGCGTAATCGGATACAGGATCATCATCAGGCAGAATACCTGCCCCTCCCGCTTGCGAAAGCGATAAAACCACGTCAGCAGCCCAGCCAGCAGCAAGGCGTTGATAAGTCCCAGCAACTGTGCAGGTCTGACGGGCGCCGAGGCCTCCGAAGCGGCCAACGCGAACAGGTCCGCCTGGAGATACTCGTTGGCCCGGCGACGTTCGGCAGCGTCCAGAGTTGCACTTTGGTCGGCGTCGAAACGTTCGGTGAGCATGCCCCGCCGCAGCTGCAGGTAGTCCCACAGCTCCGCGAAATCCAGTTTCCCGTTGCCGTCGCGGTCGAATGAGATCGCCTCGTCCCAGTGCTCGCTGCCGCGAAGGACCCCATCGGCGGCGGCCAGGGCCTGACGCCACTCTGAGGCGTCCAACATCCCGTCGGCCCCGGCGACCGATCGGAACATCGTCCGGGCCTTGGCATCGGGGCTGAACATTACCGAGAGTTGGTCGTTTTCGAGTCGACCGTGCAGATCCCGCGGCGGATGAAGCATGTTCCGACGCGGCCCGCCGCCCGCCTCGCCGACCAGCCTGCTGACGAATGCGTTGACAAGTCGTGAGTCGGGATCGACGCGGGGCGAGGGATTGTAGTATTGCGCCGCATACGGCGGCGAGGGCGCATCGGTGCTGACCGAGAACGGGCCGGCCCCGTTGGCGAAATTGATCAACGGCCTGGAGAACATCGGAAATCGCTGCGCCAGTGGCGCCTCGGCGCTGCAAGGACCGCCGTAGCAACAGCCGTTGAGAAAACACCCAGCCCGCCCGAATGCCAGGCCCACCATCATGCTCGGCGCGAGGATGTCCAGGTAGCGACGGATCGGCAGGCGTTTGATTCTAAGGTATCCCAGCACCATCACCGTCGCGAGGATCACGCCGCCGTAGTAGATCAGCCCGCCGGAAGTGATGTTGAACACCTCCCACAGCGATCCGTGGGCGAACTGCGCGTCCCACTGCTCGATAACGTAGGCAATGCGCGAGCCGAGTATGCCGCCGATAAGCGACAGGACGCCGCAGTGCGTAAGCGACTCGGGGCTTTCGCCGGCACGCCGTGCACGCCACTGCGCCAGGAATATCCCCAGAACGAAACCCAACACGAGCATCAGCCCGTATCCGTAGATACGCAGGGCCACCGGATGACCCAGAAGGTGCAGCGTGCCGAAATCGACTATGATCTGTCGCAAAGTCCCGCCGCTGAAGTTAAAGCTTGCGTTCGATCTTGTTGTCCCCGCCGACCAGCACGACGTTGGGCTTCAGCGAGGCAGCCTCATCGGGCGTAACATAGGCAAAGGCCATGATGATTACCTTATCGCCCACGTCCACCAACCGGGCCGCTGCGCCGTTGATGCAGATGACGCCCGAGCCACGCTCGCCTTCGATTACGTACGTCTCAAATCGCGCGCCGTCGGCCAGGTCAGCCACCA
>Ga0180434_10003816_pt1 | contig 18886 bp, 11 predicted proteins | sample SS_ome_7_FD_132453 | JGI IMG/M metagenome (GOLD analysis project Ga0180434, IMG submission 132453) | Hypersaline lake sediment archaeal communities from the Salton Sea, California, USA - SS_1_D_2 metaG | ecosystem: Environmental > Aquatic > Non-marine Saline and Alkaline > Hypersaline >...
AAATCCAGCAACCTGGTCACATCGGCGGTCTTGAGGTAATCGCCGCTTCCGTCGAAATCAAGCGCGTAGCTGCCCTCCATCCCCCCCACCCATACCGGATCGCCCATTATCGTTGCGTCGTTGCGACCCAGGCCGGTATCGGCGGTCGTCGTTGTCGCCTGGCCCTCCTCGAACGGCCAGTGGCCGACCAGGGCCCGGCCGACCTGCAGCCATTCGTCGGCTATCACGCACACGTCGTTCATGTCGATGTAGTTGTCCTTGTTGTAGTCAGCCTTTTCATCGTAGCCCGGCTGGTGCGCCATTGTCATCCAGCAGCCGGCGTTTACGGCGTAGTCGCCCATGTTGACGATCCCGTCGCGGTTTATGTCCGAGCAGGCCCCCTCGACGTCCACCTGGACGCTGGCGTGGGCCTCGAAGCCGTAAGCGTCGGTTACCGTAAGCGTCACGGTGTGCGGTCCGGCCGAGCAGACACAGGATGCATTGTCGCAGCAGACGCTAAGCGACGAATCAACAAAATTCGGCTCGCCGGACAGCGGCCCGTCGTAGCTGGACTCCCACCGGTAGCTGTAGGGCGGTGTTCCCCCGGCGCCGGAACCCTCGAAGTAAACCTCGTCGCCGGAATATATCGAACTTGCCGGAGACGGCGAGGTTATGGCCGCCTCCAGCGGCGGCCCGACCGCCGACATGTAGACCTGCACCTGCTGAGAGCCCATGTCGTCCTCGCATGTAAGGTCCAGAACGTATACCGGCACGATGGCCTCCTGCAGCGTGAGGAAGTCGTCCTCGTAGTAAGCCAATGAGACGTTTTCGATCTCGACCCGGTTGCACTGGGGCACCAGGCTGGATCCGACGAGTGCGTCCCTTCCGAGGCGGTGGAACTCCGCCACCGCCACGTCCGCCGGCAGAAGCTCCACTTCGGTTCCGGCATAGGCGTGGCGGCATATCTTGTTGAACATCACTACGTCGCCGTACTCGTCCAGCATTACCGTGATCCTGCCTCCCGGGCCCACCACCGGATAAAGCTGTCCGCCCACGTTCATGTTCCTGCGGAAGTTGACTCTTCGCTGGTACGGAATCCTGGTGATTTGGCGGCTTCCCTTCTCGCCGTCTGCGGTGAACATGTCGGTGACGCTCTCGACGGCGGTGTCCGGGCAGAGGATGTCGTTCTGCAGGACGAATCCCTGCGCTATCTGTATGGCCTGGGCCTCATCGGGAAGCATCCCCGGCGGACCTGTCTGGACGAACGCCCTTTCCCGGTCAAAATACATGACGCTTCCGGAACTCTGGTTGACCAGAAGTTCGCGGTTCTCATTGACCATGTTCCAGTTGCCGGAGGCGTCGATCCCCGAAGGCCCCGACATGCCGTAGTAGCCGGCCACATTGATCAACTCGTTGTAGCCGATCGTCGTGTCGGCCAGGTTATACACCGGAAGCCACCCCCCCGGAGGCAGGGTCATCGGGTCGAAGTCATCGACGATCTCCGGTCCGCCGCCGGAGCCGTTGAGCGCCGTGGTTTGAATATCCTGTCCCGGAGCCAGGCTCGGCGGGTCGACCTGCACCGTGAACCAGTCGGTGCTGACCTTCCAGGTCTCGTCTATGACCATCAGCCTGCAGTTGTAGGTCTTGGCGGTGGGGAAGACCACCTGGGGCCTGCGGCCCCAGTAATCGGCGTCGTCGCTGTTCTCGTCTGTTCCGTCCACGTCCCAGTCGCCGGAGTCGGTGTTGGTTCCGGTGTCAAGGTCCCAGGCGTAGAATAAATAATCCCCGGCGTCCGGGTCGGAGGATCCCGAACCGTCGAGCTGCACGACGGTTCCGGCCGTAAACGGGCCGTAGGGGTCGCCGGCGACCGCCGTGGGCGACTGGCGGGCCGTTACGTCGTGGTCGTGCGGCACATAGTAATCGTCCACCGTGGGGTCGGGCGATACGTAGCCCTGGCCCCAGATGTAGTCGTTGAACATGCCGCTGCTTTCGGCGATGACGCGCTGTTTCTTGTCGGTGCTGTGGGTCATGTCGCCGGCCAAAAACCAGGACTGCTCTATGGTGTGGGGTTCGTCGTAGGCGTTTTCCTTTATCATGAAGCCGGCGAAAAGCTTGCCGAAGGCCTTGCTGCTCTGGGCGTTGGTTACGAAGCCGCACTCGAGGTGGATACCGTTCATGGTGCTGGCCCAGTAGCTGTCATGGCTCATGACCTTGCATGTTTTCAGCGCCACCCAGTCGGCGTCCTTGGTCCCCCACGAATCGTAGGCGTCGGAGTGCCGCAGCTTGCTGTCGTCGCAGCTGGTGATAAACGTAATATAGTCCGGGTTACCGTGGCCGTTGTACCAGGTGAAGTCGTGCACGTCCATCAGATCGTTCTCCCGGCCGCCCTTGGAGCTTTTCTTCATGTAGTCTTCGCAGGCGTTGTCGTTGGCGTATTCGGCCCCGGCCCACACCAGCTCATTGACCAGCATATTTGTGAATCCCTGGCTCTGTGGTTTGGAATTCGGCAGTGCATTGGTCGAATAGTCGCTTATCCACTGGCTCATCCAGGAAAGGTTGGTTCCGGTGCTGTCGGTGTCCTGAGTTACGTTGGCCGTGTCGTTTCCGCTGCTGGCCAGGTAGCGGTTTCCGCCGGCCAGGTACTGCTGGTAGTTGGCGGTAATGGTAACTGCGCCCGAGGTGCTGCCCGGCGCCTGCCACTTTGCGGTCTCCATACCGCCGGAGAGGGTCAGGCTTGTGGAGGGGAACCATCCCGACGGAGCCGAAAGAACGGCGGTTCCGCCTGGCACCAGCTTTCCGGAGCCGTCGGTCACCTTGACCGTAACATACGTATAGCGGCCGGCGTACGGGTAGTCGGGCGAAACAGTAACCCTTGTCGTTGTCGAGACGTTGGTATAGTCCACCGACACGTTGTCCGAATCCGAACTTGCCCCGTAGACGATCGTGCCGCTGTTGAACCCGGAATATGAGGCCTTGATGGCAAAAGTGCCGGTGGAGTTGGTGGCGGTCCAGGTGGTTGACGCCTGGCCGTTTACCACCTGCGCCGGATTCGGGCTGAAGCTGCCGCTGGGGCATGAGAACGTCATTGTTCCGCCGTTTACCAGGTTGTTGAGGCTATCCTTTACTGTGGCCGTGGCCGTGATGGAGCTTCTGGTGGTTGTTGTTCCCGGGCTAAGGCTCTGGCTGGTCGTCGTTGACCTCTGCTCGGCCACCATGTTGATGGTGGTGTTGCCGGAGCTTGCCTGGTAGTCGTAGCCGGCGTAGGAATGGCCTGTGTAGTTCGCCGTAATCGTGTGCGTTGCAAGCGATCCCGGCGCCGTCCACGTCGTCGAGGCCTTACCGTTATTGAGCGTCAGGCTCGAGCTTGTGAACGAGCCGCCGGTCTTTGTCAGGTTTACGGTGCCGGGGCCCTGCACCGGGTTGGACGACGAGTCCCGCACGGTCACCTCGATAAGCGACGCACCGCCAGCCGTCACCGTTGAAGGCGTGGCCGTAACAGTCGTGGTGGTTGCCTCGGTGGTTCTGGTTCCGAAAACCCGAAAAGCCGGATCCTGCCCCTGGATGATCGTCCAAGTCGAGCCGCCGTCCCTGCTGGTCAGTGTGTCCGCCCCGCCGTTATAGGGATTGTCCCTTACACCCGACCAGGTCAGCCTGGCGTCTGAATCGGAGGTTACCCCGATGACGATCCACCATTTTCCCGGCGATATGGTGGTCCCGCCGCCGGACCACTTGAACGAGAACCATGTCGAGTTGGAAGGCACCTCTGAGGCCGGTCTTGGAATATGCGCCACGCAGCCGCTTTCCGGCGCGCCCCAGTAGTCGTGAAGCGTTCCCGGGGCGTTGCGCCTCAGCTGCATGGTCACGTAGCCCGTGTTTCCCGACCACCTTCCCAAAACCACCTGTACCTCGGTGACAGTCGGGCTTCCGGTGACGTCGAAGGCCATCGCGTGGGTGAAGGTGGTATCGACCACCAGTCCCACGGTAGAGGTGCTGGTATATTCGGCGATAATTTCGGCGTTGGCGCCGCCGGCAAAGGCGGCGGCCAAAGCCACTGCGGTCAGGATTTTTCCGCGGTACATTTTCAAGCACTCCTCGATTCAACCAATGGATTTTGCATTACACAGCCGGGGGGGGCAGACCGGTGAGAATCGCCGATGGAGACATCCCGCGTCCAGGTGGAATAGCCCAGAGAATTTGCCCGGGCCGCGGTTTCCATGGCCATAACCCGCCTCTAAAATACATATATCATTATATCACCAAACAACTGGGGATTCCAGAAAAAACTCCGCCGGCATACTAAAAAATAACTTTATCCACTTTGCGGCGAAGTACATGTTTAGCCTTTGGCACAACCGCTACAGTTGCCGTCAGATGGACCTGTGGTCAGCGGTATCTGTAACCTGTAACCGCGGCCGAAAGCCGCGCAATTCGCTTGTTTCTTCCGTATACCCGCCGCATGGCCGCGGTGGTGGTTACGCAACGGTTATTTCCTTGCACAGGTAGACCTGTTGAACCGCGTTTAGAAGCTCGACGCCCTCGGCGAACGATTTCTGAAACGCCTTTCTGCCTGTTATCATTCCGGACCCTCCGGCCCTTTTGTTGATGACCGCGGCCTTTACAACCTGCTGCAGGTCGTTATCGCCTGACGGCCCCCCGGAATTGATCAGCGGCACCCTGCCCATGTAGCAGTTGACGAGTTGGTACCTGGTCAGGTCTATCGGGTGATCGCCGGTGAGTTTTTCATATACCAGCGGGTGTGTCTTGCCGAATTCCAGGGCATCAAAACCCTTGTTGCAGGTTGGTTGTTTCTGTTTTATGAGATCGGCCTGTATGGTGGCTCCCAGATGGTTGGCCTGCCCCGTCATATCCGCGGAGGTTTCATAGTTGACCTTCGGTTTCCGGAACTGCTCGTTTCGCAGGTAGCACCACAATACCGTAAACATTCCCATTTCGTGCGCCTGTTGAAAAGCCGCCGAAACCTCCTCTATCTGGCGGGGGGACTGTTCCGAGCCGAAGTATACGGTTGCCCCCACCGCCGCGGCGCCGAGGTTGAAGGCCTGTTTTACCGATCCGAAAAACCTCTGGTCGTAGGTGTTGGGATAGCTTAGCAGTTCGTTATGATTGATCTTGGCGATAAATGGTGTTTTGTGAGCATATTTTCGGCTCACCGCACCAAGCACGCCCACGGTGGAGGCAACCGCATTGCAGCCGCCTTCTATCGCGAGCCTGACGATATTCTCGGGATCAAAATACATCGGGTTGGGCGCGAAGGACGCCCCCGCCGAATGCTCCACGCCCTGGTCCACTGGCAGTATGGACAAGTACCCTGATCCGGCCAGGTTGCCGTGGTCGAAAACAGCCTGGAAGTTCCCAAGCACTCGGGCCGGCCTGTCCGAGGGGACCAGCACATCGTCCACAAAGTCGGGGCCCGGAAGCTTGAGCCGGTCTTTCGGCAGCTGGCAGTCATGCTCCAACAGCTCAGCGGCGTGTCCGGCCAATATTTCGACGATATTGTCCAAGTTCATTGATCCCGTTTCCCCCTTGAGTCAGGTTAATAGTTCCCGCGTCGCCTTTCGCAGCCGGCTCCGTTTTTGTCGACGTCGCAACACGGGCGGCATGCAACCCTTTTGTCAAAGAGCCCGCTGTCGCCTGTTTTTCCGCTCTACCTTATGGACAGCTCATTATCAACCGCCAGCACTCCGAGGGTATTCTCAGCGGTTCTCTGCGCGGCCAGAAACGCGTCCCGGGAGTCGACGGTTCCGGCAAGGGTCACCCGGCCGTTCTCGACCGTGACGTTGATCGTGTCCTCATCGACGTTGTATCGCCGCTCAAGCGCCGCCTCGATAGCCTCCGCGACGGCCTTGTCGGCAATCTGGTTTGTCGGAACAACAACCAGTTCGTTTATGATACCCAAGACACCGCTGACGCCCATCGTCAGCTCCTCGACCCTGACCTTCTTCGAAAGCGCGTCGACCGAGCCTCGAAAAACCACCCTGCCGTCTTCCACCGTTATATCGATATCGGTCGAATCGATATCGGGCTGCTGGAACAATAAATTGTGGATGTTCGCTATTATCCGGGCGTCGGACGGCATCGCGGCGCCGGCCGGATACTTGAGGGTAAGATCATTTCGAACGCACCTGACACCCGATATCGACCACGCATCGTTCTCCGCGGCGGTGTATGCCGGGTATGCCGGAACCGTTCCGGATAGGGTCACTACACCATCGGCGACCGTCACCCTGACATTCGAAGCATCAACACGGCTGTCCCAGTACAACTGATCGACGACGTCTTTTTTAATGTCTTCGTTTGTCCTTGTCGCAACTGCCATAAACAAACCTCCTGGGGCTTTACAAAAATCAATTTCGGTTTGCTTTTCCAGACGTTCACTTGTTGCTTAACACATGCTGAACAGACAGTGGACTAAGCAATCTCCATAATGTGCGGCAATTATTTGCTCATGCGATCAGCAACTGCTCCTGACGGGGGCTTTTTGCCGGTTGATGGCCTCGTATATCTCCCGTCGGTGAACCGGCACAGACCTCGGTGCGGATATGCCCAACTGCACCCGGTTTCCGCGTATAGCTACCACGGTCACCCTGACGTTTTCACCGATCATAACCGACTCTTCCGACTGCCTGCTAAGCACCAGCATTCTCGCGCTCCTTAAAAAGCTGAACCGCATTCAATCATCCTGATTACGGACAACATCAAATGAAGGAAATAGGCAATTTACTTAAAACGCATCGGGGATTGGCTGATCGGGGAAAAAGGGGCGAAAAACAGAAGCAGCCGCCCGTTTCCCGCGGGAACGGGCGGCTGTTTCTATTCTTCTCTACGACCCTGCGCCGGCGGTTGGGTTGCCAGGGATGGCAATCGTTTCGCAGGTCACAAAGGCGGCATAACCGTCTTAATCCGCCTGGGAGTAGTCTTTGAATCCTCTCATCCACTCAGGCCAGGTCGGTGGTTCCATATCGATGTTGCCGTCTTGGTCAGTATACCAGTTCTTTTTCCACTTCAACTCCCATAACTGCTTCAAGCCGGCTTTGTCCGCATGGAAGTCCATGTAAAGCACGTTGACGAAGCCGTCGTGCCTGTTGATGCAGCATCTCCTCATCTCGTCATCTTCGTGCTTCTGCGGCTGGCCGTCATACTGGGGGGGGATGTCCCAGTGGTAAGGACTGATATTCTCAAACTTGCTGCAGTCGAGGAACAACGGTATTCCCACGGCGCCTTTGACGTTGGGCGTTTTCCAGAGGTCATTGCCGTTGTTGGCGTGAGGCAAGTCTCGGCCCCCGCCTTCGTTTTCCGTAACCCACAGGTTGAGGCCGTAGCTTCCTGTCGGTATATCATCGCTTCCAGGCAGCAGCAGGTTGGGAGAGTTGTTGCTTCTTGTCCATGCCTGAAAGGGATGCGGGCCCCCCTCGGCCTGCGTCTTTGTGGCCATGGGGCAGAAAAGCATCTCACGGTCTATGTAATACTTCTCAAAGTTCTCCACCCAGTCGATATCATCGCCGAAAAACTGTTCGTTATCCCCCAGCCACAGGTACCAAATCTTTCCCCATTGGTCCAGCTTGGCCCGGCATACCACCGCCTTAACCTGTCGCTTGACCCTGGAAAGGGTCGGCAGCAGAATCCCCATCAATAGGGATATTATGGCTATAACCACCAAGAGCTCGATTAAAGTAAAACCCTTCCGCCCGAACACTGAAAACCTACGACTGTATCACTATAGCTGAATTTGGTTTATCCGGCATCCTCCGACTGGCAAACCAGCGATTTCCATAAGTGCATCGCCAAACGGCCTATTTTCATTTATTTCCGTGTTTTAATGTACGCGAAGACACCCGGATGTTCAAGAAAAATCGAAACTGGATGATATCTTCGCGTAGGGATGCTCGGAAAACCGCCTTGCAGACCCCTTTTCAGGCATTGCCTCAAACCAAGCCCCGGAAACGCGGCCATCGTAAACCCGTCGCTGTTCCGCGTTTTTGCCGCATGCCTGTTAATCCGGGAAAGCAAAAGCGGGGCAAGCCTCCGGCTTGTATGTGTTTAGCCTGCGTCCTTAGCCACCCAATTCAATCGGGTCCGGCATCGGAATCGGTATCGAAATTCATCGTCTCGATACCGATTGCGATACCGTTTTGGCTGGACCATGCCGGACGGACATGCTAAGCTGTCGGGGAAGTTTCTGTTTATCGAACCAAGCGAGACGAACGCCAAGTGGACCTACGAAGCGCTCAAATCGTTTGGGTACGATGTGTCCGACTTGGCCGTCAACGACCTGCTGGCCAGGAAGGTTCTGATACGGCAATATCTGGTTGAAACGGACGGTCTGCGGTTTTCCCGCAGACCGTCCCCTTGGGCAATCCTTGGGTTACGGCTCGGAAAATATCGCAAAGTCCAGAAAGTTCACCACGCCGTCCTTGTTGAAATCCACTGCCGGTGGCGGCCTTGAGGTGACAAGCTCGATCCCGTCGCCGGTGCCGAGGTTCCTGCTGTACTGTTTGTCGGCGGCGTTGTTCCAGTGCTCGTGGACGCCCAGGCTCTCGAGGCGCGTCCCGTCGCCCTCGGGGTCGTAGAAAACGCCCGAAGGGGGGCTGTCCGCCAGGGCGGCCTCGTGAAGGTAGTTGTCCACCGCCCCGCGGACCCGGTCGTCGCAGACCGGCTCGTTCCGCAGAAAATCCAGCGCCACCGACTCCAGGGCCACTCCGTCCTGGGAGGTGAATATGCTCTTGCACCAGTCGTTGCCGAACGACTGGAACCTTATCGGCCCCGATCCCTGGTAGTGGTGCCCGTAGAGGGCGTCGATCATGAAAAGCAGCGTCTTGCCGCCGAGGTGCCTGTGGCCCATAAGGTCCACCAGGGCGTTAGGCGAGCCCATGGGCCTGTCGTGCACGTCGCAGCTGTCGTGCATGTGCCTCGGCGTCCAGCCGGAGTGGCTGGACACGTCATGCCAGACGCTTCCGAAGTGGTTCTTGGCCAGCGACGTTATGCCCGCGATGTCATGCCCCCGAAACAGGGCCATGTTGATGATATACCTGGCGCCGGTCACGCAGTAGGGCAAATAGGTCGCCCCGCTGTACCCTACGGCCGGATCGGCGTAGTGAACGGGATTTGCCGTGTCGGCCTGCGCCGCCGCTCGGCCGCTTCGTGCTTGTTCGGGATTCACCACGAATCTCACCTGCTGGAAGTCAGCCGAAGTGTTACTTCTTATCTTGTTGTAGAGCGGATCGCCGATGCACCGCGAGGCGTCATAGACCGTGATCGACGCCCCCGGCACCCCCACCACATCGATCAGCTGCTTTAGAACCGAATACAGAACCTGGGGCGTGGGCATGCCGTCGCCGTTGCTCCAAGCGTCTCCGCTATCCTGGTTCATGTTGACCTTAATCGCCACCTTTTCAGCACTGATGTAACCGGTTCCGCCGAAGCCCCGGCTTTCGTTGAAGTGCCTGAAGATCGCGTCCCAGGCCTCGGCGTCGCTGTTTTTTCCGGCAAGCCACCGGATGCTGTCGGAGACCATCTTATCGACCGCCTCCTGCGAGACGCTGCCCTCGTCCCACCAGTTGCCGCTGTACCCGTCCCAGGTAACCGCGTTGGCGTCCCGGACCCACACCACCCGTCCCGGGTTCACGCCCCTGGCGATACCCATGGGACTGTTGGGCGGATCCAGGGGATAGAATGCCGCCGATACCCTCCTTCCGGTAGCTGCCATGGACCACCAGACGGCCAGAACGGCAGCCGCCAGGCACAGTCCGGCCGCGACGTACCGCGACCGCCGCAGCAGGCCCCCGGCCCTTCTGTGGGCCGCCGCCGAGGCCGTCAGACCCAGCAGCCAGGCCACAAAACCCGAGGCAAGCGGAAAGGCCACCCGCTGGCACGGATAGGTTGCCCTGCTGGGCTTGGGTATAACCCGCACGAGAAACCACACCAAAGCGAACATCCCGGCCACCGGCCCCAGCACAAGAGGCCAGCACCCCCACAGCCGCCGGCCGTGTCCGTTGTGCTTGCCGGAACCCGCATCCCGTGATCGATCGCGTTGATTATGCCCCGCCTGAGCCATCTTTCCTCCTGTAACCGGCAAACTCCTCTTGCCCCTTCATCCTAACAAAAACCCACCGGTATTTCAAGGGCTGCCTGCCTCACTCGCAGGACAGCCTTCCAGTCTTTTGGAGGGCAAGCTTCCAGGCTGCCCAAAGCACTCCAAGACCGGCCGGTACTGATCAGTTGAACAGTTGAGCAGGAGACCGCAGTTGAGCTGTGTTTGCGCTGGAGACCGTATTGTTTCCCACCCCGTTACGCTTGCTCATCTGCTCCCCTACTCTGCGGGCCGAAGGCCCGTAGGGGCTTTTAGTCTGCACAGGCGAATTGGGGGACGGGCTTCCAGCCTGCCTCCTCGCCTTTGCTTCCAGCTTGCCACTTGACTGAAGCAGCCCTATCCTAAAAAAGTTGAAAAACAAAATTTTCTCTTGACAGCCGCCGTTGCCGCAGATATGCTCATTTTTGTAGGGTGGGAGCATCTGCGGAGCTTTTCAACGCACGGCTACACACCTCCCGTAACCGAAGGAAAGAAGGGAGAGGGGTACGGACTGTAGGCGATTGCATTGCAGGCCCGACCCCTTTAACACGTAAGCAGTTGGCCGCTATTGCGGCCGGCCTAGGTGAATATTTGCGTCGAGAGCACAGGCTTGAAAACAGAGGCATGTGCCCCTCGGCCGGCAGCCTGATATAGCGGCACACCTCGTTTCGATCCATACTGTAACATGAAAATGACAACTGATTGTGTCATTTCGGTTAAAGGAGGTGCAAAATGCGTAGCAGGAATACACTCTTGGCAATGGCGGCAATTGTGCCGCTGGCGCTTGCCCAATTCGCAAGGGCGGGCGATCCGTATGACCCGGACTGGGAACTTGCCTTTACAAGCTCGATCGGCGCCTATACGGATAGCTTTGGAGCCGCGGTAGGACCCTCACCTGCAACGGATGGCTACGACGCAGGGACAGATGTACTTCAACCGGACCCGCCTTCGGGCACCTATGTTGAAATGAAAACTTCCGTGGGCGGATATTGGCTGACTACGGATATAAGAAGCCCGCTTGAGCTGTTAGTGCCGAAAACATGGAGTATATCATTGTACACTAATAGTGCCTCGGGTCTGAGCGGCACGAACGAGATCTTATGGATCATACCCGAGCCCTTGAACGAGCCAGGCAATGAACCGTTGTTATTAATCGACTACGGGACAGATGAAACCAGAACAAATATCGTAAGCTCCGTTAACATGCGGGAACAAGGCTCCTATTCGTTCAGTGTAACTAATGCATCCGGCGTATACCGCTATTTGGATTTTGAGGCAGAGCTGGTTCCTGAGCCGGCCACGGTTGCCTTGCTGATCCTGGGAGTTGGAATCGCAGGCTTTCGAAAGAGGGCGGCGTATTCGTGCTAAACGGCAGGGGCCATATTTTGGAGGGAAAAACGATGAAGGGGCAGGGATCGTGGCTTCTGGTCCTCGGGGTGTTCATAGCTTCAGGTTCCGCAGCACCGGCAGGCCCGCGGGTCGATTTGGTGGATTTTGCGGCGTTCGCGAACCATTGGCTTGAGACAGGCTGCAGCCCGCCCGGCTGGTGTGACGGTGCGGACATCAACAGAAGCAGCGATGTCGCCGCGACGGACCTTTCGGCCCTGACTTCCGGGTGGCTGCAGTACTCCTCCGGTACTTCCGCCGGTTCGGCAGGGTCTGTGCGACAGAAAATATGCCTCAATGGCGTCTGGGAGTTTTTAGCCGCCGGCACCAGCATCGATGAGATCCCCCAGGGCCAGTGGCGAAACATGCGTGTTCCAAGTTCCTGGGTCAAAAGGGCCTACGACAACTTCACGATTTCCTCCGAAGACCGCAGGTCGCCTCATGCCTGGTTCAAGCGGTCATTCTATGTTCCCCAGGCCTGGCAGGACGGCCGGTGCGTCAAGTTGCTGTTCCTCGGCATCGACTGGGTCCACAAAGTGTACATCAACAACGGCCAGGCGGACGTGGAGGCGCATTCAGCTGATTCCATGCGGCTCTGTTTTGAGGTTGATATCAAAGACCATATAACCTACGGCGCCGACAACACGGTCACCGTCCTTGTACATCGCCAGGACGCGAACGACTTCGAGGCCGGCATCATTCGCAGTGTGTACCTGACAAGCTACCATCCCGTCCACATTGACTACGCCCATGTAATAACCAGCGTGCGGGATCTTACGCTGACTGCGCGGGTACTTGTTCGAAACGAGGACGCCGTGCCCCATCGCGTCCGCGTAAGCGCTGTTGTAAAGGATAATGACTCTTCGCTTTTCAACTTCGTTGTCGCCGATGACGTCGAAGTGCCGCCTGACGCCCAGTCAGGCGGCAACAGCCAGCCGTTGGAACGTACCATTCTGTGGAATTCACCTGCTTTCGGCACACCGATTTTCTGGGGATTCGGCGAATATGGCCAACCCCACCTTTATCACCTGCAGACCGTTTTGTACACGATAGATGAAGAACCTACTGTGGCGGATGAGACTTATGACCGTTTCGGCTTCCGTCAGTTCCGCGCCGCAGGCACCGAATTCCTGTTTAATGAAAAGCGTTATTTCATCCGGGGCGACCTGATCTCCCGCCAGTGGCCTTTCGTGGAAAACCCCAGCTTCATAACCGCCTTCTACCAGGCCATGCGACAGGCACAGGTCAGTTTCCAGCGGCTGCACTCCTGTGATACGAACAATTTTGACACCCGCGGCTGGTTCGAGGTGGCCGACGAATTCGGGCACCTTGTCGAGTCGCAGCTTGAGGCGGACAACATCGAAGCCAAGCTTCAAGATTACAAAAGCCTCTGGAAATCATACGTCAACTATCACTTCAATCATCCCAGCCTCGTGATGTGGTGCCTGGACAATGAGCATTTCAACATTCCAAATCCCGATGACCCGAACGCGGATATATCGGACTGCATTGCCTCAATAAGCGAACCAAACGTCGCTCCTTACAACGAACTGGCCACCTATGTCCGCGGTCTGGATGAAACACGCGTCCTAGACTTTCATCACGGTTGGGCGCTTTGGCTTGCCGTAAAGCGGGGCTGGTTCGACCCCAACAATCTGATGACTTTCAACGTTCACCCCTACGGCGACCTTCCAGCGCAGATTGATTTGGCCAAGACGGCCTTGGCCGATAAGGAAGCAGCGTTTGATGGCAGTATTCCCGTATTGGTCGGCGAGTTGTTTGATTCGCCAAGGTGGGTCGACCTGATCAACGAACCCGTCTTGAGCTATGGAGAGGCTTCCAGGAGGGGCGAAGTGTTCTATGAAGACCTGTTGGATGTCTATGAGTACGGTGTCGCCGGCTCGATATGGTGCAGTCTGGAGAGGACCGGCTATATCGGCCACAAGAGACCTGATCCAAAATACCCATACATGTTCGCGGGACCGTGGTCGGATCACGCCGTCGAATTAACCCCGGAAGGAGAGCTTGCCGGCGAAAAGATATGCAAGGTGAAAGTCCACTGGCCCAGCCTTTCCGGCGAAGGGACCAAGGCGGAGTTTATCAGGATAAACTACACCACCAGGGGCCAGGGCGGAGGATGCGGCCATAACATAAACTGGTTCGATCCCGGCAGGCCGATCTTTGCGCCTTCGATCACGTATGCCAGGGCCAAGAGGGCCTACATGGATGTTCAGAGACAAGAACAAGGATACGCAGAACTGGGTCCCGACGAGCGGGCCAACGAAATACTGGTCTGCTTCGGTATTTCGGGCGAACCGCGTGAAGGGGCCTATGTTTACCTGGTCCCGCTTGACGGGCAGTCGCCCCCCGCCTCCGCCGTAACCACGGATGAGAAAGGCACCGCGTGGTTTAGGATATGGGATACAGGCAGCTACCGTGTCGAGACCTTTTACAAAGAGACGGTATATGAAGCACTCTTCGAGGTGCAGTCGCGGCCGAAATTGACATCCACACCGGGATACGCCCACTTGATACCTGTGACCGTCGGCCAGATTGATAATTCATGCTGTGCCGATGCGCTTGCCGGGACCATAGAGTTCACTGAACATGCAATTCGCCAGAAGGGCGAGCTTCTGATCAACGGTGATATGGAATACTGGATTGATGACGGTATTCTTGCCGAGTGGAGCGACTGGGACGCGAGTGATGTGCCGGTGAAAGAGGAGGTCATCAAGAAGATCGGCAGTTTTTCAGCAAAGCTTGTCGGGGATTCGGCGCAGATATTGCAGCCGATGCTCCTGCGTCCTGGAAAGACCTACACGATCTCCGGCTGGATACGCAAAGGCTCAGGGGACCCCGCCGGATGCGGGAAAATCGCCATACAAGGTGTTGTCAAAGAAGGCGATAAAGACCTGTGGAAGTGGGTGTGGGAGGAGAAAGGTTCGGAAATGCCTTATGAATGGACGTACATAGAAAAAGACGTAACCGCTCCGATAGCCGATCAGCCGGCCTGCGCCATCTTTTGTGTCAACGATTCAATGGGCGAAGGCGGCTTCTGCCACTACGACGGCGTATCCGTATGTGAGCAGGGCCCTTGATATCTACGATAAGGAGGACAATGAGATGAAGATGCTGATTAGATTCACCACGATAGTGATGACAAGCTTGGCAAGCAGCTATATAAACCCGGTTCTCGCGAGCGAATTTACGAATCCACCTGAGGGTGTCGCACCGGATTGGAGGACCGACTTTCCGTATCGGCGCAACCTGGAATGGGACTTTGATCGCGACCCAACAATTACGCCACCAGCCGGCCATTTCAATGATGCTACTTACGATATCCATTATGAGGGCACCGATGACCCTGTCCTGTGGCTGCTTGACTATGCAGAGTTCGAAGGTCCGGTTCAATGGTTCTCCGACCTTGGTGTGATCGGCATTGACAACACAAGCGGACTTCTCGATACCGAGGGTTTTGCGGTATTCCACATAGGCGATAGTGCCCCTTCATTGCCAGTCAAGCACCTGTGGGCGGAATTAGCCTCCTTGCAGCCGATGCCGTTCCAAGACCTTGTGGTCCCGGATTTATGGGTTCCGAACGATGCCAATTGGTCGTGGCAATCATGGCAGTACTACGACGGCATCGCGCCCGCTGTTCTCGAGCTCGACTGGTGGCAGATAAAGCCAGACACGGCCTGGCAGGACGTTGTGCTGTGGATTCAAGCCCCGGCGGGCATGGCAGTTTATGTTGACAGCTTTCACATCGCCGTAGAAAGCGTACCCGAACCCGCAAGCCTCATTCTGCTGGCTTTGGGGGGAATTGCTTTTGCGCCAATCCGATCCAGGCGCCTGTAAGAAACCGGCCCGGCGCAACGTTCAGCGACAGAGCCGATGCTGCTGATGCGGTTCTCCAAAAGCCACACGTCATTTCGCTTCCTCACCTGTTCCCCTGAGCACTATTTTAACCCAGGCACTATGGATTCCACTGGCCCGGACCGACCCGCGTCAGTATAATTAACCGCCATGCCAATCTTGGGAATTAGAATGCTGGAAGAGCTGATCGGCCCCAAACGCCCGGTAACCTGGTCCCTGCAGTTCTGGCCCGTCTTCGTGGCGTCCTTTCTCTGTGCCCTTGCGGCCACGTGGCTGTGCAAGAAGTTGGCCTCGCGTCTGGGAATCGTCGACCGCCCCGATGCCAAGGTCAAGACGCACCGGGAGCCGGTGGCCTACCTGGGAGGCGTAGGGATGTTCGCGGGGTTGGTGGTGGGGGTATTGGCGGGGGTTTACTTAATGCAGGGCACCGAGCACTTTGCGTGCGTTCTTCGGTGGCTGTTGGGGATACTGGCAGGAGGCGCGATAGCCTGTTTTATCGGCCTGGTGGATGACATTGTGGAACTGAAACCACGGCAGAAATTCATCGGCCAGATCGTGGCGGCCGGGGCCCTCATAGTCGTCGGCATAAGGCCTGTTCTGCACCACTTTACCGACACGCTTGGTTGGCAGATGCCGTGGAGCATCGAGTACATTCTGGGCGTGCCAGTTGTGATTTTCTTCGTTTTGGGCGCGACGAACTCGCTGAACCTGATCGACGGCCTGGACGGCCTCTGCGCCGGCATAACTCTCATAATAACCTTCGCCTACTTCCTGCTGGCCGTTCATCTCTCGACGTGGGGGTTCAGCGCCGTCGGTGATCCCGTGCGGATCATAGTCTGCCTTGCCCTGGTAGGAGGCGCCGCCGGCTTTTTGCCTTTCAACCGCTATCCGGCCAAGATCTTCATGGGCGATGCCGGCAGCATGCTTTTGGGTTTTAACGTGGCCGCACTGATGATACTGTTTGCCGAATCGATTCCACGATGGTGGATGGCCTCCATCGTTATCTTCGGCCTTCCCATACTCGACACCGCCACCGCCCTTGTCCGGAGATGGCTGAACAAAAAGCCCCTGTTCGTCTCCGACCGCGGCCACCTTTACGATCAGTTCATGGACCGCGGGCATTCTCAGGAACGGACGGTGAATATCTTCTATAACCTGGCCCGGGTGTATGCTTTGATCGGACTTGTCATGAGCCAAATCAGAACAAGGTACGCCCTGATAGTCTACATACTGGTGGTTATGGTCTCAGGGTTGATGGTATGGAGGAAAGGCTATCTTAAAATGGAGGGCATCAGAGGGACGATTAAACAATAATGGCCGCATCTGGCCTGCCCCCTCCGCTGATCCTTCGCACCTTCACACTTTCGCACCTTATCACGCTGTTCCTGGTTTTGTGACCGGGAACAACTTCTTACAGCCTTTTTCTGCGAAGCATGAACGCCCCGAGGCCGAGCAATACCGCCGTCATCGGCTCGGGTATCGTTCCGAATTCGCTGTTGTGGTCGAGTACCGCCCATACCTTGTTGTTGGTCGTATCGACCCCGTAGCTGCCGAGGTAGTCGGAAAGCATGAAATCGGTATATTCGGCCGTGAAATCGGCAAACCCTCCCTGGTAGTTGGCCACCGCCTTGCTGCCAGTGGCCGAATTCCCATGGACGGCATTTATCCATTCCTGCTGATCCGTCAAATTCCCAAGGTGTTTGTGGGCCTCATCCTCGAACCAACCCAGGTAAAGCCAGTTACCCTGGGCGAGATGGTTTTCCTTCTCCGAGGTAAGAGGTGGATCGTCTATGACTATCGCGCTCTCGTCGTAATCCAATTCCATAACATAAGGGCCGACGACGCCGGTCAGCTTAACCACGTCGCTTACCCCCGCGTAGGCATCATAGGCCATTGGCGGCCATTGCATCCCGCCGGGGGCTCCCGGATAGTCACGGGCGTCGATTTCGATATCCGTTCTCGTCCGCCACTGCATGGAGACCGTGACGGTGGACTCTGACGTGTTAATGCCATCCTGGATTACCATTGTGCTGCCGAGCATCGGATATTCATACCCGCGATACTCGACCCCGACGACGGTACTGCCTATACCGGCGTATGACGCATCTGGATCCACATTCTCAGTTACCGCTGTCCCGTAGGTATGCAGCTGGTCTTCAGTATAGCTTCCGGCCGTGTAGCTCTGATGAGCGTCTTCAACGTTCTGAATGGCTGCCATGGTTGGTTGGGCGGGTAGCGCCGCGGCCCAACAGGCCAGAATCGCTGTCAGCAACAATTTTCGAGGTACTACAGAAGACGGGTGTTTCTTGTGTTTTCGCGGTAATTGTGTCCGTTCCATATTGACCTCCTGAAATACTCTTTGACTAGGGCAAACAAAAAACCCGGCACCAATCCCCCTGGGATTGTTACCGGGTCTAGTTTTTTTTACCTAGTCGGCGATCTAAAACTGACTACTTTATATCATATTGTTACCAGACTGTCAACACGTTTTTTACCTTTTACATTTTTTCAAAAAAAACGCTGCGAGCCTGATTGGCCTTAAAGTCTTTATTGGCAAGTAGTTGCCGCTATGGCACCTTGCCCTGACCCCTAATATGGGGTTCTGGGACCCTCTTCTGCAGACTGCCGGGGGCTTGTTCAGGGGCCATGTACGTTCCCGCAATGCCCTTTCTTGGGTGCTCTATGGATCGTCTCGCAAAGCCTTTCGATATTCATCCATCCTGGGCTTGTACCACTCTATCGCCCTTGATATCCCGCTGCTCAAGTCATACCTGGGCTGATAGTTCAGTACAGCGCCGGCCTTGGAGATATCAGCCACAAACCGGCATACCTCCCCCGGCCGATTCGGTTCGTAAATCAATTTGCTCCTGGAACCGGTCAATTCGATAATCCTGCGGGCCACCGTATCGATTGAGTAACCTTTCTGGGTGGCGATGTTGTACACCTCGTTTTTGGAAATCTCAAAAAGCTCCAACGCCTTCACCACTCCGTCGACACTGTCTTCGATATAAGTAAAATCCAGGATCTTGTCGCGGCCGAAAATATGTATGTCCGCGCTTTTCAGGGCCTGCGAGATAAAAAGCGGAACGAGCCGGTCGCTGTAATCATACCTTCCGTAAACGTTCGAAAACCGGACAATAACGTGTTGGATGCCGTAGCACTGTTCATAGGCGTGAATCATCGCTTCGCCGGCGATTTTCGTTGCAGTATAGCTGCTTTCGCAGTTCTTGACGTAGGCCTCATCCTCGGAGTGTATAATGTAATCTGTATTACCATATACCTCCCTTGAGCTTGCGAACAGGATTTTTTGGATTTTACGCTTTCGGATAAACTCCAGGACGTTGTATAGAGTCAAAAAGTTATCCCGTGCCAGATCGGGCTGCTGCACCAGCTTGAACACCCTGGCATTGGCCGCAAGATGCACGACGACGTCGAAGTTGCCCTTCAACTTTTGCAGGCTCTGAATGTCCCTCAGGTCCGCGATAACAGTTCTGCGACTTACCTCTTCGTTCCACCTGTAACCCCCCATTACGTCCGAACCGAGCGCCAGCAGCGCCTCGCACA
>Ga0180434_10003818_pt1 | contig 18881 bp, 13 predicted proteins | sample SS_ome_7_FD_132453 | JGI IMG/M metagenome (GOLD analysis project Ga0180434, IMG submission 132453) | Hypersaline lake sediment archaeal communities from the Salton Sea, California, USA - SS_1_D_2 metaG | ecosystem: Environmental > Aquatic > Non-marine Saline and Alkaline > Hypersaline >...
CGTTCGCAACGCGCTACTGCTTCCTTCTGGAAGTATCAATTTCGAACCCGGGGATACGAGCTGGATCACCGGTCTGTACGACGGTGAACTCGCACAGTTCGACAGGCAATTCCTCTGGCCCGTAATCACGAAACTCAGAACCCTGGGAATTGATTCTAACACTATGGTGATTATCACCGCAGATCACGGAGAGGAACTCCTTGATCATGGAGCAGTCGGTCATGCAAGCACGTCACTTACAAGTTCGATATTCGACGAATGTCTTCGAATACCGTTGATTATAGTACCTCCGCGAAGAGATAATAATCCGATCCGTGAGCATTCGCTTGTCAGTATTATAGATGTCATGCCGACGATACTGGATTATCTCTCTCTGGATATCCCGGATGATGTTCAGGGTCATCCCCTCACAGCAGCCTTTCGTGGCGGGAAAATCGAAAATAATATGATATTTGTTTCATCCGTACTTGGCGGGTATCAAGCTACAAAAGAAATGCAGCAGATTCATCTTCGGGCGGTCCGAACTCCTTTCTGGAAACTCATTCGACGGGATGTAACTACCGAAGGATCCACACGGTGGCTGTATGATCTTACAGGTGATCCCGGCGAACATGTTGACGTTTCCAGTGATTACCATGAGATCGCCGATAGCCTTGAGGCACGATTGATTCAGTGGCTGGAAGAAAGCCGTCGAATTTATTCGACGCCGCTTTGGGCGACTCCCGACGCCGGAAAGGACGTGTCTACTCCAACCATCCTGTATCCTCAACACGGAGACAGCCTGTTATTCAAGGAAACCCGCGGGAGTATAGAAGTACGTCTATCCACAACGGGAGGAAGCAGATATACAATCGGGTATACCGTAGGTACCGATGAATATCACGTCGAGGGTACCATTGATTCCACACCGGAAGGAGTTCGTTTCGGACCGTTCAGCCCCACCTTCTGGAGTACACTCGTACGTTACAATCCCTGGACATTCCGTGTATTTCCCGAGGGCAAGCCTGAGATGACAACTGACTGGATCACATTTTACCTATCCCCCGTAGAGTAACCGGTGAATCCATGAATCTATTCGTGCTCACGTCGATTTTCGCGTTTTGTTTCGCAGGTATTGCATGCGAGGCGAAACCCGATCGTCAGGAAGGTCATGATATCACTCCTTCCGAATCATCATACACGATTCTTTTACTTTCAAATGTCGATGAATCGAATCGCCTGAGTGATACTGTTGCAAGGACGCGTTCCATCATTCATACACTGGACGGCCATCCACGATGGATCAACGATTGGCGGATTTTCTGGGATGATGGTGAACACGCCGATATTGCGCAGATAGCTGCATCGGATTCCTCCTGCTGGAGTTTCATTGAAGTTGGAAGATCCTGGAGAAGAAACAATCATGGGCATACCGGCGTGGGCTGGTACAAACGATCGTTCCAGTGGGGAGGAGATACCCTTGTTACGCCGGCATTTGTCAGCAGAGCAATGGAAGACTCCATTACCGTGTATCTGAATGGCACTCTCGTCTATGACGGAGGAGGAAACTGGGCAGATATTGAAGTGGACCTCAGTGCCGCCCGCATAGGGGAAAACACCCTATACATCCGGGTTGTCAATTCCGCTGCTACAGGCGATCCCGGTCGAGGTGGCCTGTCGGGATACAGCGATTTATCCGTTATTCTTCGAAGCAGTCATCTCCAGAAGTCGTATGATATGATCGTTCTTTCCTCTCCCCTGCTCATGAGTTGGTACTCCGCGCATTCGCTCCGTGAATATGCACGACACGGTGGGACGATTGTCGCAATATTTCATGATAGCGGAGAACTGTGGCGTCATCTGCCATTGGAGGAGATTCTTCCCACTCATCTCGGGTATCCCGGCGAATACGTACGCAGGCTCGTACCAGTCATCGATGCAGACTGGTTGAAGAGTTATAGTAACGCCCCATCGCCAATTGACGTACGACCGGCCATGAACCTTCCGGGACACCCGCGATTCCATCGTCCCGGGACACAGAACATGGAATGGTGGCGTCCTTCGGCTCTTGCATGGGATTACGAGGTCCTCATCCGGGGGAACGATGGATGCGAAACTCCCATACTCAGTCGGTGCGAATACGGATCCGGGCACGTATATGCCTGTTATTCACCTGAACTACTCACATCAACGGGCGCTGATGCAATTTGGAGCCATATGCTCTCAACGACTCATCCGTCATCGAATTCGATGACACCACCTCTTGCCAAAATCTGGTCGACGGGATCGGTTCCGTGGAAGAAGTTGCAACTCATGGGGTGTGAATACGCAGAGCGGCGTAACGCCGATCTTGTAATCATCGCAGAAGCCACGCCTCACTCGCTATCCTGCCTCGACAGCGCTCTCACAGATGGTCAACAGATACTCGTTCTTGATCAGGAAGTGTTTACTCAAAGACCGGGGATCGATCCCTGGTATCCGGAAAAGCAACTATTTCCCGCTCAAACGGAGATTGCACGGTATATCCATGATCCCATTAATGCTCAAACCGTCTCGGTTCCCGTGCCGGACGCGTATAACGGATACACCGTATTTCTGGAGCACGAACGGTACGGTCCGGTCCGAGGAGCCTGGTTTGACCAACCGGCGTATCCGTGCGTGGACGGCTCATGGACACTATCTGCCCCATCCCGTGATTCAAAGAATCTCCATCTTGGAATATGGCCGAACACAGACAAAAATCCCGGTATTATTCACTGGGGGAACTACGGGATACTCACTACCACATCAGGCGTTTCGCTCCGGCAAGCCGTACCGCGGCCATTCCAACGAAAACCACGTGACAACGTTCTATGGAACTGGGAAGACGGTATTCCTGCAGTCGCTTCCATGAGCCATGGTTCCAGCCGTGTTATCGCTCCTGCTGTTGACCTTCATTCGGTCAATCCACGGAATTTTTCATGGAATGATATGGCCGGAAGCAAGAAATTTTATCTCAACGAAGACACGGAAATCCTCAGCGCACTTCTTGCGAGGGAGATTGCAGCCGGGCCCATGCTAATACCTTCCTGTTCCGGCACTACTGGAGAGACATGGTCTGTAACCGTTCCCATGAAAGGATGTGTCCAGGATACCGTAGTTGTTCGTATACGACTCATGGATTGGCAGCGAAACCCTATCTATTCCCGGGAATTCATGATAGCAACCCGCCAAAAAAATAGCCATACGATTTCTCTTCCCTGGCCTGAGTATTCTCCGGAACACACGGGAATTCCACGTGGTATGGAAGCATTCTATTGGGCGGAAGTCATGGTTCTCGGCACGATGAAGGATAGATGTCTCGGATGGATCGAACAGAGTATCCGTCGCCCAATTACCCGTTTTCATATCTGGCATACTCCGGTACAGAGACGATCGCCACCTCATGTGCAGGCTACCTGGCCCCGTTTTCATGAAGAAGGTTTCCCCACCGGTTGGGGACCAGCTTCTCAATACCCCCTTTTCTCACCTGGTGATTCCATCGATTTCTTCGTTGAAACCTATGCCGTGGAGCAGGATATCAAACCGGTGATAACGATACATGAATTCGATACCGGAACATCAAGACAACTGAAACCGATTCCGAAACGACATGATGTCCGGCCATGGAAAATTCATACGTATCCGACATTCATAGCCGAATCGCCCGGAATAATCCACATTGAAGCCCGTGCCGATACCTATCACACCCGTCAGAGAATCTTCGTATCAAACTCGTCCCGCGGTATGCGCAACGTCATATGGGATAGGCATAAGGGTGTACAGGTACTCGGCTCTCTGTATCCGCATGTAGATGGTTCGTTATTCACTCAGGAAAACGGCGTTGGAGACGCGAATCGTAGTATTCCATGGGGTATGTTCAGGGATACCTGGCCCGGTCAACCCTGGTGCAACTTTCACCCGAATCCGCATAGCCTGCTCCCTAACGGGCTCCACTACCGCAACTATATTGCATCAACGATTCGCGATCTCAGTACTCATGTATGGACCGGGGAACTCATGACTATAAGCGCATCCCTGGTTGATGGATTTAACGGTGTCATATGGCCGGCTGCCGCCGTACATCCGCAACATCTCATGGTATTCGCCGATTGGATGTATGATTCATACGGATACGAAATTCCGGATATGACGGTAGACAGTCTCGCTGCATTTGTACAGGATGAGCTGGATCCATATTGGAGGCGGTTTACGGCAGAGGAGCTATCGCTACGGGGACACGAGATTTTCCGCACGGAGTTGCAGAAAGCCTCACCGCAATCCCAAGTAACCGACCAATGTGATCTGCCGCAATTACCGACTCTACTCCGAATCCCTGATGTAGAAACTTTTGCTCAGCGGTGGCAACGCGTCTTTGATATTTCATCCATGGATGCCTGGAATGTCCGCGCGGGCCGTACATTCCGCTCGGCAACGTATCTCGGTTGTTTGGGTAAAGCACTTGCTCCCACCATGAAGTTCGGGCATTTCCACATGGAAATGCTCGGTGGCGATGGTCCGGAGCGAATCAGTACACTGCCACGTATGTATCGCCAAAACGCAGACCTCATGTGGATGAGTGTTGCGGATACCGCGGGAAACTGGATTCCGGTCCTCGATTACCCGAATGGTGGCGGCGTTTCGTGGTTCGGTGGATGGGAACATTGGCTCGGAGTGTGCTCCCGAGGAATCCGCGGAGGTCATACGGCGTTTCCTGAGGACTACGGCGGTCTTATGCGACTGTTTGCCCTGGGAGAAGTTATTCGTCCGGAATTTCCCCGGGGATTTGTACTCGCTGCGGTGGGTCCCCGTACCGCGGGAATCGGTAAGGAGCCGATAATCCTTGGAGACCAGGCACGACTTTTTTCTCTTCTCAGGGAAGGAGGCCTCCCGATTTCCGCACTCGCCCGCCTCGATTTCCTGCGCAGGGATAATCTTCCTGATGGGCTTATTCTGCCGATTCCCGGAGCGCTCTCCGACAAGGAAAAAAATATCCTTTCATGGATGGTAAAAGAAAACAAACCCGTTGGGATTGTAGCCTGTAATCTTTCAAATACAGAGATCTGCAGGTATACGGGCCTCTCCGCGTCCGATCTGCGCAAACCGGTAATCACAATACTGGAATCAGGGAATCTGAGAGGTCCGTTCTGGGATGACGGAACGGCGGAAAATCACCACGATATAGCCTCATTTATTGAATCATGCATCGAACCCGCTGTATTCTCTATTCCCGCGCAACCCGGTCTATCGACCTATGCGTTCACGAATACTGACGAATTGGTTATCATAGTTGAGGATAACCTCGGAATGTCGCGTGACATCAGCATTCCGGTTCGAACCTCGTTTCGCGGACATCACGCGGAAGAGATGATTCTTGATTCATCCGTTGATATGCGAACAATGGATGACGGCATAATCCTCGAGACCACGATTCCCGCCAGTGCTGCGCTTCTAATCAGGATCACGGGTAATTGAAATGAAATCCACCAATACATGTATCGCATTTCTCATATTCGTATCATGCGGAATTCAATCTCATGCTCGTTCACATCCGTTTCTCAACTGGATTTCCGAGCCGTATATAGTCATTTCGGACCATGCCTCTCCAGTGGAACATGATACAGCAGAGCAGATAGCAAAAAGAGGTGGCTGGGATTCCGGGTCGGTTATCGTAACGGATACATGGATCCTTCGTCATACAGATGAGGCGGCCATTCGCGATCTCATAGTGATAGGCACAGAAACCGGAAACTCCGTGTTTCAATCACATCCAAGCACCTGGACTCGATCTGTTACTCATTCGTCTGAATCAGATACTCCCGCCGGTCTTTTCGTGTTCGGTATCGGGACCATATCCGATCCGCACGCAGGTTTCATAGAACCCGGTCGAAATCCATTCACTGTTCTGGCAGCTGATATTGCCTCTCACGAGGGAACATCTCCCCCATCTCCCCGTTGGATGTTACGAATCTGTGGTGTTTCGCCACGAGGTGTACGGAGAGCCGCTGAAGTTTTACTAACTGATTTCATGCTCTCCGGCGTGGTGTTCTCAGGTGATGATCCGGCAGGTAGGAAACCATTTATCCTGAATTCGAATGAACTGTCAGGTTTTCCGAAGAATTTGCAAATCCAGAGTCCTGTCCAGGAGTACTCGTTTATCGGCTGGCATCAATCCGATGCACTGCTGTTTTCCGGACTGGAAGCACGGATCGGCTCTCGTCCGAGTGGAGCCTGGCGATTTGCGTACCGGAAAAAATCCGAGCCCAGAAGTGCATCTGATTCGCCTCATCGGAGCAACTCCGTATCTGAGATCCTCGCCATAGCGATGACTGATCCGGCTGACGCACTTCGCGGCGGGAAAGCATTGCTCGCTGAGTTCGGAGTGGTTCATGAGAAACGAACTGGGAACGGAGTATTCCTGAAAGTATTCGAAGGAGACTTCTCGCATACGGCATTGATACACGAATCGTTCATTCTCCTGGAAAATTTCGCCGAAGCGAATGGAGACATTTTTCTGACTTCACTGGTAGGCGGATAAGGATGTGAACATATGAAGGATGGTACATTCTCACTCAGCATCATTGGTGCCGGAGGTGGGACTCGAACCCACACGACTCGAAAGTCACCGGATTTTGAGTCCGGCGCGTCTACCAATTTCACCACTCCGGCGGTGTCACGGATCATAGATCCGGAGCCGGGTGAGATTACGTGTATATACCGTCCCGGTCAAGCATACTCACCTCATCAGCGTTGTATCGGGGATTCTGCTGCATTTCACAATCTGCCGCTGTCAGAAGAATAAAAACCGCTCATGGAGTTCATAGACGCGTGTATCAGCTAATACGCAGACACTCGTTTTCTATCATGCTGCTTTTTCTGACCATACTCTATGGGACACTTCGTCGTGTGGTGATTCCGTTCCCTCCATGGTCGCACACTGTAGCACAATTTGCCCTTCCGATACAACTCTATACCTATGCCGTGGGTATTTCCCTCTATTGGCTGACCCGGACATTCCGTTCATTCGAAGGTATACGGAATACTCCCTGGATGATATTCTTCGCGGGTGGATGCGGGGTAATTCTCTCACAGGGCATCCTACCGACAGTTTGCAGCCTTTTTTTACTGTCGGTGATTGCGAAACACGAACAATCATGAAAAAGAATGTACTACGCCGAATCTTCCTCGCTCTATGCCGTATCGGTCATTTACCGTATAAGTAGTTTGAAGAACGCCGCTCCATCTTCTCCACAGGTCAACTCAACCTGATTTGACTCACCGGGGTGTACAAAAACCTGATCCCAATCACCCAACGCATCAAGCGTATGGCCGGCACTATCGAAAAACTTCGCTTTGATTTCAACCATTTGTTGTGTGCGACCCGAATTCCGAATCCACGCGGTAATAATCATACGCCCCGAAGCGTTGGTGTCTTCGATAACAGTGGGAATATCAATGCCGGGAAGACGCGTTGTCATTACAACCTCACGATTGAGGGTCGTACTTTCAACACGCACCACCGGTATGTGTTTACTATCATTCGGGGATTGCCACAACGTTGATTGCGTTCCCGCACATGCGAGGACGCCTATCAGTATGAAAACTGCCAACAGTCTATAATTCATTCGTATCTCCTCCTTTTCGATGCCATCAAAACAAGTCGTATTACCCGCCAATTCATGTATTGAGACTCCACACACCGCGTAAGGTTACGACGCCCTCACGCTCCAGAGTAGTTCCTTTTCCTATGCGGAACCGGTGTAATCTATCCTGGTGGTCGTATGGGTGCCGTATCGCGGAATCATATATGGCTACTGACAGGTTATAGACGCCGGGTAGAAGCGGAATATTGTGAACAGCATATTCAACATATCCCGAACCCTCCACCGTACCCGTTGATACTCCATCGGTACGCGTATTGGGACCGGTGATATGAAGACCATCAGATCGATGAATAGCCAATCCGAAAACCGGATCCCTGATCGCCCGGTGAGCGTTGTAATGAATCCGTACCGTCAACGAATCACCACACTGATACACGCGATGGGAGGGATCTTCTCCACGCAACTCGACGTCTGTGATCTCTATTTCTCTCGTTCCCCACCTTCCGCCATGCTCTGGTCCGATGATCTCCGTATCCGTGCTATCGGCGAATGCAAGATACGCCTGAACAACCTCTTCGGCATTTCCGGCGTGCTCTATGCAACCTTCGTTCAACCAGATCGCACGTGAGCACATCTGGCGAATCTGTCGCATATCATGGCTGACGAGAATAATGCTCTTCCCTAGATCACGGAGATAGTCTATTCTGTCGAGACATCTCCTCTGAAAGTTTTCATCACCGACCGCCAGTACTTCATCCACCAGCAGAATATCAGGATCGAGATGTATGGAAATGGAAAACCCCAACCTCATGAGCATTCCGGAAGAATAATACTTCACGGGTGTATCGATAAAATCTTCTATCCCGGAGAATTCAATAATATCAGTGCTTTTATGTAAAATTTCTTTCGGGTTCATACCAAGTAGCGTGGCATTTAGTTCGACGTTTTCCAGACCCGTTAGTTCAGGGTGGAAGCCGGCGGCTAAATCGAGAAGAGCCCCCACGCGACCATCAACCGATATAGTTCCGATTGTCGGTTCCATGACACCGGCAATGAGTCGAAGCAATGTACTTTTTCCGGAGCCGTTGGACCCGAGAATTCCGAATACTTCACCACGACGAACGACAAAATCGATATCCCGGAGTGCCCAGAGTTCCGTGGTTTTATCCTTGAATATCTGTTTTCTTATAAACCGCTCCCGAAGACTTGTCGGCCGGTGATGGGAGATACGGAATCGTTTTCCCACGGATGAAGCTTCGATGAGGGGTTTCACAATTCCTCCACGAATGATCGTTGTCTCCATAAAAAGAAACGCCAACCGACGGCAAGCACGATAACGGTGATTGAAACGGTAATGAGTCCGTATACACGCATATCGAGATTGGGAGTCGCTGCATTCAACAGGGCAACGCGGTATACAACCATCAGAGTTGCCATGGGATTTATAAAATAAAAATTGCTGAACCATGCGGGAGCTTGATCTAAGACCAGTGATGGCGGGTAAAACACCGGACAGAGATAAAACCACGCCAGTAAAACAACTTCGAGAATGACTCCAACATCGCGTATCGTAACATGTGCCGCCGATAGAATGAATGAGAAACCGATAAGAAGTAGTGTCTGTATGAGTATGGCGGCAGGAAGAAGAAGGAGCATGGATGAAAACCGGACTCCTATAACGCTGATATAGATAAAAAGCGGAATAAGCGCCAATACAAAATTAAACAGATTGGCACCGACCACCGCCAGAGGAAGTACCTCTCTGGGAAATGCCACTTTATGCAGAAGATTACCCGCATCCACGATCGATCGTACCGATGTCGAAAGACTTGTTGCAGTAAACAGCCAGGGAAGATACCCGCAGAGTATAAAGGCCGGATAGTGTTTGATGCCCGTATTGAAGCGTCCAACATATGAAAAGACTACCGCGAGGACCACCATCATAAGAAATGGATGGAGAAGAGACCACACGAATCCCAGAACGCTCTTCTTGTATCGTGCCAGTACATCACGCCGGGCGAGCTGCCCGATGAGGTGACGGTATTCCCAGAGAAGATGAACACGACCGGGGAACGTTTTTGATGTGTTCAGCAAGGCTATCCGGCTATGTTCCCCACTGCTCCACCCTGAATCCGCCGGCAGCCTTGGCCGCATACATTGCCGCATCCGCTCTTTTTACCAGCGAAGCCGCATCATGTTCTTCAAACGGTTCCATTGAAGCCACTCCGAAACTGGCCGTGAGTCGCCAATTTTCCGGGAGGGATACAAAATCTTCCTCAGCGATTTTGCTACGAAGGACATTTGCCTTGGCAACGGCGCTTTCCTGCGGCGTATGAGGCATAATAATGAGAAATTCCTCACCTCCGTATCTTCCAACAATATCGGTTTTTCTACAATTATCGCGAAGAATCTGAGCAATACGAATGAGGATTTCATCGCCTACCTGATGACCGTGCGTATCATTAATGGTCTTGAATTTATCCAAATCTATCATGACGCATGACAATGCGACACCGTACCGCGCCGACCTGTATATCTCCATTGAGAGTTTTTCCATGATCTTACCGTGGTGAAACAATCCGGTGAGTGAATCCCGACTTGCGAGATCCGCAAGCCTGTTGGTCATCTCCTCGAGTCTCTGAGTCAACCGCGTCATTCTCAGGTTTGCCGCCACACGGGCGAGGAGCTCGGGAAGGCTATACGGTTTCGTAACGAAATCATTCGCACCGAGTTTCAATCCTTCGACTTTACTCGCCAGATCTTTCCTGGCAGCGGTTAAAAGTATGACCGGCGTAGTAGCGGTACCGGGATTCGAGCGAAGTTGCGTAAGTACTTCAAATCCATCGATATCGGGCAATTTCAAATCGAGGATTAACAGATCGGGTCGCCATTCGACAGCGGCAGCCACAGCGCTTTCCCCCGTGTACTGGACCTTTGATTCGTACCCCTGCTTATTCAGCGCATAATGAAGTGCCTTGGCGATATTCTCGTCATCATCCGCGATGAGTATCTTTGCTCCTATATGATCGAAATCCACCCCGCTCTGCCTCCTATAAAAGTTGTTCCTCGGTCTCAGGTAACGCGGGAAGCGCAAAACAGAACCGTGCGCCATTGGGACTATTCGATTCCACCCAGATCCTACCTCCATGCCGAGAAACTATTTCCTTGCATATTGCCAGCCCCAGACCGGTACCAGGTGTCTTCCCCGTGTTTGCATCTCCCAATTGCTGAAATCTCATGAATACGCGATCACGGGCTTTTTCCGGAACACCTACACCCTGATCGGAGACACATACGATAACATCGCCCCCGTCGACGCGTGATCCAACCGAGACGATTCCGCCATCAGGACTGAACTTCACGGCATTCGAAAGAAGGTTCACAATTACCTGCTTTATACGATCTCTATCAGCAACAACGAGCTGCAGTCCGGGTTGAACATCGAGTTGAAATTCTAATTTTCGCTCGAGTGCGGATGGTCTCTGAAATTCCAGAGTATCCCGGATGAGCTCCACAAGATCGATTTTTTGCAGCCGCCATTCAGTCTGACCGCTCTCGATCTTCGCAATATCCAGAACGTCATCTATCAGACGTGTCAACCGCTTTGACTCTTCATTTATTATTCCAAGAAACTCCTTCCGGCGTTCCTGATCATCGTCATCAAAGGTCAATAATAGTTCGGAGAAAGATCGAATGCTGGTCAAAGGTGTTCTCAACTCATGGGAAACGCTGGATATGAATTCATCTTTCGCACGGTCAAGTTCTTTCAATTCCTCATAGGCTCGTCTCAATTCCAGGGTTCGTTCGTGAACTTTTGCTTCCAATTCCTTGCTTGAGGAAGCCTGTTTATCAAACAGCTCGATGCTCCTCAATGCACTTCCCGCCATATGAGCAACAACGGTAAGTAAGCGTTTCCCTTGATTACTTTTTCCCAGTAGACGCGCAACGTGTACGACTCCTTTGAGTTCACCTCTATGTCGAATGGGAGCCCATATATCGGCCGACCAGGGAAGTCGCCCTCCATCGGGGATCTCTCCGCTGGTAAGAACGACGCCCGATTTTATAAGTTCTCCCAGCCGACCTGTGGGCATTCTAGCCGGTCTATTTAACTTTTTCCGCTCGTCGTCCGTTTTTGACCATAGAGGTTGAAGAAATTCGCCGTCTTTGATAAGTACAGCAACTTCACGCGCTTCGAGAAGATCCGATGTGGCTTGTCCTACAACACGGGCAACATCCTCGGGATTGCGACATTCAGTAAGCTGCGTCGCAGTGACGGGTAGAATGCTGAGCAGACGTGACGGCACACCTGATTTGGAGGCGACTGATTCGTAGCGGGGCGCTGAACGTTCTTTGGCTCGTTCCACCGCGGCCAATTGCTGACGAAGAGCTCTCCGTGCCCGCATCTCCGCCGGAAGGCCGAACACATAACGTCCGATCAATCCACCGAGGGCTATCAGGCTGATATAGAAAACAATGGTGGCGAAATCCACGACCATTCCCTCCCTACATACACCTACCGGTATCTGCTACAAATAGCTGTCGTATCCATGCTCTTCCAGAAACTGCACAAGTTTTTTCACATTCTGCGCATAGCGTCGAGGACATACGAGCACGGCGTCATCGGATTGAACTACAATCGTATCCTCCATGCCCATGACTGCCACGAGTTTGTCCGTAGAATATATCCTGCAGTCCGAAGAATCAATAATAACGCTCTGAGATCCTTTACGTTTATTGGTTCCATCTCCCTCCCAATACGTCGATACCGCTTCCCAGGATCCCAGATCATCCCAGGAGAAATCCCCTGTTATCATATACAAATTCGTTGATCGCTCCATAACGCCATAATCAATGGATATCGATTCCAATGAGGCGTATGCCTCCCGATGTTTCGCAAGCTCATTATTAGAGAGTTCATTACCGAACGCGGTGATTCCATCTGTGATTTTTGGAAGAAAACGGGATAACTCATCCCAGAAGTAATCCACGCGTGCAACAAACATTCCCGAATTCCAGAAGTATCCCCCCGACCGAATCCATTCCTCGGCGGTATCATAATCCGGCTTTTCGTGAAATGCAGCTACACGCCATACCGAATGTGATGAATCATGGGCTTCTCCTGTCTCGATATACCCGTAACCCGTTTCCGGAGTTGACGGTGCTATACCGAATACTACTATCCCTCCAGTACGTGATGTACCTATGGCCCTTTGAAAACACGTCGCGAAGGACGCTCTCTCTGGTATCAGATGATCTGACGGAAAGAAACCGACTGAACTGGAATCATAGCCATGAACCATGAGCCACCGAAGTGCCAGAGCAATGCAGGCCGCGGTGTTCCTGCCGACTGGTTCGGCGATGATAGCACTCTTTTTTATCTCGGGCAGCTGTTCGGATACCAGATCAACGTGAGCGGCTGTGGTGACGACAAGTATCCGGTCCCAACCAACAACTCCGGCAAGTCGTTCGGCTGTTTCTTGCAACAAAGTCTTGTCGCCGAAAAACGAGAGGAGGTGTTTCGGGATTGCCCGCCTGCTCAGCGGCCAAAATCGTTTACCGACCCCGCCTGCCATGATACAGGCAAAGGTGATATCATCATGCATCGGAGATCTCCTCCTCGTATTTTGCCACCGGGTTGATACAGTAATCCAACGTCAGCAACGGATCGAAACTGCCATCATTCCAACCGTACTCTTCGTTCCGAGATCAGATATCTTCAATCCACTGCGCGAATACATCACCCAATGTTTCGTTCAGTGGGATGCGCGGAATCCAGCCGGTTGCGGTATGAAACAGAGAAGCGTCACCTCTCATCTCCGATATGTCAGCGGCCCGTACACGCGTGGTGTCTACTGATATTTCGACATCAATATCCGCAATTGATATCAGAGTATCAAGGATATGTGCAATGGAAACAGATCGTTCTGAACATATATTATATGGACCGATATCAAGATCGGCTTCAATCGCCTGGGCATATGCAGCAACCATATCTCTCACATCAGTAAAATCCCGCCTTACGCTTAAATTTCCTACGCGGATGACCGGTTCGTCCAATCCCCGTTTAACGCGTGCGACCTGGCGTGCAAATGATGCTGTCACGAAACGTTCCTCCTGGCCCGGACCAAACTGGTTGAAAGGCCTGAGTATTGTTATCTGAAGGGAACGCTCACGGGAAAAAAATACAGATATTCTCTCCGCACATTCTTTCGTTAGACCATATATATTTCGGGGAAAAAGCGGATGTTCCTCGCTGACGGGAAGATCGTTTGAATCAATCTGCCCATAAATCTCTCCGGAACTGATAGAAAGCACTTTGGAATCAGAGGCGTGCTCGGTGACGGCTGAGAGGAGATGAACGAGACCGGTGACATTGGTCTGAAAGGCACGTTCGTAATCGGTTCGTGCGTCCGGTACATGACTGATCGCGGCGAGATGAATTACGGCATCCGGTAAAAATCTCGCGATGATATTCCGTATATTTTCCTGTTTGGTTAGATCACACTCATACCAGCTTATATCCTCTCTTTCTCCCGGAGTGAAGAGATAGGTTCCGCCAACAGTATGACCGCGCCCCACAAGCTCGCTGATTAGATGCCCCCCAACAAATCCTTCCGCACCTGTAATGAGGACTTTCACTACCAGTTCCTCGAAAGTACGCCGTTCCTGTGTCTCTCCACATCCGCATCAACCATCATCTTTATGAGAGCCTCGAAATCAACATCCGGTGTCCAATTCAGAATAGATCGAGCTTTCGATGCATCACCTACGAGGTAGTCAACCTCAGCGGGCCGGAGAAATTTGCTATCCACGATTACGTAATTCCGCCAGTCGAGATTCACATGGGAAAAGGCTATATCGAGAAGTTCCTCAACTGAATGTGCCTCTCCGGTGGCTATGACGAAATCATCAGGTTCATCGTTTTGCAGCATTAACCACATTGCATTGACATAGTCTCCGGCGAATCCCCAATCCCTTCGCGCGGCAAGATTGCCCATTCGAAGTTCCTTCAGCAATCCGAGTTTGATCCGAGCAACAGAATCAGTAACCTTTCTCGTAACGAACTCCAATCCTCTGCGTGGAGATTCATGATTGAAGAGGATACCGGAACAAGCGAAAAGATTGTAGCTTTCACGGTAGTTCACCGTAATCCAGTGTCCGTATACTTTCGCTACACCATATGGGCTTCTCGGATAGAATGGCGTCAACTCATTTTGCGGTGTTTCCCTTACTTTACCAAACATTTCACTTGAGGAAGCCTGATAGAACTTCGCATTCGGAGCGGCGATTCTCACTGCTTCAAGCATTCTGGTAACCCCGAGACCCGTAAATTCTCCCGTCAATACCGGCTGCTTCCAGCTTGTAGGGACAAAACTCATGGCGGCAAGATTGTAGACCTCATCAGGCTGTACTTTCTCCATGATATCGAGAAGGGAAATCTGATCGAGAAGGTCACCTTGAACAAGTTCAATGGAATCGAGAAGGTGCTGAATTCTCCCGAAATTTTCCATACTGAGCCGTCTCACCATCCCAACCACGCGGTAATTTTTCGCAAGTAAGAAATCCGCGAGATATGATCCATCCTGTCCGGTAACACCGGTGACCAGAGCTGTTTTCATCTCATCGACACCTTTCTATATTCACTTCCTGTCCTACCAGACCATGTTCCAACTGACGCGATTCCCCACAACCCCGGTCATACACGTCTGAGCTGTTCCGGTAATACAGATAAAAACCTCATCTCGTCTATCTCTTTTCGTACGCATTCACAGAACCCAATGATTTACGGGGACAGCGAATCCGCGCGTATATACTGAATTCATGATAATGACTCAAGAAATCCCAGATACTTATTCCGTGTACTCTCGAGATTTTCAAGTCGTGATTTCTCTGATTGTACGACTGATTCAGGTGCTTTTTCAAGAAATGCGACATTATTCAATTTCTGCCTGCATTTGATGATGTGCTGCTCAGTTTTCTCAAGTTCACGTTTCAGACGCTCGCGCTCCCGCTCGACATCGACTACTCCGTTCAGCGGTAGTATGAGAGACGTCTCTCCGAGAAACGCCGTAGCGGCCGGCCCCTGGATATTGACATCGTCTATCAATGCCAGGGATCGCACGTTACCGAGTGTCCGAATGCACCCGGCATTACGCGTGAGGGAATCCTTCAGTTTTTCGGTGGGTGTATGAATAAGTATCGTAATAGGCTTTGTCTCCGGGATTTTCAGCTCCCCACGCAGTTTTCGAATAGCCAGAATTATATCCTGCAGTTCTTCCATGTCATGTTCCGCTACTCTATCGCGAAATCCAAGAACGGCTTCCGGCCAGATCATGTTTACGGAGTCGGTACCTTCGCTCTGTATACCGTGCCATAGCTCGCTCGATAAAAACGGCATAAAAGGATAAAGGAGTCGAACGCATACGGAAAAAACAACGGACATCACGGTATCCACATCACGCCCGGGAACATCCGTTGCCGCTATTCGCGGTCGGATAAGTTCAAGGTACCAGTTGCAGAAATCCCTCCAGATAAACGACATGATGCCCACGGCGGCATCGGATAAACGAAACCTATCCAGATGACGTTCGATCTCCTCGATCGTATCAGTCATCCGTGATAGAATCCACCGGTCGGACAGATCAAGTTTGTTTTCAGATTGCAGTACAATCAGGTCACCCAAATCAGTCTGGATATTTACAGAAGATTTCAAACGAAGAAACCGGTACGCATTCCAGAGTTTATCCACAAACCCCTGCAGCATGCAGAGCGAATCTTCCTCGAGCTGTATTCGATCTGTTTCCGGCAGGAGATTCGCATATCCGAATCGAATCACATCAGCACCGAATATCTTCAGAAGATCCCGCGGTTCGCTCGTATTCACCTGATTCGGTTTCTCATTGATTCTCCGTGAATAGGTTACTTCAGGAGCAATGAATATGGCAACGCGTGGCACCTTGTTCTCCAGCAAACATCCAAGCTGTACCACCCGTTTCACCCAGAGTGATATATCATTACGGGAACATATAAGAAGGTCAACGGAATCAGATCCGACGGCATGCACATTCTCGTCCCTATTCAGAATGTCCATAGTTATTGCAACCCCGAGGATAAACCATGGATCCAGAGTCTTCCCGGTTAAGACCATTGCGTGCCCGCATTGCCCGCAGGTATCCAACGGGTTGGAGGATACAACCATATTTTGACATCCATCACATCTATACATCGGAATACCGATACTCCCGCTCAGTGAACGGGAGATACACCAGTCTGCTCCGCTTTTCAGAGATTCAAGAAATATCCGTGTCCACGATTCGTATTCGAAATGTGGATCTTCCTGTTCTATCACCGATAGAATTCGCTCCGTAATTTGTGCTGTTTTCAGAAACCACTCAGAAGAACTCCGGAATTCAATTATCGTATCACAGTAGCGACAATGTCCAAGCCACGTATTCCACTTCTCCACTCGACTGATCGTTTTTTCCGTTCGAAGCCGATCGAGTACGATTTCCCGACAATGAAACCGGTCCATACCATCGCATCCCGGATCTGTTCCCGTTATGATACAACCGGATTCATCCACGACTCGAATCGTTTCAAGACCCTCATCCCGTGCGATTTCCGCACTTATCTGATCATGTCCTGGTATCACATGCATAATACCGGTATCATTCGTTTTACTGACAAGCGCGCTCGACAGTATCGGAATATTTCTACCCGCGAGAGGCAGCCTTACCGATTCGCCGATCATATCTGATCTGCAATCCAGATCAGGATGGACGGCGATTGCCGCGACACCAAAAATGAGTTCCGGACGCATGATGGGAACAAGTATGGGATCTGATCTCCCCGATACCTGATATTTCAGAAACCATACAGGACTCGTAGCGGAGTCCCATCGGACTTCCTCCGTACTGACCCCGGAGCGACAACATGAACACCATGGTACCGTTTTGGCCGCATGGTATAGCAATCCCTTTTCGTACAGTGAAACGAATACTTCTCTTGCCAGTGCATCTATGTGTGGATCATGTGGAACCTGAATAGAAGCTATTGGGGGACAACCGACCTGTTCATAGTATTCCATGAATTCTTCCATCATTGATACTTTTGCAGGATCGGATGCTATATATGATGAACGATCGGTACCGGTGACATCATCTGTTTCATTGGTATCGAAAGAATTCGATAGTAGCTGTAACTCCCTCGGATTCATAAACGGTTGAACGAATACCCCTCTTGAACCGCGACCCTTCAGATGATGATATCTCCTGAGCGTATCGGCAATAACTGCCATATACCGAGTATTCGAATCCTGAACTCGAGTCGGGGGTACCGGCGAAATATATGCCCGAAACGGGATCGCTTCACCTTCAATTCGGTGATGCAATCCACTGGTACGACTCCATTGTTCGAGGAATCGTCTTTCCACGGGTCTCGGATCGTAATGTTTAACGAGGTTTTCTTCCATGAAATCCTTCAATTAGGAATCATGAACTGGATTCCAGTTATTGAGAGATGAGCTGATCAGGATCATGCCGGCAGCCATAACGTATCAGTTACTTCAGCAGACATACGGATTACCGTTCGTAGAAATAACGACGGATCACTTCCGGAGAAGTATGGATTTCAATCGGTCGCAGGCGGCAATATAGCTCTCTCCACCGAAACCGGCTATGATTCCAACACACGCACTACCGACGATGGACTCACGACGAAATGCTTCACGAGCAAAAATATTGGAAACATGTACTTCCACAGTCGGAATATCCACGGCTTTTATCGCGTCATGAAGACAAATACTCATGTGAGCGAGTCCTCCGGGATTCAATACCATACCGTCGGCCCAATCCGAACGCGCATGAATTGAATCGATGAGTTTCCCCTCATGGTTACTTTGCTCGATATGAATATCTGCATCGTTTACTGACGCCCATCGTCGAATCCTGTCATCTATCTGATCCAATGTTTCCGAACCATATACCTCGGGTTCACGCAGTCCAAGAAGATTCAAATTGGGACCATGCAGTACAAGTAAATGGATCATTGCATCCTGCCTTTCGAGAAATCGGTACGCACGTGACCGTAGTTATCACATATTTACAGTCTTATGCAACAGTTATAGGAAGAAATCTTTAAAACTCACCGGTGATCGGCAGCTCTGATTCTCCATGCATGCACCGCCGGATTTTCTTCCGGTAACGTTCGAAGTCTGGGTAGATTCATCCCTTCCGAGCTGTCGGGGATGATGCTTAAAAGAAAACCCATACGACTGAACAG
>Ga0180434_10003819_pt1 | contig 18879 bp, 14 predicted proteins | sample SS_ome_7_FD_132453 | JGI IMG/M metagenome (GOLD analysis project Ga0180434, IMG submission 132453) | Hypersaline lake sediment archaeal communities from the Salton Sea, California, USA - SS_1_D_2 metaG | ecosystem: Environmental > Aquatic > Non-marine Saline and Alkaline > Hypersaline >...
ACCCGTAACAGCCTCTGAAAAGTCCTCGTTGTATCTTCCCTTTCCTGATTGCTGCGCCTTCATTCGCCGCCTGTTAGTTTTCATCGCAGCGTTGAAGTGTTTGCGAATGCCTTCCCTTATCTCCCATTCATCAGTGTGTTGCTGCGCAATTTCGTTAGCCATGGCATGTAGTTCAACGGGATCAATCCCATGAAACTCAGCAGCTGAGTTGATTTCGTCGCGATGTTTTTTGTGAAGCTTGCCGAATTCTTGTTTGTTCTTCACATCTTGCGATTGCTGTCTTGCCAGGTTGCCTGTTGGAGCAGATGGGTCGACGTAAAACGGATCGTCTGATTCACCATGGGTGTCATCAACTGCGGATTCCGGTTCTGGTTCCTGAACTGAACCCGCCAATACGCGATGCTCACCATCCTGAAATCCTTTTAACTGCTGTTTAATGTGGTCAAACGTATCTCTGGCTTGATTTCTCCATTCTTCTTCAGAAACACCGTGCCTGCTTGCCATTTCCGCAGCATTGTCCGGTCGCTTAGCTCGACGATCTGTCCTGCCACTAGGTTGATACCGATCGTTTGCCGCCCAATCGTACTGATCTTTTTGCTTTTCTGATTCAAACCCTATTGTTCCACTATTCATACCCGCCCGGTACGCTCGTGTTTGTCCTGGAAAACTCACTGGCTTTTCTGAAGACGGTTGATTGGATTCCGGTTCCGCAGCTGCCACATCGCCGACGTCCATCGGGGAGACCTCAGACGGAGGATTCTTGATTTCTCCAGAAGGGTTAGTGAGCGAATCATTAGATCCGCCTTCTCCGCTTCTTGGGTTTCGTTCGTCGTTTCTGCTTTCACTGGATAGGTCATCTAAATCTTTCCCCTTCAGGCCATCTGGGCCTTTAACAATGTCGCCATCATCCTCAACTTGCACAGCCGTTCCGCCAGCATGCTTTGCACCGTCCTTGCCTGAGTGACCACCAATAGTGATCCAGTCAGCCTGGCCATTGTTTCGTTTATCTGTGCTACCTGATGAACTGCTTGACGAACTGCCACCGAAATTCTTCTCAAATGCTGCATTGAGTTTCGCTGCGAATTCAGGATCGTTCTGTGCTTTTGTTTTCAAATCATTATTAGGTCGAGCCAGTACCTCTTCTGGACTTGGGAATGAACTAGACGAGTCTAGTTGACTATTGGAGTACAGAGGCTGCTTTGGCGACTGAGGTGATTCAGTAGGGAAATCAGGCGAATCGGAGTCTGCCACAATATCTGGCCCCGCTTCTGGATTCCCTGGGGTCACAGATGAGTCCCCGCTTGAATCAGGGGACGGCATCATTGAGTGCATGACAGACATTGCGATAGCTGCAAGAATTGCTCGCATGATTCCGCCAGTAATTCCCATGCCATACTTATCAACATCAACCAGTGTAGAAGTGCGAAGGTATCGATCGACTTCGACTCCAACCGGAGTAGACATGATCGCGTCAATCCACATTTGCAACTCTTCACGGGAATACTTGGACAACTCGGCACGCATCTTGGATTCCATCGTATTTGGATCGTCAGGATTCCCCGGATCAGTATTGAAAAGCAGGTTTTGCCCTTCAAGATCCTGCCGGCCAGCATCAAATAACGATCCCTGAGCGCCTTGAATAGCACCGTCAAACTTGGGAGCTACTTTCTTCGGAGCTTCAGGAGGCAATAGTTTGAATGGCTCTTCCTCTGGAACAATGCTATCCCGTTGACGGTTTTCCGCCTCTCTTTCTTCGCGGGTAAAACCCCTTTTTTGCAATGGCTTCTCGTTAGGATCATCAATGGCGTCGACAGTTTCGCGACCGGAGTTCTTCGTGAACTGTTTACGTGCCGACTCCATCGTCGGGTGAATAGTGATGCTTATGTTTTCACCGGCATCGAGGTCGCGAGCACGAACGCGGAATTCAGGCTTACCATCGTCAGTTTCTTTCGCCCATAATTTGTGTTCGATATTCTCATCATCCACATGCAGAAAGTGAGTCCGCATCTTGTATTCGCCAAGTTTGAACGGCAGTTGTTCCAATGGCGCATTGTCTGCGATCGCACTTTCCTGCGTGCTCGCACCGTCCGTAAACAGCCCGTCCAGTTCTGGTTCAATCGCGGGCTCCTTCACCAGATACCCGTTGTCGTTCCCGTGCTTGTGAGCCTTCTTCATCACTTCCATACGGCTGTCACCGTGGTGCGATGTTGTTTCCAGAGACTTCGGATGCTTGACGTGAGCGGACCAACTACCGTTCTCGTTCTCAACAACCTTAACCTCGGCCATTGCGCCATGCTTGCTCGCGAACTGCCCGCGATGTTTTGAGCCGTGGTTTTCCACTTCGCGAGGATGCTGCTCCTCACGGAACGGCTTGCGATGAACTTCCTCGTCGCGATACTGATGAAACAGGTTCTTCTGATTTGGGGCCACCTTACGCGCGTACCTCTCCAGCAATACTTCCAGGCTGTTCCTGGCATATTGAACAACAGAATCACCCATCTTTTCACGAAGCAGGCTGATCGACTTTTGCACGCGATGATTGATCGTCTGCTGTGAAACACCTTCACTGGCAGCAATCTCAGCTTGAGTCTTTCCCCCGTAGTAATCCATCAGGATGCGTGAGTCAGATTCAGGAAGATCCTTCATTAAGTCACCAAGCACGGACAGAAGCTGATTCTGTTCAGCTTCAGCATCAGGAGAAGGATCTTTACCTTCAACTTCTCCCATGCCATCACCACCGTCTTCTGTTGGTGCCATATTACCAGCTCTGCCGCGACGAGATTCCTTTTTTGTTTCGTTCAGCATGGCCTGCTGTATGTACCGAAATGCAAACGTAGAAAACTTGACACCCTTTTCCGGATCGAAGTCTCGATGAGCACGGAGCAATGCCTCAGCCCCGACCTGCTTCAAGTCTTCATTGTTTCGCCCATTGAAGTATCGCCGTCCAGCAGTCGTTACCAGCCCCATGTGATCCTTAACGACCTGCTCTTCAGATCGTGGAGCATCCTTAGAACTGGCACGAGGTCTAGGAGCCTGTGGAGGGTCCAATGTTGACGCAGTAGTTGTTGATTTCGGGGCAAACTGCCCTGGCTTGTGCGTACCGCGAACCTGAGATTCGCGTGGATGCTTATCTTCTTCAAACAACGATCGTTGTCCGGCAAGAGGGACATGCCGAGAATAGGCGTCAATCACGTCAGACATTTCATGCCCCAACAACAAATGAAGAAGAATTGGCTGCTGGCTTTTTCATATCAGCTGTCTTGAGCCAGTTTTTGAACTGACCAATAGTCATGCCTGTAATCGCCTGCAGGCCCTTCCAGCCCTTGGAGTAATTTTCCGCATATGCTTCACGGGCCTGCTTCTCGTTTAAGAAGCCAACCATCACCTTGTGTTCGTCAAAAGCACCCGTTTGCGGGTCAATTTGATCAACAACAAACACCAGATCAGAACCTGTGTTTCGCCCAACAAAAGCGTCAACATGGTCCGTGTCTGCGCCAACCGTACCAAGAATGTACCCATAGTGGCACTTCATCTTGGTTTCCCATTTCTTCCCATTCGAATCAGTACCCCTGCGAGTGCTGCCATATGGGTTTTCAATAGAGAATCGCAGGCCATTCCAGGTCGCTTTCCCCTTCTTGTAGTTCCCGCTCTTTACCTGCGACTCAGATGGGTTCGGCTCTGTCTCGGAAGCCGCTTTATTGAACAGGCGATCTGACCGTCTTTCATATCGATCTGCTGGACGATCGTACTCGCCTTCATCGAAACTGAGAGCACCAAAACTGTCTTCAATCTGGCTCCATTCACCTTCTGATGCAGCTGGATCGGAGACGACACCGGGTTCTGCTCCCGGAATAGACGGAGGCATACTAGATGCCATGGAAAGTACGTGCTCACCCTCTTTTGGCTGACTAATGCCGAGTGTCTTGAATACTTCCGATTCCGGAATTCTTGCATTCATTTGGAACGCAGACTGAAACGCTTCCAGTCGTTCCTGTGCGTCATCGGCTTCTGTCTTTAGCCGAAACTTCATGTGCCATCCGAGCGTCTCACGAAAGTTCAACCGCTGCAGGAACCGGACAAGCTCCTCGCCAATCGTTTCTTCCAGATTCCTGGCATCGTACTGCACAATCTGATGCAGCGTATCCATGTGAGCTTCCGCAACACCAGATCCAAGCCCGGTAGCGGCTGCTTCGGTCGTCAGATTCTGTCCAAGGATATACCGCTTGATCCGACCACCGAAATACTTCTCAACGATGTCCTGGATGATGTCGAGCCCCACGGCTCCCGGCTCAACAACCTGATAGTCATACATGGTGCTATCGTCGCCGGCAGGACGAGGGAAGTAGACGATATTACGCCCATTCGCCATTCGTTCAGTAGCAGCCTTCTTCACTTTCTTTAAGGCGTCATCGTCACCCATTGGGTACGTCCAGACTTCAACACCACCAGCTGAGCGCTCAAGGTACTGCATCAGGAATGCAAAGGCTTCCTGCTTTAGATACCACTCCCAGTAAATGCGGCTACGAATGCCAACCCCGTGAATAGAACCGGCAAAGTAGGAATGGTGATAATCTGCATCTTCAATGAAATGCTTGTGTACCGTGAACGTATCCCGTTCCCACGGCTTCAAGAAAATCGCGAGCCCGTCACCCACAGGTTCAGACTCATGTTTTTTTCCTGGTCGCTCTGTATGCTGATGGATCGAACTGATTCGCACGCCCATTTGATGAGCATACGCGCCTTCCTTCTTTGTCCCATAGAATCGCCCATCATCGTACCGGAACACCAACTTGTCGCCATTGATTGGCATCCAGCCCGGATGATCGTGATGAAGCGGCTTGGGAATCATTCGCTGCCGGCCATTGATCGGGACATATCCATATCGGTGCTGAACACCAGATCGGCCGGTCCAGATCGCGTCCATCAACCAGAATTTGTATTCTGTGAATCTCCGGATACGCTTGACCATTCCAGTGAGTGATCTGGCCAGTGAAATCTGATAGACGTTTGTTTCGTCTTCAGGGACGATCTCCCAGTCGAGCAGTGATGTCAGGCGTTTGCGATTCTCAATACATTCAAGGATACCAACGTCTTTTCGCATCAAGTGGGCATTATCAATGCTATCCCTGATTGCTTCGTCTGGATTCAGGTAAGCCCGGCTGTAAGTTCCAATGAGAGACTGAAACGTGACAGCATGTGGGAGTGCGTCTTCACCATAAAGTGGTGGCGCACCAGGAGCCTTAGAGGCCGGGTCAGTACGGTCTGACAGCCACTTATGAACGAAATTCGAGGCGTGCTCTTGCTCACGAGACGAATCGTTGATTTGAACAGCAAATGCGTGCGGGTCCATCCGTCGCTTTCCAGAAGGCTTCCAGGCTCAGATACTGTACCGCTTGCGGGGTAATTCGTCAAAAGGTTAATGAGGGAAGGGCGGCCAATTCAGTCACGAGCCCTCGTCGTCCTCTTCCGGATCAACCGGAGAGACACAAACAGTGCAATGGCCAGTGTTTTGTGGGCTGAAGATCGGGAGAGCGAAGTCAGAGCTGGAATCGTTGATTCCGAAAGCATTTTTGTGCTCAGTGAGCAGTCGGACTTTATTGCAGCAGGTCGCCTTGAAATCAGTGGTCCTGTTTCTCCAGGTGATCGTGACAGGTTCAGCAGGATTAGCGAAAACTTCACCGCGGATTCGCTTGAAAATACCATCGGTTGAACTGCCAGTGATTGTGAAATCAGGGACTGGTCCGTAATACGAGTAAAATGACATATTGGTAGGATACGGAACCAGACCACCATACGGGCCTGGCCAGAAGTTAAACTTCGTAACCCCTCCAGTGGCGTCATGAATAATTGGAAGGCCTATCGCGCCGGGATAGGGCGATGAGGCTCCATAGGGATTTGGTCCGTTCCCATACCAAAGTCCTGAAGACTGAATTGGCTTAACCCTACTGAAAGATAACGCGGCTTCTTCCCAGTCCGCTTTGAAAAACGCCGGCATTGCCAGTTCTTCAAGGAACTCCAACTCTTGCCATGGGATCCTGACTTCATTTCCTACATCCCAGTCGTCTGGCCGAGACCCTACCTTGGAGTAAACGTAAAACAGACGCGATTCCAATTGGTTATGAAGAGTTGTTGGGTACCACTGGGTATTCACATACAGAGGACGACTGTTTCCGAGTGCGAGCCACAGCCTGTAAGATTCATCTCTCCAATTCAGGTTGTATTTCGGCGAACCTGGGTAGTCCTCAGGAAGACTCGGATTGATTGTTCCTGACGATCTTTCTGGTCCATACTCCTGAAGGTCATAGACAACATCGTTTTGTTTGTATGGTGCAGGTACCTGGTCATCCTTTTCATACGAAACGGAAACTCGTGTGTCGTACAATGCGGGAATTGAACCCCACGTGTACCCACCTTCAACCTTCTTTATGTCTGTACCAAACGGGAATTTCTCAAAGAAAATGCTCCCGTCTGACTTTCTGCGGTATCGCTCAATCCGAATTCCATTTCGCTGTGAACCGCCGCTTTCAAGTATGCTACTTGCAAATGAATTTTCAACTAGCTCACCATTCAGGTTGTAGTAGTCCCCATGTCGAGTGGAACTAGGAGCTATTGATTTCAGTGTGTGTTCAACCTCATGAATTTCAGCAACACGATAACCATACGTTCCGATGCTACAGCAAATATGCTCACCAACGGCCTCAACAACTGGTATTACCTCGCGAACTTGACTTGGGGGCGACTCTAAGTCCCATGTCTCAGACCATTCATGTCTGATCTGAGACCAGCTTTGCATTCTCTTTCCTGTCACCCGTCTTGATGACCAAGGGTAAGTCGTTGATCCATTTATCTTGGCAGCTGCTCCAGCGATGAACGCTAAGTTGCCAGTGATATCACCATAAGACCAGGAGTGCAGTTCTGGTGGAACCCAATAAAAAGCACTAACTGGAACCGAAGTAGCCGGCACTACAGCTCCGTAAGGACCAAGACTGGAATTTCGAAGTGGAACGTAGAATCCGTCGTATAGACTGTGACTGTATCCGGGTATTGGGACTTCTTCATCTTCAGTATCAAGAAACAGTGACAATGCTGTGAGTTGATCATCAATCACATACTCAGTCGTTCCACTTGGCTTTCCATCTTTGTTTCCAACGTCGTAGTACTCAATCTCAGGAGGCTGTTCTACTTTTCGGCTAAAGAAACATTTCCTTGATTCAGGTGTCCCCGGTGGTGGGTCCAAAAACTTGACACTGTCCGGATTAAAGGACGCTTCCATTGACTCTAATTTACGGTCGGCAATCGGTGAATAGGAGACCGTCCTGTTGTCTGCCCAGCCGTCTGACGTAGATCGCATTGAATATTCAGGAGCCAACTCATAAAGCTTCTGACCGTAATTCAGATTTGGGCCTGTCCCTGTTCCGGCCAGGACCTTTGCCCATCCTTTATGAACAAGAAAGTTTGTCCAATGTCCAGGGTGAAGACGAACGCCATTCGGAGCAACTTCACTCACTGGGCGTAGATCGCCACCTTGATACACGCCAAACTCGTCCGGAGTACCGCCATACGGTGCTGGGACATATGAATCATACAAAGGAATGACCGGCTTCCACTGACCCTCTTTATACGTGAACGAAAACGGTTCTGTCAGCCTCGGTAAATCATCAACATCGGGCGGAAGATAGTTGTATCGGCAAGGGGATTCTGGTGGATCAAATTTCGGGTGAACACAAGCGCAGCATTGATCGACATTGTAATACTCTGTGTTCTCGCGTCGCTGACTGTGGCGACGTAAGTGCTGACTGGAAAGTCGTCCAAAGTATTCCGTCTTTGCTGACCACTTGACGATTTCTTCAGCCATAGCATTCCACTTTTAGAGTTGTTTTCACCCATTGGAGATTGTGACTCAATGGAGCTGATCCGCTGGTTTTGAGAATGACGTTCACACCACCATTCCCCTCACTGTCTAACCCCACAAAACGACGCTGAAGAAAACCAGCTTGCAGATCGAACCGAAAGTCTCTTGATTCCGGCAGCTCTGTATCCACGATGATTTCTTTGGGTTCTCTTACTGCATCAAATTGAGATAGTAGACTCACACCAGATGGATCGGGTGCATCTGTTGAGTTCTCAATCCAAAAAAGAAACGGGGCTGCATTCTCGTTCGCCACACTGTCTGCGTTTGAAGTCAGTGTCATCCAAACTCGCGTGATAGTCTTTAGCGAGGCATCGTAAAGTCTCTCGAAGTGATGAACTGAATGAATTTGCGGACTGTCCTCAAACACATTTGACGACGTGTCTGTTTGCTCTCCAGAATCCAGATAAGATTGAATTGTCCCAACAGCTTCTAAAATGTAGTAGTTGGTTGGGCTTACGGACGCACCACCAACATTGTTCGAGCAATCACCAATAAAGTGGCGAGTTGGCTGTGACCATTGAGTGTGTGATAACGGCATGTCATCACCTACTCAGGAGGATCAGGGGGTTCTGGGACTTCCGCATCAATGGTCAGCCTCAATTCAGACCAGCCGTCAACATCGTATTCCATTTCCAGTTCAACTTTGTTGAACGTAGTGAGATCCGTTGCTTCATCACCATTGTTCCAAATCGCAACGAGTGTACCGGCAAGCAGGCCACCAATACCGCCAAGCTGTTCTTCGAGCTGTGCATAGATGTCGCCAAACCAAACTTCCCGATCCTCATCCCAAGTCATAAGGAAGTTGCCGGACCTCAATATGATCCTTCCGTGCTCCTGCCGAATCACCACTGGACCGATTTCAGCAATCCAGTTCCGGGTTGTGTTCATGTCCTCCCCGGTGACAGAATTCGTTATCGTCAAATCGGTGTTTTCAATGCAACTGCACGAACATCCGGAGCCACCGCCGCCATCACTGCTAACTACCTCTTCAGTCACCGTTGCTTTTATGGCAGATGGAATCAGGTTGTGTGGATGCGATCTTGCTCGCGTAAAGCAACGAAATCCATCTGAAAAGTAAGTCCTCTGGAAAACGACATAGTCGGTCGTGATGACAGGTTGCCACGGTTGAACACCAGCCATTGTGATGTCGTACTGGTAGTTGAAACGCGCATAGTAATCCTTGGCAACTTGCTCCTTTTCTTTTGCCGGGGTGTACTCAGTTTCTTCAGGGTCCTGTTCGCGATCCTCATACGCTACTCTAATTACAGCGACTGCCCCTCGCTCAACATCGTGATGATTTTCAGCTTCCTCTTCAGATGAATCAGAAAAGCCAACCTCATAGGAATCAACTGAAGTGAATGCGCCATCACTTCCAACAAATACTGTCTCGGGAACTGCAATGCCGATGTCATTAAATGATCCACCCATCATCTGGATTGGTGAAACACCTGGCACATTGCCAAAATGATCTGGCGTTGATTCATCTGGGCGAATCTTCGTGTAAAGACCGAGCTTTCCCGTCTCGTTGTTCTTGTAAACAACATCTGAAGACTGACCATCAATGAAGACGAATCGCGTCTGGCTTAGAACCTCGCCCTCTCCGGTGTCTTTGTCCAGAACGTCGAATCGGCAAAAGTCTGGAACGATCGTCCCACCCATGTACCAGCAGATCGACTCAAGAACTACCGCGAAGTTCTCGTGATTATTCTCCTGGAAGATCTTTGGCATGCTGATGTAGTATTCACTCTGGCCACACCAGTCCAGTCTCTCATCCACCAGGCTGTTCATATACAGAATCAGATCAGATGGCTCCTGCAGCTTCTTTCCGTATTCACTTGGTGGTGATTCAACGTCTTCCGGCTCAACGTAATCACTCGACATGTTGCCGACGTTCTTGTACTGCCACCAGTATCTTGCATCAACTACTGGTATAAGCCACAGGCCGTCAACTTCATCTGGTATCAAGCCGGGGAAGTTGTCCCCCAATTCTCGCACTGGAACTGGACGTGGCGGTAGAGGGGACACCGTCATTCGAATTGTGTTTGGTTCGAAAGGAAATGCAGATACGTTCGTAATTGACGGATCTATGTCCTCAATCTCGTCCATGCCTGTTGTCATCACCAGTTCAAGGCGATTCATTGAAACCGTATCGCCAGGACTCAAACTTACCGTTTTTTCATAGATCTTCTCGACTTGTTTACCAGTAGCCAAGAACACCCCATAAGACCAACGAGTTGCACCAGTTGGAACAACAAGCTGGTTCAATCTTGGAACTGGTGGATCTGGATAGTTCGTGAACAGCAGGTTAGTTCCGCGATTCACGTTTTTTTCGTGATGTGGTACTAGATGCTGCATCAACTCCATCGAGTGATATTTTTCAATCAGCGCATCAAGATGCCCGTCCGGGTCCTGAAGAATCAATGGGATGCCATCGAGTGTTATCATGCTTGATCGCTAACGGGATAATTACGGGTACTGGCCGAGGTCCCAGTGAAAATCCACACCAAAAACAATAGACATGATCCCACGACAATGAGAACTCCTGTCGTTTCCTCCAAACGCTTCGTTCTCTTCTCGCACAACGCTGGAGTCAGATAGCGGATGAATCGCCTGAGTCAGGATGCAGTTGCCCTCCACGCCATCTTCAATTTCCAAATAGCTGCCAGTCATGCGAGCCAGTATTTTCTGTTCAAGGAAAAACAGACCATTGGGTTCAGACAGGAGTAAACTGTCGTCATTACCACTTCTGTCCCGTCGATTCATCTGCCAGATAACCACACGAGCCGAACCTTGATATGGAACAACCATCTGGCCAGATGCAGCTTGAGCCGCCCAGTCAAAGTCCCCTCCGGTGATCTCCACCGTCAGGAACTCTCTGTCTCGCTGATTGTCCGGAGCCTCAGTACTGTCAGCACGAATGAAAGTTCTGTGCGCAAACCGGCTGTCTGCGCCTTCCAGTAACTGACGAAACCGCTTTAGTACCTGCGCCTTTGTGGTTCGCTCAATGGTCGGCATTAGTTGATATCTGAAGCAAGTCGCTCAAGGTAATCAGAGAAATCTGCAACGTATTGAGCATGCTGCTCATCTGTGAGCTTGGACGCTGTCTTTGCATCATTCAGTTCGGTCACGAACGCATTGGCAGCAGCAATGATATCGGTCTTGGTTTGAGAAGCAGAAGCGTGAGCCATTGCCTGTGTTGGTGTCATGTCAGCCATTTTTTAACTTCCTATTGTCCAGGATGAATCGTAAAGCTCAGAAAATAGTACCGTGAACGGGGCAGAATCACTAGAACCTGATGACGATGAAGCAGCCTTTTCGTATTCCGGTATCCCCAATTTAGCCCTCAATGGATTCCGGTTGAGAGCATACAGATATTCCGCCCGAACGGTATAAAGACGCCCCTTGCCGTCTGGAGCAATCTCTGGAGTCTCAACTGGCATCGTATGATGGATCAGTTTATTGACAACAGGTGCTGAGACGCCATCAACAGATTCTTCGTAAAAGACGTCAACTGGAGAAGGAATGTTCGGAGGCATCCCGTACCGTTCAGCCTCAACAATGATCTGTCGTCGATACTGAGTTGGTCCCAGACGAACCATGGCAGATGTAGGACTTGGAACTACCGGTGCGCCCGGACTTTCCTGAACCGTTACCTGTCCAGAAAACGGCAACTGCAAACTCATCGGATTGGCATCATAAGTGCTGCTGATTCTGTAAGTCGTGTAAACAGCATCATAAGTGCTGTCACTGAATGTTTGACTTGGAACGTCCTCGAGTCCTTCCACGATCTCTACCAGAAACTCTGGGTACTTCAGCGCGTAGATTGACTCCATATCGAATTCAGGCTTGAACTCTGTTGGTTTCAACGCATTCCACATTGCCTCTCTTGCATTTTGCTCGCTGTCACCCATCTGTGAGGCATCGTTAAGCGTGAATTTATTGTTGCACCGGGAAGTCAAAACAGCATGTAGAGCAGCAAGCGGTGGTATTGGAACATCTGCATCAGGAACTTCACCCGTCCTGTTCCCTCTTGATCGCTGGTTGTTGTAGTCCTCAAGTGCTGTTCCAGCTAAATGACGAGTCCTGGTATACATTGCCCCCGATACTGCGCTTGCAATGCTCAAATCAGCTTCTAAATCGGCTTTTGCAACTGGATGTCGTTGGCCTATGAAAATAAATGTGACTGAATTGTCCTGGTCAGTTCCTTCGTTCGAGGACAGTTCAAGACGGATTGGACGGATACTAAACTCACCGTCTTCCTTTATTTTCTGAGATAATTGCAATTTTGATTCAGCGATCGCAAATGCAATGCGAAACATCGTATGCTTTGATGTCACTCGTTCGCCCTTGATTTGTATCTGGAGCGACACGTTGACGATATGTCCAAAGCCTTCCATTGACTCGCGATGCTTGATTGACACATTGGTACAGCCAATAGGTGCTGTGATTGTCACTTCCTTGTCAACAACAGTGTACTGCAAAGATAGACCATCTTCAGACGCCTTGTATTCAACCCTGTCTCGTCTCATTCCTGGCGACAATGGTGCAACCGTCAAGTTGCGATAGTCGTGCGGATTCCAATTTGGATTGGCGAGTCGAACCTGACCAGCAAATGTCCGCACTAGATATCGATTGTCATCAACCGAATCAGTGCAAGACCATCGATTACTAAGGACTCCAAATTGGCGATAAACATCAACATGGGAATCTGCCAGTCCAGCGGGAAACTGATCGTTGGCGTCACCATCTGCAGTAATTGAAACTGGATCGCCGAAGGAATCTCGTTCACATGGTGGATTCAGGCAACTCTCAATTTCAAACTCAACACGAAACAACTTCTTTCCAGTCAAGTGAGTAATGTTGATCGACTTTGGAGTTGGTCCACCATTGACTTCATGATTGAAAAGAAGAGGGGGGACAGCTCCACCGGATATGGTAGACGGGGCTGGAATCGCATGATGCAAAATGCGCCCTGTTGGAGTCGGAAGCGGATCCTGATCTGTGATGTAGAACTGTAGTTCTTTCCTTTTGTCATTCAAAAATGAATGCAGCAACATGTAATGTGAGTCAGCACCGGGCTTGAGCCCAGCACCTGGAATATAAGAACTTGGTGGAGTCTCTATCTGCGGGTACGACCCGAAGAAACTATTTTCTGCAGCCGAGAAGTACCCTACGACTCGAATTCGAGTCTTCAGCTTCTCAATGTTCATCCCGGACGGATCAAGTATCGGATCTTCACTGAACAATAAAGTCTGGCAATTACGAAGAAGAACCCCGTTATATCGCAGCACTGTTTCGGAACTATTCATGGCCCGCCTTTCAAAGCTGGCTGCTTAACAAGCGGTTGTTTTGGCTTTGGATTGAAAAGCATTTGATTGAACATTTGTTCAACGGGTGTTCCGTCTTTGCCTCCCTTTTTGTTCTCCCCTACCTCAAGAATTTTCTGCAGATACTGGATAGCTTCAGACACTCCACCTGTCAAAAACGCCTTCATTGCTCTGGTTGTCGAATCCGTATTCTCATTGATTTCTACGAGATCGCCAAGGCTTTCAAGCATTCCGTTGACAGCTTTATACATGCCTGTCTCGATCATCGCTCCGCCCGCACCAAGCATTTCTTTAATGGGTGCTATGTTGTCTGAAAATCGATTGTGTTCGTCAATGGCGCTAGAACCCCAAGGCCCTATCGTATTTGCCATGCTTATTTCACGGCGGATATTTCCAATCTCAAGTAAGGCTTTTGAATGAGCCAACTCTCCGTTGTAGTGCGCGACATTCAATGCAGTCTCGTAGGAGATTGTCCCTAGCTTTTTTAAGGCCTTAGCGGCTGTGACTGCAGCAAAGCCAAGACCAGCAACAACTGCAATAGGGACGGCAGCAGCACCAACGGAACCTAAAGCTGCTCCACCTCGCATACCCGCTGTGGTTGATATCCCGAGACGAGGAGCCAACTGAGCTCCAAGTCTTGCACCTGCCCGCATCATTGGCCTGCGGATGAACTCTGGTGTCATCCTCTGACTGATTCGGAAAGCCTTCTTGCCACCGTCTCGAAGAGTCTGGCCAAGCCCACTGAACAGTTGCGAGACAGCCTGAGTTAAGGATGCTCCAAGCTTTCCCAGTGCTGTCGTATTTTCTTCTACTGGGCCAATCAGTCTCTCAATTGTGTCATTGACATTACTCATTGACTCCGTATTAACTTCGGTCACCCCAACGAAATTTGCGAACCGATTCGCCAGTGATTCAGTTCTTGGGTTTACATGCCCTGCGTCATTACGTGACTGGATGTGCTCTCTGGTAGCGCTAGCCCCCATCTTTGCCAAATCAGGAAGCGTTGTTGAAGCCTCAAAGCTCCTGAACACTTCCTGCATTTTTTCGGAAAGGCCAGGTATCTGTGACAGATGAACTGCCGCGTGGCCTTCCCTATTGATCGATATCGTCCTGCTGATATCACCAAAATCAATTGACTGAAGATCTTCAGCTGTTGCCCCCGCCTGCTCTGCCATCTGTAAGAGGCTGCGCATGACATGATCGGTCTGCCTGTTAGAAGCCCTTCCACCACTTGCGAATCTCAGAATATCACGAAGGCTACCAATTGATTCACCGCCCATGTTTTCTATGACGCGGTCAAACAGAGGGGCTTGCGTGGTATCTCTCAGGGCATCCTCAAACGACTGACCAACAACAACTCGCATCAGGCGATTTATTGTGCGGCGCATTCGGCCACTGGTTGCACTGCTGGATTCAACCGCCAGATCACGGAGAATTCTATCAAGCATCGTCGCCACCTTGATTTTTCATGAACGAGGCGTGTAACGCTTTAGCAATACTTGCTTCGTTCTCAGTCAGGCAATGGAGCGTGTCTGCGTTTATTCCAGACAACGCAATATTGATTCCCTGAGAAACAGCGATCCCTGTAAACGACTGAACGCGGCTCACATTGAGGTACAAGCCAAATCTTCGTTCATGTTCGTCGCGTCTGTCGCAGTATGGGAGAGCGTCGTATCCAAAGCTGTAGGCGATGTCAGCTGCTGGTCGCCACTTTTTTTTTGAATGCCGGCGTACAAGCGAAAAGCTCGTAACAACTGAACACACTCAAGCTCAGTGAGCCCACCTTCTTCTACTTTTCGAATCGAGAAAACGTCGCGAGTGACAGCAGAAATCTTACCGACGTACTTCAGCCGAAGGTTTTCGATCTCAAGGAACTTGAAGTCATCATCGTTGTAGTCTTCATGCGCAAGTAGATCTCGCCACAACACAATCGGATCGGCACGGCGATTTTCCCTGCCATCCCAAAACCGAAAGACAAGTTGCAGTTTTCTGTGAGCAAACCTGCGAATGTAGTTAAGGCCAAGCAACTGACAACTCCCATGTTTTCTTTACTATGAAGCGCTGTATGCCGCCAGGTCTGCAATAACTTCGGTGCTCCTGTCCAGGTACAGGCGAGTTACCCCGTCACCACTTTGAGCGGTGTCTGATGTCCATTGATGGGCAATGATGTTGAGACCAAAGATCGTGTGCTTTGCTCCAACTGGGATGTCCACTGGATCCGCAAGGAAGCAATTCGGGTAATTGATTGGTGTCAGGGTTTCAGCGTTTGCGTCTGCAACCAGCGCCGCCGCGTCCTTCGCCCCGGTCAATATCACCTGAAACGTCTTGCCATCAGCAGTAAGTGGGCACCCAACTACGTTGACCCCTGCCGGAGTCCCGAAGAGCATATTTCTGAGTCGCCTTGCAACTACAGGCTCAAACTCTGAAAGCTGCAAAGGGATCGACGCACTGCGACCAAAGAACTGACGGTCAATTGGTGGCCCCTGCTGCCCACCATATCGATCTGAGTTAATGTCGCCATAATACTGACGTTCCGACACCTGGATTCCATCAGCCGAATAGCCAAGGCTGACAAGTCCGTTTCCGTCTCGAAGATTGACCTGGACGATGACTGGCCCAGCAACATAAGGTGCAATTGACATCAGTTATTCCTTCCAGATCTTTCAATTCGCTTTGGGAAATAGTTAGACCTGTCGCGCCAAAGATTGGCCTGATTGAACTCGCTCACGCTGGGTCCGTCTACGTGAACTAAACCCGCTTCTGTATCTTCTGGAGCTGATGAAATCACCGAATCTCCATTTTGGATTGCTTTAAGGCTTCCCTCTCGCACCTTTTCGTATGCTTCCAGCATTTCGGGACGAAACATCGGTCGGCGTCGCAGCAAATGCAGCATCCCAATTTCACAGATGATCCGCTTCAGGTATGACTGACCGCTGCCAGTCAGGGCTGCCAATTCATCAGCGTCATATCGACCACCGCGCCTGAGTGCTGAAACAACCTCACCCTCTGCATCAAGAAGGCAGGTTTCGACTCGACTGTTTGTCGAAACGTCAACGACTGATGCGTCCGAATTATCATCAAGCACCAATTCCTGTATGTCACGTTCATCAAAACGCGCAACAAGATCGCTAGCTGAAACATACTCAGGCATCAATCATGCACCTTTCCGGAAATCACCAGCCAGAATGCCCAGGGAGTAAAGCAACTGGCTGGCGATTCCAGCGGAAACGTCAACTTAGATCGCGTTCTGGAACATGCACATTGCCTCAGCGGCAGTGACAACATGCTTGAAGTTCTCAACAACTCGACCAGATGTTCTCCGGTTGTCCTTGTCGTGCTTCGTCTCTGTGCTCATTTCTTCGCACATGAAGTTGGTGATTGCACTAAAGGATGGAGCCCCATAGTGACCTTCCAGGCTTCCCGGACGAGCCACAATGAATGGAGTTGCGGCAGGAAGAACTTCAGTGACAGCTCGGGTTGCCCGTCGCTTGGTTGTCACTCGCCGAGTCTTCTCAACGCAAACCTCAACACCGTACAGAGTCTTCGGCAGGCCGAATTCTGCGTTCGGATTGGAGTCTCGCAACTCACCACGGACCTGCGCCAAAGCATCAGGTGAGCCACGAAGGTAGTCAACCAATTCCTGGCATTGGCTGATTGCCTGTGCCAAAGTGGAACTGATGACCAGCTTCATGTCGTCAACTTCGATCGCAGCAAGCGTATCATCCAGCATCAGCTGAATCGCCGAGAAAATGGAACGCTTGATATCCTGACGAGCACTCGTTGAAGCAGCCCAGGTACCAGTATTGGAACCCGTGCTGTTTGAGAGTGATGTCACGTCAACGACATGGCTCGCAATGTGATTCGCAGTTGTGGTAGCCACTTTCACAGCTTCCATTGTACGAACAGTCATTGCCTTCTGAGCCTGTCGGGCAGAATGGGAGGCGATAATATCCCATGATGCCTGCTCAACGGCCAGATCACCAAGGGAGAACGGATATTCGCGACGTTGCGTGATGAAGGGCAGGTATTCGTGCCCACTCACGCCGTCACGACCGCTTCCGGCGTCTTCGCCATCAGGCCAGAGGAATTCACGTCCAAGGTCATCCAGAACCCGTCCAGCTTCGTCAATGCTCAACTTCATGTAGTAGCCGACGTTTTTCGGCGACTTCACAAGCTGAGTGTACCTTGCATGTGCAAAGCTCTTTGGATTTCGGGAATACTCAACAGTGAGTTTCCCACTCGTTTCATGCGATGGAACAAACGTGTTGTTACCACCTGGCAGTACCTGTGGCATGACTGAATCCTTCCAGATTTGTTGCCAAATAACCCGCTAGCGGGAGAATTAGAAAAAGAACAGAGCTTACGCTGGTTCGACTACGGGACTGATTGGAGTCACGCGGATCCACTGACCAATCGTTCCAGATTCGTCTGCAACAGCACCAACCCAGTTGCCGGCTGTGGCAACAAGAGCAGTCCCATCGCTGTTTGTGTTCGGCATGAGGCGTTGACCGCGAGTGACTGTCCCCCCAAGCTGAAGCAGAGCAGTTCCGTCTTCAATGCTTCCACCAGGACGGATAATGGCAACAGGTTCCTCGTCAGCAGCGTGCTGTTGCGGATCTGCTGTGATTGACGGAATAGGAGCATCTCGACCGTAACTGTCAGAGATAGCGATCGGCATTTCGCCAGATTCACAAATCTTAATCTGATAGTCAGCGGAAACGCCTTCCGTAGTCAGAAAGCGAGCGGGAAAGACCTGCCCGTCAGCAAAGTAACCCTTCATTTTTGTGTTCCCCTTTCAAGAGGATTTAGTTTCTGTGATCTCGTTGTGAACCAGTTTCCGAATCGCCTAACCAGCGACTGGAGCAGACCTTTCGGATTTCACTGCGGCATATCGCTCGCGAGCGTCGTCCCAGTCAGTAATCCCATGCCGAAGAGCGTACTTTTCAATCTCCTGGACATCTTTCACGCCAAGAGAACTGGCCTGATCTGGATTTGACGCAACTGCTGGCAACTCAGCCTGCCGGCCAGCACCAGACATCGCACTGAAATCAGACACAGCTTCTTCATGACGGCGATAGCGATCCTTGATCACTCCACACTGCGTGTCGAATTCCTCATCACTCATTGAGCGAGCGCGAGTGACTTCGCTTTCAAGGTCCATGTCGAATTCACCAGCCAATTTCTCCAGGCGGCTGTATCGTCCGGCAATCACTCGATGGCCTCGCTCCTCTTCAAGCTGAGTACGAAGAGCCTTGTTCTCTTCCTCAAGCTTTTCAATTCGACCGTTGACTTCTTCCAATGCCGAACTGCGAGCATACTGGCTCACTGCTGGCTGCTGCTGATTTGGCTGAACCATCTGCTGATTCCTTCCTTGGGAATTGAAACCACCAGACATCTGAGGTGGCATAGGTAATTGAGATTGCTGAGGAGCAGGAGGTGTTCCCTGTTGCATCAAGGCAGGATTCAGCTGAGGCTGAGTCATGCCACCCATGGCATTTGCCACCGCGTCCTGACTTATTTCAGGTGGCTGCGGAGACATTGGAGAAGGGACGCCCAATCCACTACCGCTATCCTGTTCCATCATCTGAACGATGTATTGCCAAACTGCTGTATTTGAGATCGCCGTCATGAGGCGATTCA
>Ga0180434_10003820_pt1 | contig 18871 bp, 16 predicted proteins | sample SS_ome_7_FD_132453 | JGI IMG/M metagenome (GOLD analysis project Ga0180434, IMG submission 132453) | Hypersaline lake sediment archaeal communities from the Salton Sea, California, USA - SS_1_D_2 metaG | ecosystem: Environmental > Aquatic > Non-marine Saline and Alkaline > Hypersaline >...
CAGCTTCGTCCCGATCTGGGACCCGAGCTCGGCCGCGAGGATCTTGACCTGATCCTCCAGGAAGCAGACCACCTCCTCCACGATCAGGACCTTCTCCGTCAGGCCGAGATACTTCCCCACGAGCTTCGGGGGAATGGGCCAGGTCGTGCCGAGCTTGAGGAGCCCCACCCTGTCCTCTACGCCGAGGATCTGGATCGCCTCCTTGCTGTAAAGGTTGCAGGCCGCGCTCGTGACCACGAGAAGCTCGGGCTTCTCGGGCCCCGCGTAGGTGTTGAAGGGGGAGGCCTCGAACAGCTCTTCCGCCTTCTTGAGCTTTGCGTGCTGCTGGCCGTGCCTGTAGTCCACCGGAGCGCTGATGACGGCGCCCTCGTTCGGGTCCAGGATGAACCCGTCGCACTTGAAGGCGGCTTCAGGCTGTGATTCGGGAAGGTCTCCAAAGGTCACGTCTCCGCTCGCATGGGAGAGGCGGGTCACGCTTCTAAGCATAACGAGCGACTGGAGCTCTTCGGAGAGCTCGAAGGCCCACTTGACCATGTCCTTGGCCTCCTGGAAGTCGCCGGGCTCCAGGAGCGGAACCTCCACGAGCCGCGCGAAGTGTCGCGACTCCCCTTCGTTGATGCTCGAAAGGGCGCCCGGATCATCGCACGGGATGAGCACCATGCCGCCCCGCGTGCCGGAACCTGCCAGGTGCAGGAGGAAGTCCGAGGCCACGTTCACGCCGTTCTGCTTCATCACGGCCAGGCCCCGCAGGCCCGCAAAGGAGGCGGCCGCCGCCACCTCGAGGGCGATCTTCTCGTTCGTCGACCATTCCACGTAGAGATTTCTGGCCTCCGCAGTCCTGGCCAGGGTTTCGATGATCTCGGAGGAAGGCGTGCCCGGATACCCCGCCGCCACGCTCACCCCTGCCTCCAGGGCCCCCCGGGCGATCGCTTCGTTGCCCATCAACAAATGCCGGGATCCCGGTTCTCCTTCGACAAGATGCGACATGTTACCTCCTATCCTAGGATCTTGTTCAGAACCCCGTCTTGGATCCTCAGGGCGGATCGGCTGCCATCGTCGTTCGTGTTGAGCACCCGTCTGTCCCGGGCGCTGGCCAGGGCCCTCTTCTTCTTGTTCATCGAGGCCGTGCGAAGCCGGTCCAGGTTCTTCTCCGGCATCGGCTCGGTGACCAGGACGCCCTCCTTGCAGGCCTCCTCCACCAGCTCGCGGCCCTTGTCGGTCCGGATGATCAGGGTGTTCCATTCCGGTTTGCCCTCCATGACCCCTACCGAAACATCGGCCCATTCGGAGGTCATGTCCGGGCAGATCTGGCAACCCGTGGGAACCAGCGGACGAATCTCATCCAGCGGGATTTCCACCTTGCCCTGGCCCGTGTCGATCACCAGGAGTTCGGAGGGGGGTGGGGGCATGTCCATCTTGCGAATCCCACTGGTGTCCAGGCGTTCCGACAGGAGCGCGGCGAGCTTTCTCGTGTCCACCGCCCATGTACAGAACAGCCCGACCACGAGGCCCGCACCATCCTGGAAACCCTCCTTTTCCAGCGGGTTGAGGCGCATCTGGGCCACCGCCATCACCTGACAAGGGGTTCCGACCACCCCCATGCGGGAGTAGCCGTCTCGCCGGCCCTGGTTCAGGGCGGCAAGCGTCGGGGCGGCGGTGAACTTCGAGGAAGCGCATCTTTGGACCTCCCGGGGGTCCGTGACAAGTCGTGGGACCGGGATCAGCCCCTCGCGGTCGGTGAGTACCGCTGAATCGATCCGTCCGGCTTTCAGGGCGAACGATACCAGCGCGCTCACAGTACCCCCCGCCTGAAAGGGGCCCGGCGCCACCTTCTCCCCGGCCCGGGAAGCCAGCACCTCCTGAAGGCTGCCCAGGTCGCTTCCATCGTAGGGATGCCCCTGGAGCCTCGAAGAGACCTCGTCGACGTCGAACTCTGCCTTGGGGCAGTAGGCAAAGCATTGCCCCTGGGACAGGGTGCAAGGGAAGAGCATGGCCGTCTTGCCGTGGTAGCTCTTGAAATAGGGGCAGAGGTTCACGCAAGCCCCACACCCGACGCAGAAATCCCTCTTCAGGACATCTTCAACCAGCTCGTTCGGTCCACAGACCTGCATTACTGGGAACCCTCCCGCGTTTTTCTGTGAGGAACGGAATACGGAATGGTAAGCAGAATTCTACATTATATAGAAAGGCCCCGTGGTTTGAAAGGCCGAAGGAGTCCGGAAACGGGCTTCCGGACCGCATAGGAATGGTAGTTCCGGCCTATTGTTTTTCCGTCGATCTTCCCCTGAACCAAAACGGGAGGAGAGGCAATCCAATTTCTAAACGCAGGATAAGACGGGAAGACGCAAACGTTTGGATGATGTGAAAGGAGAAACCCATGAACACCAAGAACAAGACAAGCCAAAGAAGCGGGTATCTGGGATTTGCGCTCGTGGTGATGATGAGTGCAGCCATGCTCGGATGTAACGAGGGATACATCGGCCCCGATGGGGCACCCCTGCTGTATTATCTGCCCCCGGAGAACCTCCTGGAGATCGTTGAGAATCCGGACCCCGACATTCGTCTCATCGACGTTCGGCCCGCCGCAGCGTATCAGCAGTGGCACATACCCACGGCGGAGAACTTCCCATCCGGCGACATTGCAGGAAGGCTCGATGAGCTGCCCCTGGACGAGTGTTACATCGTCATGTGCGAGACCGGACCCCGCGCGCAGGCCGTTATCGTGAACGTTCTGGAGCCGAACGGATACAGGTGCTTCATGAACTACGGTGCGTCCATTCGCTGGCCTTACGGGTTCGTGGGCGGCCCGGATCCGGGAACGCTATAGCCACGTATCTGATCTGAACGCAGAGAGGGGAAGGCGAGTTCAATGCCGTGATCGCCTTCCCCTGATGGCATTCGGAACACAACGCTCTCTATCCCTCGAGGCTTTCTCCCCCAACAATCAAAGCCGAGACGCCCGGCATCCAGGCATCCGAAGATTGCATCGCGTTGAGCGGGATTCTTCCCTACATATTGCGGTGCGCACTGACGAACAACGGCCATCTGCCGTGCTATTCCTGCTCCGAATTCGATTTGCGTCGGCTTCGCCCCCGCCACGTCGAGTGGCAGGTGGCGTGCGAGCCCGACCCCTGACCCCCTGCCCCTGATAACGAATCGATTGTGAAAACCTCGTTCAAGAGTCCGTCATGGTGTAGAATGAGCATCTCACCCTGGATGGCTGGACGGAGGTTCGCATGATCATTGATGTACATGTTCACCCCTTCTGCCAGGAGGCAACCATTACGCCAAGTCTGGAGGAGGGGATCCGGAGACAGATGGGGGCTTTAACGGACCCGGCGCGAATCAAGCTGGCGCAGGCGATGCTTACCGAGCTGTTCACCCGCCGCAGCGTTCACGACATTGTCAAGGATATGGATGCAGCCGGGGTGGACAAGGCCTGCATCGTCGGCATGGACCTGAGCACCCACTACGGGGTGCAGATGGTGACCGACGAAGACCTGCCCGCCCTGACGGCGCTCTATCCGGAACGGTTCATCCCTTTTGTCAGCGTGGATCCTTCCCTTGGATCAGAGGCTGTGGACCGGCTGGTCCGTGCAGTCGAGAAGCTGGGATGCCGTGGCCTGAAGCTCGTGCCGCCGGTCCAGCACTTCGACATCTCGGACCCGAAGCACGACCCCCTGTGGGAAGCGGCCCTGGGCCTGGACATTGTCGTTTGGACCCATTGCGCCCATCAACGCTCCCACCCGGATTCAGATGCCCGTTGGGGTGCCCCCATGCTCGTCGAACCGGTGGCGCACAAGTACCGGGATCTCAAGATCGTGCTGGGACACTGCGGGTTCCCCTGGCAGTGGGAGGCCTGGTCGCTGGTCGTGCGGCACCCGAACGTGTACGTGGACATCTCCGCCTTTCCGAAGCTCTACAACCACATGCCCTGGGACGCCTATTCCAAGTTCGATGTGGAGCACAAGGTGCTGTTCGCCTCGGACAATCCCCTCTTCGGCTTCCAGGAGACCCTGGATGCCCTCGATGCCCAGGAGATCTCGCCGGAGTTCAAACAGAAGATCAAGGGCGACAACGCGGCCGCGCTCCTGGGGCTGTGACCGCGGCCGGAAGGAGGCACACTACGGTCTCTTCGGGTATCCGGAGGTCCAGGTCCTGCGGTCGGGGTAGTAGAGCGGTTTGCGGTCCGGGTAGCGCTTCTTGTAGGCCACGTATCGTTCGTACCAGTACCGATACCGTTGATGCGACACGCGAAAGGGTTGGTGCGGCATCTCGATCAGGAAGCGCTCCACCCGCCGGACGTTTCGTTCGGACAGCCGCCAATCGTAGCCCCCCAGATCGGTCAGGTCGCAGACGCCGAATCCAATGATTCGGCCCGAATGGTCGACGTAGGGATCCGCGTAGCTGTCGACGAGATCTCGAAGGCGGTCGAAGACCGGTTTCCTTCCGTGCAATCCCGGGTCGCGCGAGCGTGCCACGGTGCCCCACTTCCCGTTCTTGCGGTACAGGAAAAGGACGTGGTCGAGGCCGTCCTGTGACGCGAGGTCGAGCAGCATGGCAGGGTAGCCGTGTTGTTCGAGGATCACGGCCGCGGACAGCGCGGCCTCGAGGCAGTGGGCCGAACCGTGCCTGACCACCCCCCTGAAGGTCCGCAACGTCTCTTTGCCTTTCTCCTGATTGTAGGGAAGGGCATTGAGGAATTGCTGCACCTGATAGGGGGTCCGGTGCCGGCGGATGATCTTCCGCTCTTTTTCGGTAAAGGCTCGGGGCGTGGGTGTCATTTGCATGCGTGAAAGGCGGCGAATTTTTCGTGACGCCACAGGAGATCATAGGTCCTGAATCCGGCATCCTTCAGGTACGCAAGCTGGGCTTCTACCGTCTCGGCGATGTCGTTTTCCAGATGATCGTCGATAATCGTCTTGATCTTTCGGTTGGGCCATGGCGAGTTGCGCATGAAGGCCTTCCAGTTTTCCAGAAAAAGGGCTTCGAGAGCCGCGCTGTTTGCGACGGTGATGTCCGCATAGATGAACCTACCGTCGGGCTCGAGGAGATTCCTGAGACGATTGAAGAGTGTCCCTTTGTTGCGCACGTGGTGAATCGTGAATGCGGAATAGATCAAGTCGAACCTTCCGGTGGGTGTTTCCCGGTTCAAGTCCAGGTTTTCCAGAAGGATCCGATCGGAGAATCTCTTCAGCCTGTCCGAGGCGACTCGAAGCATTCGCTCCGAGAAGTCGATTCCATGGTATTGCGCCTTGGGGAACCTTCTCAAAACTCCGGAAGCCCATTTGCCCGTACCGGTTCCAAGCTCGAGAATCCGGACCTTCCGGTTCTTGGGAAACACGACATAGGTCCGGACCAGCCTTTCAATCTCCCGAACCTTCGGGATGATTTGGAGCCTGATGATGTCGTAGTCCCCGGCCGCTCGGTCGAAGGTACGCTTGACAGGATCGCTGCCCATGGAGACCTCTCCCTGTTTTTTACCACCCCTCCGGGGCATCCGGAAACCAGAGAATGCCCAGCAGAGCATCTCCCCGATCGCGGTTCACGGCTTGAAAGGGAAGCCACTCCTCCTCGGCCACCTCTTCAAGGGCGGTGGTGTTTACGGCCCGCATGGCCAGGGCACCGATGTCGGGCTCATTGATGAGCATTGCGCTCTTCACCGTAGAGGACCAGACCGTCGTAGGGCTGTTCCCGCAGGGCCGCCAGTCTTGATTCCAATGAGCCTGCATGAACTTCCACCTTGTGCCCGTCCGGGTCGAGGAGATAGATGGATTCCCCTTCGCTCGTATTCTCCTTCCACGTCGGGTGGGCGCCGCGTTCTACCCTTTGCGAGAATGCGTCGAAGTCGGCGGGGTCCACGGACAGGGCGAAGTGTGTGTATTCCGGAAGGGGGCCTTCGCGGACGTGTTCGTCGCGACTCAGACAGAGCCACAAGTCGCCCAGGGCAAGGTAGGCTCCCCGGTTCCATTTTGCACGGAGAGAAAACCCGAGCAACTCGGTGTAGTAGGCCACCGAGGTTGACAGGTCGCTCACCGACAGCGTGATGTGGTTCAGTCCCTTGAGCACGGCACTCTCCGCTTGCGAACCGGTCTCGATGAAACGCAATCCTCTTCTTTCGACCCTTTGTACGCTGGCGGGGTGGCTTGGAAACCTTCGCTGTGTTTCCCTGATAGCACTCGAGTGGTTCGGTGCTGTCCTGGGTTCCCTCGGAGATTTGTGCCGGGCGACTTCGGGGGAGGGAGAGACGGAGCCCAAGCAAATCGGAGAGGGAACCCAGGAGAGTAACCAACGGCAACACTCTCCTGAAACATAGCGAAGGTTTCCAAGCTACCCCCTAGTGATCCACCACGACCTTGATGTTGTCCGGGGAGCGGGCTCGTTCGAAGGCTGCCGGCAATTCGCTCGCCGGGAGGGTTTCCGTGACGAGGGCTCCGAGGTCGATTCCCTTCTCCAGCAACGTTTGCATGATGGGCAGGGTGCCACGGAAGTCCCCGCACCTCGAGGTGCCGATCTTGATTCCCCGTTCGAGTATGGGGGAGAGCAGCCCGGTCCTCGCCTGTCCCACGTCCGCCACGAGGATCGTTCCCGTGGGCCTGATGATGCCCTGCTCCCGGTCGGGCCAGGGGCGGAGGAGCCTGTCCACGGCTTCGATCGACTCGACGACCGCAAGGGAGGCCTGCGGGGCTGCCCCCGACCGGACCTCATCGGACGCTGTTCGTAGAGCATCCTCCCCTTGGATCCGGACGGTAAGGTATCCTGCCCCTTCGATGCCTTGCACGACCTCGGCCGGGATGCCGGAGCCACAGATCAGAGCGGTGCTCTTCGACCCGGGTGGCGAGGGAACAGGGGTGGCTTGCTCGCTTCCCAGGGGCCCGAGGGAAACCTCGTCCACCACAAGTTCCGTGGCATGCACGAACCCCATGGAGGCGAGGCCCGTCGTGGACTTGAGATGGACTTCGCGCGAGGCAAGCCCCAGGGCGACCTCAAGGCCCTGAGGGCTTCCGGTGGATTCGAAGACGACGTGGAAGGGCGATTGGTCGTGTGCACCGGCCATGACGGCTTCCGCGTCTTCCCAGGCACGATCAGCACCCAGGGTACGGGCGACCCGCAGGCGTTCCTGGTGCCGGTCGATTGCCTCGATCGAGAAGGCGCCTCCGATCGTCTCCCGTTTGCCTCTCAGGGCTGCCACGATGAGAAGGCCCAGCCGGCCGGCGCCCAGGACCGCTACGCGTTCCAGCCCGGCCAGATTGATCTGTTCGGTTGCGTGGACGGCTGCGGCAAAGGGCTCGATCAGCACCGACACATCCGGACCCACCGTCGTCGGTATTTGCACGATGTTGTGTTCCGGCACGAGTATCCAGGGCGCGAAGCCGCCGGGCAGCCTGTCGATTCCAAGCGTCAATCTGTCCGGGCAATGTGTGGGCAGGCCCTGTCGGCAGAACGGGCAGCCCTCGGCAAGAGTGGACCCCGTTGCCCGGTGGGATGCGTTGATCTCTGCGGCCACGGTCCTTCCGGCCTCGTCCTCGGCGATGACCTCGTGGCCCGTGATCTGGGGCAGGGGATAGGGGAGATTGTGGCGCGCGAGATCGGTCGAGCAGACACCGCACCGGATCGATTTGAGGAGGCGGTAACCTCCCGGGAGGACGAGGTGCTCCTTCCCCTCCCGAAGGATGCGCCATCCCGTTTCCGCGTCCCCTTCATAACGATAGGAAGCTTGCTGAAAGGACGCGTCCTTGGTGTACTCGAGAGCGGTGAAATCTAGTGCATTCATTCCTGCGAGGCCTCCTCATTGTCACGGATCGTCTCTTTCCGATTGCGGCAACACCTCGTTCATGCTTCCGGTTCGGTAGCCTTCAAGGTCCAGGGTCACGTAGGCGAATCCCTGCTGCCTGAAAAACCCGACCATATCCTCCCGATGGGTCATGACATCCGGAAAGACCGAGGGTGCCACCTCGATGCGGGCCAGGTTGCCGTGGTAGCGTACCCGGACAGACCCGTGTACCCGTTCCAGCAGGAAGGCCTCGCAACGGTCGATGCGGGAGAGGGCCTCCTCGGTAATCTCCGTTCCGTAGGGAATCCGGGAGGCCAGGCAGGCCAGGGAAGGCTTGTTCCAGGTGGGAAGTTCCATCTCTTCGGAAAGGGCGCGGATTTCGGCCTTGTTGAGCCCTGCTTCCTGGAGCGGGCTCTTCACCCCCAGCTCCTCCAGAGCGCGCAGGCCCGGCCGAAAGTCCGAGAGATCGTCGACGTTGGATCCGTCGAGGACAACTTCACAGCCCTCCTGCCTTCGGATCTCTTCGATCTTGGAGAAGAGATGCTTCTTGCAGTGGTAGCACCGGTCCGGTGGATTGGTCCGGAACCCCTCCAGCAGGATCTCGTCTCCCGTGATCTCACGATGCTCGGCCGAGAACAGCCGGGCCAGGCTTCTAGCCGCCTCCTGCTCCTGGTGCGGGTGCGTTGGAGAGAGGGCCGTGACCGCGATCACCTTTCTTCCGGGATCCTTGCCGAGCACGGCAAGCAGGAAGGTGGAGTCAACCCCGCCGGAGAAGGCGAGCACCACCTTGCGGAGGGGTGCGAGCCGCGTCTCGAGTTGCTCGAGCTTGTCGGACGCCCCGGGCGTCCTGCCGGGGTTGCCGTGATCCGTGTCTTCTTGGTCCATGGAGAGAGCGGCCTCCCAGGGTGGTCAGAATGACATGGTATACATATAATATGATCAATTATTTCGAATTGGCTCTCGCCTTGCAAGGCGTGCAGGCCACGGTGGTGGTTCAAAACAAGAAAAAGGTCGATTCTTTCCGGTCTTTTGGAGCCGACAAGCGGATGCCGTCTTTCCCTTTCAAGAACCTCGTGCTTATCACCCTGGACTGCGTCCGGCCGGACTTCCTGGGCTGCTACGGGTGCCGGGACGTGCAGACGCCCACCCTGGACCGTATGGCATCGCGCGGTGTGGTGTTCGAGCAGGCCATCACACAGGCCCCCAATACCTGGGTTTCCCACGCAGGCCTCCTGACGGGTCTCTACCCTCCCCTGCACGGCCTGAGAACCCCGTACGACCGGATCGATCCCAAAGTTCCCACTCTCGCTTCCCTGCTCGAAGAGCAGGGATACCGGTGTGCAGGCTTTCCCGGCAACGACCTGGTGGGTAGCCGGTCCGGGTTCGGGAAGGGCTTTGATCTCTATTTCGAGGAATATGCATTGGGCGGTCCGGGTGCGGACGGACAGGAAGGAATGACCGCGAACAACCGAAACCGCTGGGAGGACGTGCTCCACGCAGCCGGGGCCTGGCTCGAACGGCAGAAGGACCCGGTGTTCCTCTGGTTTCACTATCTGGATACCCATCATCTCCCGGAGTTCGATCTTCCGGAGTATTACCGCCACAGTCGGGACCCCTTGTGGCAGTTCTACGAGGGCAAGATTTCGTACGCAGACCAGTGTTGCGTTCAGTCGGTGCTGGATCTGCTCGTGAGGAACGGGCGCTATGAGGATGCGTTGCTGGTCGTGCTTTCGGATCACGGCGAAGAGCTCGTACGGGGCAAGCCCCCGGTCCACAACGGGCTTCTCAGCGAGGGCGTTCTCCGGGTTCCGCTGATCCTGTTCGGTGAGCACATTCCGTGGAAAGGATTGCGTGTTCCGGGCCAGGTCAGGACGGCGGACGTGGTTCCGACCTTGATGGGCGGTAGGTTCGAACCCAGCGACGTCTGTCCGGAGTCGAAGGGGCATGTCTTTTCCGGGGCCCCTCTACCGCTGCCCGGTTTCGAGCCAGTGGGCGGATGCATTGAGCAAAGAGAGCTTGCCTATGCGGAGAACGAGCCCATCGGGCTGTCCTGCATCCGCTCCTCGCAGTGGAAGCACGTAACCGGGCCGGAAGGGGATCAACTCTTCGATCTTTCTGTAGAGCCCGGGGAGCAGAGAAACATAATCGATCGTCACCCGAGTACGGCGGCGCTCATGAAGGAGGCGCTGGCACGCATACGATCCTCACAGCCTCCGGGGGATCGGGTCGCCGCAGACCGTGAGGAGGAAGAAACGCGTAGGCTGCTGCGGACCCTGGGTTACCTTGAATGAGCCGATTTCGACCTGAAAGAGCGAATTCGATAGGGATCATTCTTCATTACGAATGCACCTACCGGTGTGCTCATTGCCTGTATGCCTGCCGTCCCGGGCTGAACGAGACCATCAGGGCCGAAGATCTCGATCTCCTCGTGGACTCCATCCACCGCGCATGTCCAACCGCCTACATACATATCGGCGGCGGAGAACCGTTCGCCCACGTCGATCGCCTGATCGGTGTGGTGGAACAGATCAGGCGGAGAGGCCTGTATCCGGAATACGCGGAGACAAACGGGTTCTGGGTGACCCGAGAGGACGCGCGGGACCACCTGCTCAGGGTAAGGAATGCCGGTTGTCCGTGTCTCCTCCTGTCCATCTCCCCCTTCCACAATGCCTTTCTGTCCTGCAGGGACAACGTGCGGGCCTACGAGATGATCGTGGACGTCTTCGGCCCGGAGGGGATCTTCCCCTGGCATCCGGCGTACTATCCCTTGCTGGAACGCGTGGACCCGGACCGCCCGGTTCCCTTCAAAGAATATGCCCGTCACTTCGGTCGGGAGGAGATGGCGGACCAGCTCACCCGGATCATCTACCTGCACCCGGCAGGCAGGGCGTCCTCGAGCTTCGGGCCCTTTCTGGGCCTTCGCCCGGCAGGGTCATACGACGGAAAGCGATGCAGCCGTGAGCTCTCCTCGCCGACGCACGCGCACGTGGATCCGTACGGACACTACCTGACCGGATTCTGCACGGGGCTGCAGATCGGTAACGAGGGTGCCTTCGATCTCGAAAGGCTTTACAGCGAAGGGATTCTTCTGTCCGACTACCCCATTCTCGAGATGCTGGTTCTGGGAACCCTGGGCGACCTTCGCAGCTATGCCGAAGGACTGGGCTTCCAGCCGGACCCAGGGGGATACGTCTCGGCCTGTCATCTCTGCGGCGCCACTCGGACCTGGCTCTATCATCATCTTCCTCGGCACGAGAGGCCTGCGGAACTGACGCCCCGCTTCTTCTACGAGGAAATGGGCCGCCTTCTTGCCCTCTCGCCCGACCCCTCGAACGAAACGAGCGAAGACTAGGGAGGCTCCTGTGGCGGTCCTTGTACGCTTGAACATGCTCACCCACCAGGGGATGCTGAACGAGAAGATCGAGATCGAAGCGGGCAGGGAGATCCGGCTGCACAAACTACTGCGCCGTCTCGACAAGATGGGAAAGCCCGAGAAGGGCTTCTTCCGTGCTGTTCGCAAGGGGCGGCAGGGGGTTACCCTGCTGCTGAACGGGGATCGACTGGACGTCTCCAACGCCCGCAAGACCGTTATCCGCGACGGCGACGAGCTGGCCGTCCTTTCCCCCATCTCCGGCGGCTGATACCGCGCCGCGCTACAGGATGGATGAGAGGAGGAGCCCGCACCACGCGAAATCCTGCGTCTTCCTCCGTGCCTAGTTCTTCAACATGAATCGAGCGTCTGCGATCATCGCACTCTCCCGGTCGCACAGGACCGGGTTGAGATCGATCGACTCCACTTCTTCGCGCATGTCAAAGGCCATCTGCGAGAAGGCGACGATCAATTGAGCGAGCTTCTCCGTGTTTGCAGGCTCTCTTCCTCTGTGGCCTTCCAGGAGTTCCCGGCCCTTGATCGATTCGATGGCGTCTATCGCGTCGTCCATCGAGGCGGGTGCCATACGGATGGAGACATCCTTGTAGACCTCGACCGACGTGACGCCGATACCCACCACCACCACGGTGCCGAACTGGGGATCTTCCTTGGACCCCACGATCATCTCGATCCCCCGCACCATTTGATCCAGCAGAAGCCCCTGGAATCCCTTGAGCCCCGACATCCGCTGGTAGACCGCCTCGATCTCCCGGTCGTCCCGCACCCCCACCACCACGCCACCCACGTCCGACTTGTGAAGAACGTCCGGAGAGACGACCTTTGCAACCAGCGGATAGCCCACCTCTTTCGCGCCCGGGAGAAGATCCTCCGCACTCTTCGCCCAGAAGAAACGGGTCGTGGGGAGACCGTAGGCGCGGAGCATCTCTTTCGCTTGTGGTTCCATGACCCATCCGTCTGTCCTGGCCGCCTTCAGCATAGCGCGTATTTTCGTATCCATGGCTATCCCTTCATCAGGGACGCTGTCATGTACACAGCGCCCTCAACGGAATGAGCGACCGGCAAACGGTTCGATTCGAAGCCTTCGATCATGATTCCGTATTTCTCAACGTGCGGGATGTAAGTAATCACGGGCTTGGTGTGTTCGCGGAAGGCGACTGCCAGCCGTGCGCCAACGTCGGAACTGATCCCGGGCAGGTAGGGCAGAAGGAGCAGGATGACAGCATCCACGTAGTCACGGTTGAGAAGGAAGTCCGCGGCCGCGTAGAAGTCGTCGTCTACAGCACTGCCGGTCAGGTCCACGGGATTGTTCAGGGATGCGATGGATCGTATGCTGTCGGAAAGCCGGCTCCGGAGTTCCTCCTTGTCTGAATCGGGCACATCCGCGAGATTCAGGCCTCTGGCGTAGCAGAGGTCCGAGGCCATGGCCCCGTGACCGCCGCTCCCGGTAATGATGCAGACATTCTTGATCTCGTGGGATTTTTCGCAGCAGCTCAGGGCCTCGCAATAGGATACGAATTCGGTCTCGTTTCTCGCCTCGATCGCCCCGGCCCGTTTCACGAGCTCGGAGAAGACGGTGTAGTCTCCAGCGACCGATGCGGTGTGCGAGCTGACCGCCCGGGTCCCCCCCGGCGTCTTTCCGGACTTCAGCAGGATCACGGGCTTGTTGAAATCCCTCATCATCTCCACGAAGTCCCGCCCCCGGCCCTTCTTGAATCCCTCGATGTAGATCCCGATCACCCTCGTTTCCGGGTCCTTCTGAAGATACTCCAGAAGATCCACCTCATCGACGGCCGCCTTGTTGCCGATGCTCACCGCCTTGGAGACACCCACATCTTCCTGCCTGAGCTTGATGATCAGGTCGACCAGAATGCCGCCACTCTGGCTGATCAGGGCAACCGCCCCGGGCTCCGGCACCACAAGCCTCTCGGGGGGAAGGAAGAAGGCATCCAGGTAGGGTGGGGAATAGATGCCAAGGCAGTTCGGTCCGATGATCGGGAAATCGTTTTCCTCGGAGAAGGCCGCGAGTTCCTCCTCGATGTCCATCCTGCCAATCTCCGCGAACCCCCCGGAGATGACGATCGCGCCGGCCACGCCGGCTTCCGCGCATTCCCGGATGGTCTGTGGCACGAGCTCCGCCCTCACGGCCAGAACAGCCAGGTCCACTTGGCCCGGGATTTCCCGCAGATTCCGGTAGACTTCCTGACCGTAGAGTGATCCACCCTTGGGATTCACGCAGAAGGCTTCCGCCTGGTACCGCAGATGGTTCTTGTTGTAGATCACGTTGGCCGGGTGGAAGGGGTTGGACAGCGACACGCCCACCACCGCAACCGTCTCCGGCTCAAAGATCTTCCTGAAATCCATCCTTCTTCCTTTCCATCAGAGGCTCGCGGACAGGGCGACCGGCCCTTTGGTGGTGCCCTCCAGGCCCAGGACGGCGACTTCCATGAAGAATCGAATCGGCGTATCTTAGCAGAACAAGAACGGCGATTTCCAGTCGCGTACGGATTACCGCTTGATGAGGCGCAGGAAGTTCTTGACCAGGAAGGGGTTGAAGGTCGTCCCTTTTTCCGACTCGAGGACGTCGATGATCTGTTCCAGGGGCTTGGGCTCCTTGTAGCATCGCCTGCTGCGCATGGCATCGAACACGTCGGAAATGATGAGCATCTGGCTCACGATGTTCGGCTTCCAGTTCTCACCAATGTGGGGATAGCCGGAACCGTCGAATTTGAGATGGTGTTCCAGGGCGGCGAGCACGGAGAGCTTCGGCACCCCCTCCAGGCCAAGGATGTAGCGAGCCCCTCGAACGGTGTGGCTCTCCATGATGGAACGCTCTTCAGGCGTCAGCGCGCCCGGTTTCGACAAGATCTCTTCGGGAACGAGCAGCTTGCCCGCATCATGCAGGGCGGACGCCATTCCGATCTCGTAAAGCTTGTCCCCCTGGAAGCCCAGGGATTCGGCCTGGCTCATGGTCAAGATGCACACATTGACCACATGGGTGAAGGTGTACTCGTCCGCAGACTTGAGCGATGCCAGCATGCGGATCGGGCTGACACCGTGTGCGAAGGCCCTGACAAAGGTGTCGACCACCTCTCCCAGCCCTTTCGCGCTGAACGTCTGCTGACGTGCGATCTTGTCGTAGATCTCTTTGATGTCCTCGAGCCTGGCGCGGCACAGGGTGTTCATGGCCGCGATCTGTTCCTCTTGCTCTTCCGACAGAGGCCCGTCGATGGCCTCTACGTCGCCGAAGTCGACCCGGATGTCGAGCTTGCCGAGCCTGACGTCGGTCCGGCTGCGGATCGACGATTGATCCGTGGCGATCAGGTCTCGCAGGAACCCCTGAAGCTCCTCCTTGGTGATGCCGGAGACAAACGTCACCCTTTCGATCCCCGCCTCGCGAAGGGTTCGCAAGAACTGGGCGAAGTGAGGCCCCGTCTCCGCGAGAGGGTTCTGGTCGCAGACGACACGATCGTTGACCAGCAGAAGGGTCGTCTCCCCTTTGTCCAGGAGGAATTTTGTGAGCTCGAAGTGCGCGGTCTCGACGTATTTTTGCACCTGCGGGTGCTGGTCCGGGTACAACCGCATGCTGGTGATTGCACCGCTCAGGTTTTCGACTACGTCATGGATTTCGCTGTGCGGATCGATTTGCAGCGCTTCCATCGACATCCTCAAGCCTCCCCTGTTGTGGGTGGAGAGTCGATCGGCCTGCCCCTGTGCTGCGGGAGACTCTCCCGGCAGGCGGTTCGGACGTGCGCGTCTTTGGACTGCGAGCCGATTCGGAGAAGAGGGGCCAGCGGAGCGGCCTCATAGAGTCGTAACGACTGAAACAGGAGCAGCTTCAGATTCGCAAGCTGCTTCGGATACAGGCTGAATCTCGTCTTTGCCAGCCGCTCGAGCACCGGAATCGCACTGGCATGCCCGATTCTTCCCAGGGCCTCGATGATCTTCTCGTTCCTCACGTAGTCCACCCGGAAGAAGGAAAAGGTCCTGACCATGGAAGCCAGGTCCTGTGCTAGCTCTTCTACCTTGTACATCCCCGCGATCTCGATGACCCGGAGCTGGTCGTCCGCATTCTTCAGCTTGAGGAATTTCCGGAGCAGGTCGACCGATTCCGGGTCTTGGAACCGGACGAGCGTTTCGAGGATCTCCATCCGGATCTGCCGATCGTCACGATGTATGAGTGGCCGCAGCTCCGGAATCAGGTCGTGGGTACCGAGCCGGCGGACCAGGCGGACCAGACGGACGAGCGGAGGGCCCCCGCGGGTCGAAATCTCCTGCTTGGCAATCTCGGTTACACGGTCCTTGAAGATCGCCAACAGATTGAACAGGCGCTGGTCTTCTCCCGATTGTTCCCGATTGAGGTAGAGGTTGAGAGCTTGGGGCACGATGTCCGGACCGATGGCGGTGAGGAAGGCCTGGGCCTTCCCATCCTGACCGCTTTCCCATTTGTCGAAGGCGGCGAGTGCCTTGGAGAGGAACGTGGGGTATCGGAATCTCTGCAGTGCGCCCCCTGCGATCGAGCGCAGGGCCGGATCGGGCTTGCCCCTTGCGTGCCGTTGGAGCGTGTTCAGGATCTCGAGAGGAAGGGTGAACTCGCCTTCTCCAATCAGGTCGTTGGCGATACGAAACGTCTTGTTCGCGTAGTCTTTGTACTCGTCCTCGCCGGGATCCTCTTCCATGAAGGCGATTAGAGCCCGTGCAATCTGTGCGTCGAGATGGCGGGATCCGAGAGAGTCTATCTCTTCTCTTATCTCTTCGGGCAGGGACATCCCTTCGGGTGGACGGGCGCCGTCCAGGGACAGATCCTTGAGGGTCTCTCCGTAGTCGGAGGTTACGTAGCTCTCGTAGGCCTCCCGGTCGAAGAGGTCGAGAATCTCCTTGTGCTGCCTTGGGTCGGAAGACTCGAACCGGCCGACCTTCGAGTCCGCAGCGCCATCGAACGCGCTCGACTCTTTGACTTGGGCGATCTTCTGGACGAGGTTCAAGAGAGTCGGGGAGATTTCGCTTCCCTGTTTGTTGGCGTGCCGCAGCATCTCGAGAATGAGCCCGTGCGACATCCCGCTCAACAGGTTCTCCACCACAGGGCTGTCGCCCTGCACCGCACACTGCTGGTACGTGGCGTCGAGGAACTGGTGTCGGATGGTGGGCTGGAGTTCTTCGAGCAGGGCGCTCAGGTTTCTCAAGTTGGCGACGCGATAGGCCTGGTCGTCCCCGGAGGGCGCATCCTGGTTGAGGTGTTCCTCCACGGTCTGCTCGTAGCTCTCGAGGGCCATCTGGTGGTCGAGGCGGTTTTCATTCAGATACGCGGCGATGACGCGAGGCGCGTAGTCGTCCGCACTTCGCAGGGGAATTCCCTTCTCCGTATCTGTCAGGGTGCCGAGAATGAGGTGGGTCACAAAGCCGCCCCAGAGCGAATCGTTCTCGTCGTCGGCTTTTCCTCGTCCGCGCCTCTCGATCTCCTCTTCTTCGGTGTGCAGGAACTTGCTGTAGTCGATGCACTGGACCCGGATGTGATGAACCTCTTCGTTTGCCAGGGCCCTTTCGATTCCGCCCTCCGCTCGGAGCCGTTCCGGGTCGTCCGCGATCACCCGCAGAAAGGCCGCCAGCTCGTCGGACGACAGGCCTTGCCGGAAATAAGCGACCGCAATGTCGTGATCGCGCAGGATGGAAGAGAACTCTTTGCAGATCGCGTCCTTCAGCTTGGTCGAATCACGGCCCACGATGAGGCCGTCCTTGTCCGTGCCGATCGTCATCTCGGGCCGTGCGCCGAGGATCTCGTCCCAGGTCTTTCGGGCACGATCGATGCTGTCCTGGATCTGGGTGTGGCCGGCCGGGTACATGAGAATGGTCTTGCGCGTGGCGCTGAGCTCGGCGAGAGCACGCGCGAGCAGCTTTTCGTCGGAAGGCGTCTGCCCTTGCGACCCTGATGAGGGATGGGGATCCGGTTTTCGCTGTGCTCGATCACCCAGGTCCATGGCGTTCGTAGGGGTCCTCTTGCTGGTTGTCGCCAGGTCGGCCCGAGCTATAATAGGCAGGCCCGACTCAGCTTCGTCGGAAGTGTCACACTCCCCGGCCCCCGGAAAGGGCGGAAATGGTCCGCTCCCATAGGAAGGAAATCGGCTAAGGGGACAAAAAATATGAATTTTCTCTGGATTTTGGAAAGGCTAGTGTCCTGTCCCAGAAATGGTCATGTACAGGGTTGTTTCGTAATCGGGGAAAGCCCCCCCCGAGAAGCGGCAGAGCGGTACAAGGGTCTTTCTGGGTCGGGACACTAGCCTTTGAAGGGCTACAATTCGTCCGGTCTCGGGATCCAGCGGTTCTTCTGGTACCAGGCCAGGGTCTTTTCCCAGCCCCTGCGAAATCTCGGGTACTTCAGCCGAAATCCCAGGCCCATCAGCTTCCGGTTGTCCACGACCAGATCGCCCTTTCCAAGCGGCAGGGTGGACGGATCCTTCCCGGCCAGGAGCACCTTGTTCAGGCGGTGGGTCCGGACCAGCCTTTCCCACAGGATGTTGCTGAGCCTGCCCAGGGGATTGAAGATCTCCCCCGTCTGGTCGTCGTAGGGGAGAATCGACTGGAGGAGTGTGCTGGGAGGATAGGGAACGCCCGGCTCGAGGGGTGTCAGGCCGTAGGCCTCCATCGCCTCGTTCAGGAAGTGGCCGAAAGGCATCGGATCCTTGCCGGCCACGTTGAATACGCCCCCGTAGGCCTTGGGCTGCAAGAGGAGGAAGACGGCCGCGCGGGCCACATCGTCCCCGTGCACCAGGCTGGCTCGGGGGCCGCCCGAAAGGGGGATGTAATGGGGCCCCAGGGTCCTCACCAGTGGGGGGAGCGTGGCCAGGCAAGCCATGGATGCCATGCATCCCGGCCCGTAGACCGACGCGGGCCTGATGACGGTCACGGACGGCAGCCCGGGTAGCGGATCCTCCCGGACGAGGCTTTCCAGCTCGGTCTGGGCCTGCTCGTATTCATCCCTGGCTTCCAGCGCCGTCTCCTCGCTGACAGGGCCATGGTGTCTCCCATAGAGGCTGGCGGAGGTGATCAGGATGAAACGCTTGATACGGTGTTCTCTTGCCAGCCGGTACAGGATCCGGGTTGCTCGCACGGGTGACGGCCCGGGATCGCCGTAGAGGGGCTTGCCGTCCGCATGGATGCCCGGATGGAAGATTGCGTCCACCCCCTCCAGACAGGAGGCGGCAAACGCGGGGTCGGCGAGATCGCCTTGCTTCAGTGTCAGGTTGCTCTTGCCGGTGAGTGCCTGGATCTCAGGGCCTTTGCTGTCCACTGCGATCACCGAATAGCCGTCCCGGAGGAGTTGCTGGATCAGGGCGCCCCCGACACATCCCCTCGCGCCGGTCACGAGCGCACTCGAGATTTCGTCCTTCAGGGCCTTGCTGAAGGGCGCCGTTTTCGGGGGCGCCGCCTTCTTTGGGGCTGCCGCCTTCTTTGGGGCTGCCGCCTTCTTTGGGGCTGCCGCCTTCTTTGGGGTTGCCGGCTTCTTCGGGCTTGCCGGCTTGCGGCCCTGAGGGGCTCGCTTGGTCTTGGACGGGGTCGCCTTCTTCTTCTTGGTTGCGGCAGTTCGGGGCTTGGAGGCGCGTTTCGGCTCTGCAGAGGACGCCTTCTTCTTCTTCTTCACGGCAGATTTCCTGGGAGTTGCGGCGGCCTTCTTCTTTGCTTTGGGTTCGCTCTTGGCGCGTTTCAGCTTCTTC
>Ga0180434_10003822_pt1 | contig 18859 bp, 14 predicted proteins | sample SS_ome_7_FD_132453 | JGI IMG/M metagenome (GOLD analysis project Ga0180434, IMG submission 132453) | Hypersaline lake sediment archaeal communities from the Salton Sea, California, USA - SS_1_D_2 metaG | ecosystem: Environmental > Aquatic > Non-marine Saline and Alkaline > Hypersaline >...
ATCTCCGTCGCTACTTCAACATTCATGGTAATACGTATTATATCCCGTCTTTAACAACCGGCCATGCCCGGTACCAGTATTGCATACATCCTCATAGATGCGTTAAAAAGCTGGTTTTGTATATTTATCGGACACTATACATGACGTATTTCAGCTTTTTGGACAGATACTCCATACTCCGCGGAAAGGAGCCACTCATGCGATCACTGTATATTTTTCTTTCTCTTTCTCTGTGTATCACTGGTGTTTATGCCCGGGTAAACGGTACCCTCGACGAGGTTGACGGGAAAACAGTTCTCACGGTCTGGGGAACCCATGCCGAGAGAGGGTATGCCCACGGGTACCTTCTTGGCGCGGAGGCCAAGGAGTTGTTCGACGAGTACATAATAGATTTCGTTTGTTACGGTCAGGCTGCCATCTATAATCAGATGCGTTCGTTTTTCGAAAATCACTATATCATTGAAGATCGGTATATGGAAGAAGTAACCGGTTTGTACAACGGTATGGTTGCCGCGGGTATCTCGCCCGATAATCCGGTTCTCGGGCGTGATCTCGATGCGGTGGACCTGTTGGTTTGCAACTGTATCGTTGACTTGAGCCAGAGTTTTGTCTCCATTCGCGATCTTGAACTCGGGTGCTCGAGCCTCTCAAGCTGGGGTTCATCCACGGAATCCGACTCGACACTCGCCGGCGATCTGATCATCATGAGGCATATGGACTGGTCGGTTCATCCCACGCTCACCAGCAATCACCTGCTCATGGTATCGATACCCGCTGAAGAATCCGAGCATGCATGGATATCCCTGACATATCCCAGTTTCCTCGGATGTTTGTCTGGTATCGCGGAAACCGGAGTGTCATCATTTTTCAATGTGGGAAATCACACGTCCTATACCATGGACGAGCCGTTTTACCCGATCCTGTTCACCGTGCGAACCGGATTCGAGCAAAATGATTACAACGGTGACGGCGGTCATACCTACCAGGATATCGTGGATGCCATCGAAGACTATAACCGGTCGAGTGCGGGCATCATTCACGTGGCCAAAAACGAAGGCACCACCTCACATCCCGTGATTATCGAATCAAACAATGAACGCGGTGTCGCGGTACGTGATGTCTCGAACAATACTCAGGCACCTGAGGATCACCTGATAGCCACCAACCATTTCAGGCTTCTGTACAACCCGTCCAGTTGTTACCGATACGCCGGTATCTCTGATTCGCTGAACGCCGACGGATCCGTAGACGAAAACCGGAGCTGGAATATCCTGCATGCGGCCGCGGGTGTTCAGAATAATCTTCATGCCATTCAGTATATCCCCACCACGGGAACCCTCAAATGGGCAACCGCAACGGCGGGCTCGCCCGCCCATCAGAATACTCCCGCGGTATTCTCCGTGGATGATCTTCTTATTGATCCGACCCACGCCATCGAGCCCGGCACACCCGTGGCACGGCAGCCGTTACTGCACCCGAATGTGCCGAATCCGTTCAACTCCGGAACTGATCTCATCTTCTCAATACACCGTCCGACGATATGTTCGCTGGCGATCTACTCCGTCAACGGTCAACTCGTCAGAGATCTCATCTATGAATATCGGGACGCCGGCACGCACAGGATTCGATGGGACGGGAGAAACGAACGGAATGAAACCGTCGGCAACGGCCTCTATCTCTGCCGATTGAAAGCGGGATCCGTATACGCGACTCGGCGCCTGATCAGAATCCATTAGTCCTCGGGGTATATGGTATTACAGTTACTTCGTCTAGTCTTAAGCACTGGGACGCGAGAACGGCCCATATGGAAAAACCGGTTTCCGGGAAAAGAGCGCGGCATAACCCAGAGTAAGCGGCCTGTACACTAAAAGTACTTGCACGAGCTGCTTTAATCGGATTACATACGGGTACGTGGGCTGATACAACAAACCAATCAAAGGCTTTAGGATGTACGAATTGGCGAATATACGCCCCATGCGGATTAACCGGGGAATCCTGACCGGTCTCGCGGTGCTCGCGTTTGCTGCGAGTCTTCTCTTTTTAGTGCAGGCCAAGGCTATTCTCACCTTTTTCAACTCCCTCTCCGTATCCCTTCACCTACCGCTCGCACCGGTAGAACCAGGTTCCCTGGCTCGTGTGATCACGGTGGGATATCTCTATCTTCTCATGGTCCTCGCATGGCGGGCCGCGCGACGCCCGGATGAAACACTGACATTGTTTTTTATATCCCACGGATCATTCGGCAACGGAGTCGTCGCCGTTCTCCTCATGATCTTCCAGGCGCCGTTCCTGGTGTACATCATTCACTCTATCGTCAGTTTCACCCTGGGATTCCTCGCGGTGTGGCTCTCCCACAGAGCAAAACGGTGGCGTCGGTAAATCTATGGTTGGCCATCGCCCGGCGATGGATTCCCGGTCTCGCCAAGCATCAGGCGCTCGATGGTCTGATAGATCTCACCGCTGAAGCATTCCAAATCGAGTCGCCCGGAACGCGTCATATGCCGCTCGCAGAACGCATCGAGGCGTTCGCGCGATTTTCGCATTCCTGTGCGCGGGAATACATGAATGCAGACAAGGATCCGGGACCGGTTATGCGCGAACTCTACCGCAGGGCGAAGTTACTGTCAGGTGAGGTTCGACGCGTATTCAACCCTTCCTCAAAGCGGGAATATCTGGAACTACTTCGAATCCTGTATGGCATCATCGGAATAACGGTTGAGACTGAAGAATGCGGCCGGATTCGCGTAACGTCCTGTGCGTTCAGCTCCGTATACTCACCCCATACGTGCCGGATCATGTCCGCGGTTGACGACGGTATCGCTGCAGGTCTCTGGGGAGGCGGCCGGTTGACCTTCGCCAGACGAATCACCGAAGGCTTTCCCTGCTGTGAGGCACGGTTCGATTTCGGGGTGAAGGAATGAGAAGGCATGCCGTCATAGCAGGAAGTGGTGCAGGCGGTGCCATTATGGCAAGGGAGCTTCAGGGCTCTTACCGGGTAACTATTCTGGAATCCGGTAAAACATTCCGGCCGCTGCAATACTCCCTGTCGCTCTTGAATCCTTTCCGACAAGCCGGCATCCTCATGGATGAACGTATGATACCGTGGGTCTTTCCCTCCATGGTAGTGCGGAAATCAGGGGAAGCCATGGTTTTCGTCTCCGGACGTAGCCGGGGTGGAAGTACCGCCCTGAGTACGGGAAGCGCGGTTCGAGCCGATGAGAATCTCCAATCTATCGATATCGACCTTTCGCCTGAATTCAACCAATTGACTCGGGACATCCCTCTAACCTCAGATCATCGGTCTCTCTGGAGTGCAATTACCGAGGGGATCTTCGCACACAGTAAATCAAGGGGATTCGATCCAACGATTATCCGGAAAATGGGACATCATGAGCGATGCCGGAACTGTGGCCGCTGTATGCTGGGTTGCCGCTACGGGGTAAAATGGTACAGTGGCATTCCACTCCGTGAAGCCGAGAAAAACGGTGCCGAAATCCGAACCGGTCATACGGTTATAAAGCTCGCGGAAAGGAACGGCAACGTAACCGGTGTCATGGTAAAGGCCGGTATTCGAACATACGTTCTTGAGGCGGATCTCATCATCCTGTCTGCAAGAGGGTTCAATACGCCGATAATTCTGGAACGATCGGGAATCAAAACAGATGACAGCCTCTTTGTAGATCCGGTACTGACCGTTGCGGCACGGATACCAAAATCCCATCAGAACTCCGAGCTGACCATGCCGTTTATGATACGCAAAGAACGGTTTTTTCTATCCCCGTATTATGACTACCTGAGTGTCCTATTCAATCCGCAGTGGCGACAGTATCGGTATGAGGATATATACGGTATCATGATCAAACTCGCCGACACCCCAACGGGATCGATTCGCCCCGCAGGCATTGAGAAAACGCTTACCACTGAGGACCATGAAATCCTGAAGTCAGCTCAAGAAATGTGCTTCGAAATCTTCAGGAGCATGGATATTCAAGAAGAAGACATTCTGACGGGAACGCTCCACGCCGGACATCCTGGCGGAACACTCTCCCTGAGGCGGGAATCCGCGGAGAGTTTTCACGATTCCCGGCTTCCGGATAATGTCTACGTGGCAGATGCCTCGCTTATACCAGGACCATTCGGTATGCCCCCAATACTGACGATCATGGCTATGGCGAAACGTATCGCTTCAATCTGCAAGAAACTCCAGTAAGCAATTCTCCTTGACCTGAATGAAACCGATACGTAATTCCGAGTGTTACGAATTTGTTTTTTGTATTATTTCATTCGAGAGGAATTAAACGATGCTTCGGATACCAGCCTTCGCGGTGCTTATTCTGCCGGTGATCATACCGAGCGGTTCGGTACACTGTACCTCGCTCAACGCCGATACATCGATGGTGTATCCCATGGATCCGGTGATCATCACAGGTACGCGCGTGGAAGTAAATCGTCTCAATATGCCACTCTCCGTATCAGTAGTACCTGAAGTTAGCATTATAAAGAGCGGCGAATCCGCGCTTCTGCCGGTGATCAGCGAACGCGTTCCCGGTGTTTTCGTCACGGAACGAGGTGTCACCGGCTTCGGTGTTGCGGGGGGTGCGGCCGGGAAGATCTCCATTCGTGGCGTTGGCGGATCGCCGAATACCCAGGTACTCGTCCTCATCGACGGTCATCCTCAATTCATGGGAATATTCGGCCACCCGCTTCCCGATGCCTACGTATCCAGCGACGCGGAACGTATCGAGGTCCTCCGCGGCCCGGCGTCCATGATGTACGGGACAGGAGCCATGGGTGGTGTGATCAACATCATAACGAAAAAACAGCACCAGGATGGACTGACTCTCAATGCGCGTGCAACGGGTGGTTCGTACAATACACTGAAATTCGCGGGAAGCGCCGGATTCAAGCAAAACGGCATCAGCGCATTCGCGTCGGTGAACCGCGATCAGACCGACGGCCACAGGGATGAAAAAGACGAGTTCAGGATCGCCAATGGATATTTAAAACTCGGGTACCGTTTCTCTGATCGTTTCCGCGCGATACTGGACGGGAATTTCGCGCACTTCAAAACCTATGATCCGGGCCCTATAGATTCGCCGTACGAGGACGAGGATCACTGGGTGGACATCGACAGGGGAAAGATAGCCCTTACGCTGGAAAACGATTTCGATGGATTCGACGGAGGTTTGAAGCTGTTTCAGAACTTCGGGGAGCATACGATCTACGACGGCTGGCACTCAAATGATTCAAACGCCGGATTGCTCTTCTACCAGGGAATCAGGCTGTTCGAACACAGCCTATTGACCATGGGCACCGATTATAAACACTACGGCGGCGATGCGGAGAACACCGATACGGGTACTGATTTCGGGGAACATTCGGTGGATGAATTCGCCGTATACGCGGCCCTCCAGCAGACAATCCGGGAACGGCTGGTATTAAACGGCGGGATCAGGCTCGACAGGCACAGCGAATTCGGAAACGAGGTCGTCCCGCAGATCGGAATTTCATATCATATTGGAATCCGTACCACTGTAAGGGGCAGCGTTTCCAAGGGTTTCAGGAGCCCGACTATCCGTGAACTGTACCTCTTTCCTCCGGCGAATTCGGACCTTGAACCGGAGCGGATGTGGAACTATGAACTGGGGATCGCGCAACGATTGCTGAATGACCGGTTGAACCTGGAATTGACCGGATTCACGGCCGAGGGGGAAAATTTCATCCTGACCGAGGGGCAGTTCCCGAACGTCGAGAACCGGAACTCCGGGGATTTCAGGAATCGCGGCTTCGAGATCGAAAGCGGATTCGCGCTGTCGCGGTCCGTTCATCTCACGGGGAATTACAGTTTCCTCGATATGGATGAACCCATCGTTTCGTCCCCGGAACACCAGGTGTTCGCGGAGTGCGCGTATTCCTCCGGGCCGATTTCTCTGAGCGGGAATGTGACCCATATCGGCACGCTCTACACATCGGTATCCGGCGATCAGACAGAAAGCGAGACGTATTCGCTTCTCGGCATCCGTCTCGCATACCGTCCCATACACGGTGCGGAGTTCTTCGTCACCGGCGAGAATCTGACGGATGTGTCCTACGAGATCAACAGGGGGTACCCGATGCCCGGTGCGACGGTTCTAGCCGGAGTTTCTCTACATAACTTCCTGAACTGATATCGCCCGCTTTTTCATCCGTCGTCACCCCGAATTCAAGGTATTGAGTGCGCGACCAACCCTATAAGCGTACCGGGTGAGGCTTCACCTGCCTTGTATGGATCCCCACGGGTAACCCCATGGTTTTCTGCGAAGGCGGATAAAATCCGGGTAAAAATGCGGGTAAAGACCTTCTCATACCGTATACCGCCTAGTATCTTGTAAGAATTGAGCTCTGCTGAACACGTTGAAATCGGCTAATATGGACAATGTTCCATGAGCTACCAGTCTGATACGGGGTGTCTATGATCATCGTCATTACACACCACAGGAGATTCCGTGAACTGCGGTTAACGATAGAACTGTGCCGCCGTTGGGCACCGGAATCACCCCGGTTCGTCATCGCTGATAACTCCCCGTCGATTCCCGCGGATATGATGAACTGGATAAAGGCGCAGGGGGATATCTCGTTCCATCATTGGGATGAGAATCCCGGGCTCGTACAAGGCGAGGCATTCCTTATCAGGGAGGGTCTCCGGATCGCCCGGGGATTAGAGTCCCGTTTCATCCTGAAACTGGGAGCCGCGTATGCGCCCATGCGTGCCGACGCCATACACGAGGCTATTCAAGAACTCGAAGTATCAAATGCGGATATCCTTCTTTCTCCCGCCCCGCTATCACACCCGGCGCCTTTCGGCCTCTGCAGTTCCCATCTCCTGCTTCGCGGAGATCGTTCGGCGGCATTTCTCCCTTTTTACCATGGGCTCTGGTTCACTCCCGAACCTGCGCTCGAGATACGACTCCTGCATCTGGTCCGAGAACTCGCTGTTCATTGGCATCCCTGGCATCCCCGAGACGACTTACACCGAATGGATGGATCATCCGATTTTTTCAACCACATATCATATCCGGGCAAGTTCCGATTCCTCGAGATGACGGGTGTCCTCTGCCCTGATGAACTTGCAGATCTCTATATACGGTTCGCGCCCGAATATGGGAACCTCGATATTGGTACCGGAAGGTATGAACCTGATGTATTCTCACCCCCCATAGATACCGGTCCACATAAAACGGAATGGACGAACAATCGTGAGGGTGAACGGTCCCGGGAATGGTTCCCCGGTCAATAATCGATATAGAGAGTCACTAGATCCGGACAGTATTCGAAAAAACCCCATATTTGTTGCAACCCATAGCTCCGTATAGCAGATTCAGGTGATTGGTTCATATGTGTGAGCACTGCCTTGAACGTAAAACGGTATAAAAATGGGAAAAAACGGAACGCCGGGTGGATAAGATGAGCGACGTGGAGATACAATCTGATGACCTGAAACGGGGACTTGGATTTCTTGATGTTTTCTGCATCGCCGCGGGTGCAATGATCAGTTCCGGGATATTCATCTTGCCGGGGCTGGCGTTTTCCCGGGCCGGGCCGTCGGTGATCCTTTCATATGCGCTTGCGGGTGGTCTCGCACTCATCGGAATTATGAGCGTTGCTGAACTGGCAACAGCCATGCCTAAAGCAGGGGGAGACTACTACTACATCACTCGTAGTCTCGGACCCATGATCGGTACCGTGTCCGGTCTATTGAGCTGGTTCGCCCTGTCCCTGAAAACCTCTTTCGCACTATTCGGCCTCTCCGAAGTGATTCACCTGATCACGGGCGTTCCCCTCCTGGTCGCGGCTGCGCCCCTGTGTCTGATATTCACGGTACTGAATATTATCGGGGTCAAGGAAGCTGCCAAACTTGAGGTTGCTCTGGTGATCGGTCTTCTTGCGCTCATGCTGCTCTACTTTATCACCGGAATCGGCAGCGTGCGTATCATGCAGTACAAGCCGTTACTACCATATGGTCTCAACGCGATGCTGTCAACCGCGGGTTTCGTGTTCGTTTCCTTCGGAGGTCTTCTGAATGTCGCCACCGTAGCGGAGGAAGTGAAACATCCACAACAAACCATACCGCGCGCATTCATCTCCTCCGTTATCGTTATCACCGTCGTTTATGCGGCGCTGCTCTTCGTGACCGTAGGGATTCTTCCGGGGGAGGGGCTATCCGGATCCATGAGCCCTCTGGCGGATACCGCTGGAATTATCACCGGTACGGCGGGATACATAGTCATGACCGTCGCCGCACTGCTCGCGTTCATCACCACGGCCAATGCCGGTATCATGGCGGCCTCGCGATATCCCCTTGCCCTGAGCCGTGACAACCTGTTGCCGCCGTTTTTCCGAATGATCAGTTCGCGGTTCGCAACACCGATAGCAGCTGTCGCCGTAACGGGAATACTGATATTTCTCTCGCTTCTCCTTGACCTCGATCTCCTTGTCAAAGCCGCCTCAACCGTGGTTCTGACGACGTATGTCATGTCGAGTATCGCGGTCATTGTTCTGCGTCACAGCGGTCTTCAGAATTATCGGCCCACGTTCCGGGTTCCCGGGTACCCATGGCTCCCGGGTATAGGCATCATCTGCTTCATCTTCCTTATCGTCGATATGGGGCTTGCGACCATAGAGATCAGTCTGGGATTCATCCTCGCGGGTCTGGTTATTTACCTGGTGTATGGTCGTGTCCGATCTCAACAGGAATTCGCCCTCCTTCATCTGGTGGAACGCATCGTATCAAGGGATCTCGCGTCGTACTCACTTGAGGCAGAATTGAAAGAGATCCTTCACGAACAAGGTCAGACAGCGCATGATGAGTTCGATAAACTCGTCCAGAAGGCTACCGTTCTGGATATGGACACGCCATGTGATCGTTTATTCCTGTTCGAAACCATGGCGCGTGAACTATCCGAAAAACTATCATTGAACAGTGAAGAGATCCTGGCGATACTGAATGAACGAGAAGCCCAGAGCAGCACTGCCTTATCGGATTTCGTCGCCGTACCTCATTTCATTCTTCCGGGGGAAAACGAATTTCACATCCTTCTCGTTCGATGCCGGGAGGGGATCCCCTGGTCTGAAGCGCACCCGTCCGTCAAGGCGGTATTCGCGATCTGCGGTACACGGGACTGCCGCAACATGCATCTCAAAGCCCTCGCGGCTATCGCCCATATCGTTCAGCATCGCACATTTGAGAAACGGTGGCTCCAGGTGAAACATCCCGATCAATTACGGGATATTGTTCTCCACTCAGAACGAAAGCGCTTTCTATAGAATCGCACGCCTGCATTTCTCGCCGGGTTTGGTCGCGAAAGCACGAAGATGCTTCTGATACCAAAACCTGCTATCCCTTCGAATCCTTCGGCTCAACTCGGGTATTGTATTGTGCTCAAAGCAGGTGAAGCTTTCCAATAACCTCCTCCTTTCGAAAAGGAGGATTGAGGAGGATTTTCCTTTCTCCGAAGCTGATGGACGAAGTCCCTGAGTTTATCGAAGGGCTGAACGACGTAGTCCTTGAGCGATGTCCAGAGGCTGACAGCCCTTATGAGATACGGCGAGAAGGCTGCGAAGTCTTGTAGTCCGTCAGCCGGACGAAGACGGAAGGGATATAACGACGATAGCGCACGCGGTTCCGTGGTTGCATAGAGAGTTGGTGAGATTCGCTATTCGGGAATATCGCCGCCCGCTGGCGGTTTCAGGAGGAGCCAGAGAAAGAACGGGCCGCCGAGGAAACTGGTGAAGATCCCCACCGGGAGCTCGGTAGGGGCGAATACGGTTCGGGCCACGGTATCACAGACAACGAGGAAAGCGCCGCCGAAGAGGACGGTTGCCGGCATGAGGCGTCGATGATCCGCGCCAACCAGGAGGCGAACCATGTGGGGGCACATGAGCCCGATGAATCCCACCGGTCCGCAGGTGGAAACAATGACCCCGACCAGAATCGAAACCGCAAAAAATAGGATCGTTTTCACGCGACCAACTGCAACGCCTCGACTGATGGCGAGCTCTTCGCCGGTAGTGAGTAGATTCAGCTCTCCGATACATGCCGCGATAACTACTAATCCGGCAACAAGGAAGGGAAGAAGTCTGAGGGAAGCCTCGAAACCCACCATCTGAAGCCCGCCCATGAGCCAGCGGAGGATACGGAATGTATCATGAAAATTGGCCGTATACTGGATGAGCAGGATAAGACTCGCGAAGAAAAAGTTCACCGCCACGCCGGCCAGGAGCATTGAACCCGTCGAGCAATTCCGTTTCAGTCGCGTCAATCCGTAGACGATCCCGATGGCGAGCAAAGCGCCCCCCGTTGCGGTGAACGAAACCCCCGAAAACCCGAGAAACGCCATTCCGAGGCCGAGTTTCATTCCCACGGCCGCGCCGAATGAGGCACCGCTGGAAACGCCGAGCGTAAACGGCGTTGCAAGCGCATTGCGGAACATCGCCTGAAATACCATGCCGGCGGTCGCAAGTCCTGCCCCCGCGATCCAGGCAAGACAGGCCCGCGGCAGCCGGATGTTCCAGAAGATCATGGTTTCGGGATCTTCGATCCGGGGATGAAAAACGACCGAAAGGGGAATTCGCGTACCTCCGATGAGGGGCGAGATCAGTAAAATCCCCAGTGACCCGATGAAAAAGAGAATCAGGATCCGGAGGTTTCTCACGATCCGTTCCTCCGCGGGGTGACGACCCGGAGACCGGTAGCCGGATCATCAAGTATACGGAATTCCGCATTAAAAATATCCTTCAGGCAATTCTCATCGGCCAGTTCATCCGTTGTACCGCTCCACACCACGCGCCCATCCCGCAGCGCCAGCGCAAATCCTCCATTGAGGAGCGCGGCGTTCACATCATGGGTCACCGCAACTATCGTTGAACCGTTCACCCGGTTCAGATCATGCAGAATCTCCGACACCTCCGCCTGATGGCGATAATCAAGAAATGCGGTGGGTTCATCGAGCAGGAGAATATCCCCACCCTGGGCGAGTGCCGCCGCGATGAACACTTTCTGTCGTTCGCCTCCGCTCAGGGTTCCGAGTGTCCGGTGGGAAAACCGCGTGACACCGGCCTGCTCCATGGCGATTTCTATGGCTGCTTTGTCCCCGGAATGCGCCGACCCGAAGGGCCCTGCATACGCATATCTCCCCATACGGACGAACTCTCGTACGGTATAGGGAAACCGCTGATCTCCTCCGGGCTGCGGGACATACGCGATACGTCTCGCCAGTTGCCGCTGTGAATACCTGTGGAGATCCATCCCGTAAAGCTCCACGCGCCCCTTCCATCCGGTATTGATACGCATGAGACATTTCAGGAGTGTTGATTTTCCGGCACCGTTCGCCCCTATGATCGACCATATCTCTCCCGCTCCGATTCGTACTGAAATATCCTCTATTATGGGTGTTGCTCGAATTGCAAATGAAAGCGAGTCGACGCGAAGGGCGGTATCAGTCAACAGCGGATTCCTTACTGAATGCATCCGGATGGAGCTGGGTCGCGAGTTCCTCCAGGAACTCCACATAGCGCGGGCCCGGCCGGAGGGCATGGTCCCCGGCGAGTGCATATACCCTTCTTTCTTTGACAGCCCGAACCACGTGAAGCGTATCCCACTGCCGTACGATTTCATCAACGGTCTTTCCGCCGGGAACGGTTTCACCGACCAGATCAATGATAATCTCCGGATCCAACGCAATGATCCCTTCCGCCGAGACTTGAGGATACGCGATCATGTCATCGCCGCAGGCGTTTTCTCCCCCGGCATTTTCGAGGATCTCGTCATGAAAACTCCCCCGGGCCGCCACGTATATCCCGGACAGGTCGCCCGATTCCATGTCCCGGGCGATGCAGATCAGAACCCGCGGGTTCGGTTTCCCGGATACGGCTTTCGTCACGGCTGCTTCCCGAAGGATGAGGTCCGCCGAGAGTGCCGCGGCCGAATCGGATGCTCCGCATGCTTCGCCGATGATGTGAATCGCGCGATGGGTCTCCGCGATTGTTTCATGGGGGACCGGAAGTGTTCTGATCTTCAGTTTCTCCATTTCACGAAGGACATCCGCATGTGAAGTCAGAAGGATTACCACATCCGGTTTCAGGGAGACGATGGCTTCATAGTTTGGATCCGTGAATCCGCCGACACGGGGAATATCCGCAACCGGCGGGGGAAAATCGCAGAAGCGAGATACTCCGACTACCCTCTCGCCGAGACCGAGGGCAAAGAGGATTTCCGTGGTATTCGGCGCCAGGGAAATGATCCGTCGGGGTACCATGGGAGAACTGATTTCCGAACCGGCTGTATGAACACCGACGGCAATCAGGACGAGCGTTGCGAGCGGAAATCCGATACGAAATATCCGGGGTAACATCGGCCGAAACTCCTTATCCTCGAGGAGAAATCCACCCTCCATTCACGGGGTAAAACATCTCGCATGGGCAGGTCTTCGGGCTTATGGGCATTCCGATTTGTTCGGGTTCCTGCAGTCCGCGCCTTCCCGGAGTACCGTCCAGTGGCGGAGTGCGGACGTCGTTCCCAATCACCGCTGCGGGCCAGCCCCGGATTCGTACCGGGTTCCCTCTTTCGACGCCGTTAAGGGCATGGTAGATTTCCTCATTCCCCTTACGGCGTACCCATGCAGGACATAATCATGGCCCAAACAGATTAATAAGTCAACTATCAGGTATCTCAATCGATTTCCATCACGGCTACGATCCCGAAATCCTTCGATCTATTCGACGAGATCCGGGGACTACGTCGGACCCGGGGGCTACTTTGCGCTCAGAACGGTTGAAGCCCCTTCATTCCCTCCTCCTTTCGAAAAGGAGGACAGAGGAGGATTTCTCTTTCTCCTGACTTGATTGCCATCGGCATATCCAGGGGATCGATAAATGTACTATCAACGATGAGAGTATATACGATCCGTGGGTACTATGAAAAGCCGGCGATGATTTCGGGTGAGATTCGTTTTGCGCTCCATATCCGGGCAAACGGCGCAACGGCGTTAAGCCGTTGCGCCGTCATACTTTTTCTTTATTTTACGGATTATCCCCGGAGGGGAGAAAGTAGCGGACCGCAAGGGTGGGTTTCAATGTCTCCACATTGAAATCTGGCATTACATCCTGAAGGTCCGCTGCTTCCTCTATCATTACCACTATACCGTGGTTCGGAATCTCGCCTGACAGCCAGTTCGCCACGAGGCTGGTCAAATCGAACTTTGCCGGCGCTCTTGATTTCGATACAAGCACGCGATACGACGTGAATCGCGTATCAATCCCCGCTTCGATATTCTCCATCGAATTATCCGTCGACTCCCAGTCATACGTAAGCGGCCCGACGATCACGGGAACGAACGGCGCCTCCCACGGTACACCGGATTCATCCGTCAGCGTCAGCCAGGCAAATTCAACTACAACCTCTTTGGGAACGGTCTCAAGGTCGAAACTCATGAGAAGTCTCGTCTCGGATATTCCATCCATGACTCCATGGATTTCAGATGAGTTCTCCGGTCGCAAGATCACTGTTTCGCCATTGGCCGCGGCGGCGAGAACAAACGAGAAGAAAAGGAGAAGAACTGTGGTATATCTCATGACTTACCTCCCTACCGTGCCAGGACGAGCCGACGCGTTATGGCGCCTTCTTTCGTGCTCAATCGGCAGAAATAGACGCCGGAAGGCGCTACTTTCCCCGTTTTATCGGTGGTATCCCACTCCGCGTATCTCCACCCGGCTTCGTCCACTCCCGAATGTAATGATTTCACATGCCGACCCTGAATATCCCATATATCCAGCCCGGCGTTCATTTCCCCGGGAAGCCCATACGATATCAGAGCCGTCGCGCTAACCGGATTGGGCCGGATCGCCTCCAGAACGATTTCAGTGGGAATACCCGGATCCTCTACCAGAGGAGGAACGGGACCGGGGGTCGGGTGCAGCCAGGGGCTGTAAACGATAGCGTTAGCCCACGATCCGCCGAAACTCTGGGGCGAAGGTGGATCCTCTCCCCAGAAATTATACTGCGCGTACATGGAGACGGGGGTCTGCCCCGGTTGCGAAATCATGGGGCCATACAGGAGGTCCGTGGTATTATCGTAAAAGTAGTTGTAACCTCGATCCGCGGTGGTCCCCAGATTCGCCGCGGGACCGCTCATGAAAAGGTCCGTCACGCTGACGCCCCGCGGAAGCGGAATGACCGCTGAATCGTAGTCCTGGATCGTATCGTTCCGGACTGCCGCCATGGTGGTGGATCCGCTGGTCCTGATCGCCTGAAAACACCCGTTGGAACCGTAAAACCGGCTGTCCGCGATCGTGGGCGTAGAGCCCGACTGGCAGAGAATACCGGTCCCCAGAACCTCGTGGAACTCGCCCCGGATTGAGGGAGACGCTCCGTTCTCAACCAGAATCCCGGTTCCGTCCACCCTCAAGAAGGTGTTTCGCTCAATACCCGTCGGACCTCCGAGGACCAGGGTCCCGCCGTTTCCGTTGGTTTTTATGGCGATATCTCCGATATCAACGAAAGAACACCCCTTGGCGTAGCCGTATGCGCGCCCGAGATGTATACCGTCGGTGCAGCCGCTAAACTGGCAGCCCTGAAAATGTACCCATATTTCATCATTCGACCAGACCACAGCGCCGACTCCGCAATCTTCGAATTCAACGCCCATAACCGTATTGGCGGACGGTGGATAGGCATAGTCGTTGTACGCATAGATTCCATAGTCGCAAGCAGTAATCACTCCCATATCGATGAAGGGGAATGCGTCTTCGAATTCGAATCCGGTCGTACAATACGAAATCAACGGATCCGAGAAATACGTTTCATTCCGGTAGGCGCGAATCCCGACACCTTCCACGTTATAGACCCGGATATCCCGAACATGCGGCTCGCCCCAATCCAAAAACAGACCACAACTGTTGACCTGTTCATAAATTTCAAGCGAAATGAGATACAGGTCTGAATGACACATATAACAATATACCGCGGCCAGGGGCGAATAGGTCGGGTCCGACTCGACATCCATATGGGCGACGGTCATGTTCCGGGCCTGATTGAGGTAGATCCCGGCCCGTGTGCCGCCTTTAATAATGAATCCTTCATCCTGATCTCCAAAATACATCCCCGAGCCGTTTCCACTGAATTGTACGGTATAATCGCCGGTACCGCCGTCTATGGTTACATCAGACTCCGCGACGACGGATTTTACCGTAACCCCGGACTTCAGTACTATGGATTCATAATACGTATACCCGCCGGTCTGCGAATGCACAAATACGATATCTCCTGAAGAGGCGAGATCGATGTGATCCTGAATCGACTCCCCGGGATACACATGCAATGTGATCGCATTCAATTGCAGGGGCAGAAGCGCCAATGCGGCAAGCGGGAGAAGAAGCAATCTCATGATTTTCTCCTTTGAATGCTTTATCAGTTCTTCTTCTGGTTCAATAACGAACGGTATAAGTTGTTTCCACTCCACTACGGCGGGCGCGGGTGATTCATCCGTCTCATCGCATCCTCCTTTCTCGCGCCGCCCTTCCGGGGCGGCGATCCACTTCAGACCGGCGGGGCAATTGATTCCCCGGCTTCATCGTATGATCACCACCTCCCGGGTGGATATGAACCGGTCTGCCGTCAGCCTGAACAGGTAACTCCCGGACGGCATGTCGCCGACCCCGGCCGGACGCGGTTTCCACCTGATCGTATATTCCCCCGCATCATGATCACCCTGTACGGCCACCGCCACTTCTCGACCGCCCATGTCATAGACCGTGATGGCAAGCCGCGCCGGTTCGGGTAGCGCGTAGCGCAGAAGAACTTCATCGCCTCCGCGATTGAGACCGGAAACATCGAAAGTATGCCCTTCCGGTACGCAGCCGGGAGAGACGTCTCCTTCAACGGGCACCTGGCACGTACACCCGAACTCAGACGTGCTTCCGTTCCCGTTCGTCGCCGTGCAGGTGATCCGTGTCCCGGGGACAAGCCCCGGCGCTATAGTATAGCGATACGTACTCCAGACCGGTCCCTGGACGATTTCCTCCGCGTCTCCGAGATACGTCATGCCGCTGTACACATAGTCGTATCCCGCTTCCGAGCAGACACTCCTTACGCCCGGATCGGCAATGAAGATTTCCACGACGCAATCGCGCATGCAGCGAAAGTATACCGTGGTGCTTTCCGAATCCGTGATCATGGATTCGCACAGGGGCGTATCTATCTCCTCGTTGACGCCCGGTCCATAGACGCCATCGGCGGGATCAATTCCGTGAAAGTTTTGGATATCCGAGTTGTAGAGATCGATGCCGCCCCGGCTATCATATATCGCGTTCCGCGTTATGGTGACGTAATCCGTGATATCGCCATGGAGGTTCATCGCTCCCCGCGAATGGCAGTGGGCGATGATGTTTTCCCTGAAGAGATGCCCGGGGCTATGCCAAACCTCTATGCCTTCCAGGGAGCCCATGGGTGTTCCGTCGAGCGTCTCGCCCAGGTGATTGCTTATCATGGTAACGGGCCCGCTGTCGCATTCAGTAAACGCGATATGGACGAGAGGCCAGTAAGCCCCCACCACATTGTCACGGAATAGAACGGGCCCGGTCGTATAGCTGATAGAAACGCCGATTCGGGCTTCGCAGACCAGGTCCTGCGTTCCCGTGCGGTCCGTGCCGAAATAATTATTCACGATCTCCGCATCGCCACAATAGCTCAACGATACGTAGTAGTTATTGGCGCACGAGACGATATTCCGCTCATCCTCGGAATCCCCTCCGATTCGAAGCCCCGTGACCCGACTGCAGCTTATTCCATTTCTTTCGGGGGTTACGCATTCGATCCCCGCGGCGTCCGTGTTCAGATAGCATCCCGTCACCGAGATGTTCCTGATGATCTCCCCTGGGCGCCCGGAGATAGAGATAGGAGTAAAATGACCTTCGTTTATGCAGAGACCTCGGACAGTTATGTCGCTTGTACGCCTAATACCGATACAGCCCCCGCTCAACTCGATCTCGGGACCCAGCGGGTTGGGATCTCCGCCGATGAACTCTCGCTGCGAGAATCCGTCTATATATGTCCCGTCGTCAACACTGAGACTATAACCCACGTAATATGAATTGATGGTCCAGACTCCTGTCCCGGGATCGTAACCGGTGTCGGTTTCCGGTATGGCGAATACTATGGTATCGGGACCTTCCACTGAGTTGGCCTGCTCGACCGCCCATCGGAGACTGCCGTATACAGCGTCGGGATTGTCATGCGTGTTGATTACGGTAAACGTTTCGCCCACCGCTGAAGCGGCCGCTATGAGCAGGATGACTCCCGCCCATAGGGCATTCGCATGTCTGATCATGGATGTATTCCTCTCTGGTGAATGGGATGCCCGAGAGACTTGAGGATGGAGACAATGGGTTACACAACAAGATATTATTCGGCGAATGACCTTCGTATGGCGGAATGAAAAACCGTAATGTCGCGCAAGCCTCTTCCATGGCGAATCCCTTTACCTGGGTGCCTGGGTGCCTGCCAAGCAGGTCGCCTCCCTGAGATATTCTGAGAACCTACTCCGGCACAAAGCTCTATGCAATGATAATCCGACGGTAGAAGTGGTAAATAAACAGATGGGACGAGAACCGTTTCCCGGATGAGATCACTCTCGACGAAAACGATAAAAGCGATACACGGATGAAGCGGATCGGGCACTATTCTGAGGTTAGTCGTCATGCCCCGTCTACGTTGCCACTACGCCGTGGCTAAGCTCGGGGACGAGACATCCTGAGAAGATGAAAATAGAAACGGGTAACGATTCAGCGGTGGAGGGACGCCCGCGTCTTCGCCCATGTGGCTACGCCGGGCTTCCGGCTTCGTCGCGTCCGCATGTATGTGGATAACGACCACGCAGGGACGAAGCCCGGCGAAGCCAAGAGAGAAGCGAAGGCGTAGACGTGGGCACGGCCCTCCATAGTCGAAGAAAAACGATTTCCCGGCACTATTCTAACGTTAGAATAGTGCCACCGGAACCCTATTTACGAAGCAGACTAGTGGTAGATAGACCCTGTTTCCGAGGTAGAATAGTGCCATTTAACATCAATCTTTTCTTATCGCGCCCCCTCTTTCAAATCCTCAATCGTTGTGTCCAGCCGAGGAGTTTCACCATAGGGATGACGATTCGGGGAGCGGTGTAACGAATCGGTCGTTTTTCGATGCACCTGAAGATATGGCGGACCGCCCGATCCACGGTCATCATGAAGGGCTTTCTGTCACCCTTGGCCATCTTCGTATCCACGAATCCGAACCGGAGATTCGTCACAGAAACGCCCCTGGATTTCACCGCCAGAGCCAATCCTTCCAGATAGTTCGAAAAACCGGCCTTTGATGCGTGATAACTCGGGGCTTCCTTTGAAAGCAACTCGTCGGCGAGACTCGAAAGCCCTATAAAATGGCCGCAGCCCTTCGAGACCATATGGGGAATCATCACCGCTGCTGTCTTTATCATGCCGAGAAGATTCACGTCAACGATCTCAACGTCCCGATCCATGGCGGAAAGATCCAGCAGTTCGCCGATTCCCGTGCAGAACACGCAGAGGTCGATTGTATCCGCTTCATCAACAACAGACTGCAGGAGGCGTGGATACGCCGAATTCTGAACCATCTCCGTATAATGTTTGTATGACGGATCTTCAACGGGCGACGGGCTTCGTGATATGCCTGTCACATTCCAATCTTTCTTCAGCAGTTCGCGGGTCAGCCTCAATCCGATGCCATCCGAATTCCCGATAATCACGGCAGTTTTACCCATTCGCCCCCCTATTATCCAGGCTTTCTATTCATTGTTGAAATCATAAAAATATC
>Ga0180434_10003823_pt1 | contig 18857 bp, 17 predicted proteins | sample SS_ome_7_FD_132453 | JGI IMG/M metagenome (GOLD analysis project Ga0180434, IMG submission 132453) | Hypersaline lake sediment archaeal communities from the Salton Sea, California, USA - SS_1_D_2 metaG | ecosystem: Environmental > Aquatic > Non-marine Saline and Alkaline > Hypersaline >...
CTAATGACAGGCCAAGGAGGGCAAAAATGAATTTCGCTAAGATGATCAATCGCGTGACGCGGGCAGCAATGCTCGACGTCAACCTCTACGAAGAGGTAGAGGCAGACACCAGCCTGAACCAGGAGGCGCTGATCGTGGTCATCCTGGTCTCCATCGCCAGCGGGATCGGCAGTTTTCTGGCGACCGTGTTTCAGGGAGAGATCGGACCGGCAGTCGTATCACTGCTCGTCACCATCGCCCTGGGCGTAGTCAACTACTACATCTGGGCCTACATCACCTACTTCGTCGGCACCCGTCTCTTCGAGGGCACAGCAGATGCCGGCGAATTGCTGCGCACGCTGGGGTACGCCAGCGGGCCGCGCGTGCTGGCGCTTCTCGGTTTCATCCCCTGCCTCGGGGGACTGGCGGCCCTGGCCGGCGCAATCTGGGCGTTGATCGCCGGTGTGATCGCCGTGCGCCAAGCGCTGGACTTCGACACGACCAAAGCCGTTCTCACGGTCATCATCGGATGGGTGATCGTACTGGCCATCAGCCTGGTCGTCGGGCTGGTGTTCGGCGTTGGGGCGCTGGGCGTAGGCGCATTGGGCTCGTTGCTCGGCGGGCGCTAGAAGAGTTTGGACCAACAACTAAATGCGCTCCAGGCCCAGATGCGGGCCTGCCAGCGCTGCCTGGAGGCAGGGTACTCGATCACCCCCGGCGCGGTGTTTTCTGGCCCGGCATCTGCCAGCGTGATGGTCGTGGGGCAAGCGCCTGGAGTGACTGAGACGCAAGCCCAGCGACCCTTCAATGGCCCCTCTGGGACTCGGCTCTTCCAGTGGTTGGCCCAGGCTGGGTGGGAGGAGGCCGAATTTCGCGCTACCCAGTATTTGACCGCCGTGACCAAGTGTTATCCGGGCAAGAACTCCAGCGGCAAGGGCGATCGAGTGCCGACACGGGCCGAACAGAAGCTGTGTGCGCATTACCTGGAACGCGAGCTGGCACTGGTACGTCCCAGGCTGATCATCCCTGTGGGGGGACTGGCCGTGCGCCGCTTCCTGGGCCAGGTGCGGTTGACAGAAGTCGTCGGGGAGGTCACACAGGACAAGGAGGGGCGCTGGATCGCACCGCTGCCCCACCCCAGCGGTGCCAACTTGTGGCTCAACCGGCGCGAGAACCAGGAGCGGGTAGATCAGGCCCTGGTGCACATACGACAACTGCACCAAGAACTGCTGATTCCTTGATAGTGCACTTGGGCGGGGATCAGCCGCTGGCTGGTTCGCTCCCAAAGGATGATCGGATCACCCAGCGTCCGTCCTACTCATCAACCGCTCCGTCCGAACTCGCGGGCCAACTGTTCCACGCTCAGGTGAATCATCGTAGGGCGTCCATGCGGGCACGTGCGCGGGCTAGTGCAGCGCTCCAGCGCCCGCACCAATCCCTCCATCTCCTCCCGCGCCAGTACCTGACCGGCCTTGACCGCCGCCTGCTTGCAGACCTGGCGGGCCACGGCCTCTTCGACCGTGCCTGCCAGCGGCGCATCTCCTATCTCCAGCGCCGCCGCCACGTCCTCCAGCACCTGGCGGGGATCTGCCTGCGCTGCGATCGACGGGAGCGCCCGCACAAGCATCGTGGTCCCGCCAAAGGGCTCCACTTGAAACCCCAGGTTGCCCAGCAACTCCAGGTGTTCCTCGAGCAGGCCTGCAGCCTCGGCGGTAAGTTCAATCGGCTGCGGCTCGAGCAGGGCCTGGGAAGCAACGGTTGCCCGCTGGCGCTCCGCCAGCAACTGCTCGAACAGCACGCGCTCGTGAGCGGCGTGCTGGTCGAGCAGGTACATACCCGCTGGCCCTTCGGCCACGATGTACGTCGTGCCCAACTGCCCCACCACCCGCAGCGGTGGGAGCGTATCCCCGGGTGACTCTGCCCGCGGCGACTCTGCCTCAGTGCGCCGCTGCTCACCGGCCGGACGTAGCCTCAACTGGGACAGCCGCTCATGACGCTCCTGTCCCCCTTGGGGAGGCGTGCTGGGCCAGGCCGTCGGTGCATGGGCAGCGACCGGGACCGGGGAACGCTCAAGGAGTGTGCGTCGCACCGCTTTCTGCACCGCCCGGAAGGCCGCATCTCCATCACGGAAACGCACCTCCGCCTTGGCGGGATGCACGTTCACGTCCACTTCCTCCGGTGGGAGCTGCACAATCACCACCGCCAGGGGATAGCGCTTGGAAGGAAGGAGCGTATGGTAGGCCTGAATGACGGCGTAGGTCAAACGCGCGTCCTGCACCCAGCGCCCATTGACAAAGAGCGTGATGTACCCTCGATTGGCCCGATGCAGCGATGGGGGGCTGGCGAAGCCTGTGACCAGGATGTCAGACGCCGGACGCGGATCGACGGGGGGAATCTCAAGGAGAGCCGCCCCAATCTCCAGACCGTAGACGGCGACGAGCACGTCGCGCAGGGAGTCGGTGCCAGGCGATTGGAAGACGGTCCGCCCGTCATGAATCAGAGCGAAGCGCAACGCAGGGTAGGCCATCGCGTATCGGGTGAGCCAGGCGTCGATGTGCCTGCGTTCGGTCCGCTCAGTGCGCAGGAATTTGCGACGGGCGGGGACGTTGAAGAACAGATCCTCCACCGTCACCGCCGTTCCTGGGGGCCGCCCGCTCTCCTGGCGGGCCACCACCCGTCCCCCCTCCAGCCGCAGCAACGTCCCAAGTGGGGCATCGGCCGTTCGTGTCACAAAGGTCAATCGGCTGACGGCGGCGATCGAGGCCAGGGCTTCACCCCGAAAACCCAGCGTACTGATGCGCGTCAGGTCATCCGCCGTGGTCAACTTGCTGGTCGAGTGACGGTGGAAGGCCAACGCTGCCTCGGTGGCTGGCACGCCACAGCCATCATCGGTCACGTGGATGAACTTCTTGCCGCCAGCGCGCGTCTCCACCCGGATGTCACGCGCGTCTGCGTCTATGCTGTTTTCAACCAGCTCCTTGACCACGGATGAAGGCCGCTCTACCACCTCTCCAGCCGCAATCTGGGAGGCAACCTGTTCTGACAGCACGCGAATGGGCATGTGTGATCTCCTGTTTTCATTGTATCACACAACGCCCCTCGGGCAAGATGGCTGATCGTTTTTGAGCATCAAGTTCAGTAAAGAACCCAAAGCAGAGGCGGCTCCCACGCCGCCGGGTTACCGGCAAAATCGCGGGCGTGGGAGCCCGCTCTGCTGTTTGGAGTGGAAGAATCGCATTCAACCTCGTTCGTGCAATGATTTGACATTTCGCTTGGCCTAGGGTAGCATGATGTTGGTCGTGCTAGACGGGGAACTGGCGGTGCCTTGTACCCGCAATCCGCCATAGCGGGGTCGAATTCCCCCCTGAGGGTTGTTTCGCTTGATACTGCTGGGTTCAAGCGGTGTTGAAGATTGGGTCCTGCGCGGCAGGAGCCTCTGAACCCCGTCAGGTCCGGGAGGAAGCAGCGGTAAGGAGTCCCTTCTGGGCGCCGCAGGGGCGCCTGGTCGGAGCCGGTTGCTCCTGGTAAGCCGAGTGGTACAATTCGAAGGGAGGTGCACGACCATCGCCAAAGGAGGCGGCGGCAAATCCGCCGCCTCCCTTGCACCGATAACGTATGGAAACTACAGCGATCTTTCCGCTCAACCCCCCACGCGTGTCTCAAGGGCTTAAGGCGCTCGCGGCGCTGGTGTGTGTAGTTGGCGCACTGTTGGCTGGCTACCGGACGGTGCTGACGCCGGTCACGCTGGTTGTGGACGGCCAAACGCAGCAGCTGCGCACCTCTCAGGACACCGTCGCGGCCTTGGTGATGGACGTCGGTCTCACGCTTCACCCGGAGGATGTCGTCACGCCAGGGTTGGAGGCACCGCTGGAGCCCGGGCTGACCGTGCGAGTGCAGCGCGCGCGCCCTGTCTACGTCAGCGCGGATGGGCACAATGTTCTACTACGCACCCACGCCACATCGATCGAGACGGTGTTGCAGGAAGCCCGGGTATCGCTGGGGCCGTACGACGTGGTGGAGATGGAAGGAGACCTTGTACCAGCCACTGATTCGGCTGAACTTGCCTCCGCAACAGGGGCAATGCTGAGTACCCGACACGCGACTTCGTCGATTTCGGTCGAGTCACGCTCAACCGATGCACCCAGCACGCTCTCTCGACGAGACACAGCACCAGCCGCGGAGCCTGCCCATATCACTGTTCACCGTGCTATGCCCTTCACGCTGCACGAGGATGGCCGGGCAACGACACTATACACTACAGCTTCCACCGTTGGGCAGGCATTGCGCCGGGCTAGTCTCACGTTCTATCTGGCCGACGGCGTCCAGCCGGGATTAGGCGAGCCAATGTCGGCCGGGATGGACGTTTACGTGGAACGTTCCATACCTGTGACAGTGCAAGTAGATGGGAAGACACTTCGCACCCGTACGCATCGAGAACGCGTGAACGAGGTATTGGCTGATCTGGGCGTCGTTCTCACTGGCGAGGACTATACGATCCCACCGCTCGGCGATCCCCTGGGTAACGACGCCACGATCCGGGTCGTGCGGGTCAGCGAGCGCTTCCTGGTCGAGCAGGAGCCTATTCCCTTCGAGTCGACGTGGCAGCCCGATCCGGACCTGGAGCTCGATCAACCCCAACGAGTGCTTCAGGAAGGTGTACCGGGCGTCTTTGAGCGACGCATCCGCGTGCGCTACGAGGACGGTCAGGAGGTCTCCCGGGAGACCGACAGCGAGCACGTGGCCGTCCCACCCAAGACAAAGGTCATCGGCTACGGCACCAAGATTGTCGTCCGCACAGCCGACACTCCATCGGGCCCCATTGAGTATTGGCGGGTGATCCGCATGTTGGCGACTTCCTACTCGGCCGGCACGGCTGGCACACCAAAGTCGAGTCCCTGGTATGGACGCACGGCCACGGGGATGAAGATGGGGCACGGCATCGTCGCCGTGGACCCGCGGGTGGTCAATCTGCGCAGCCAGGTCTACGTGCCTGGATACGGCATCGGCGTCGCCGGTGACACCGGCGGCGCGATCAAGGGCCGGCGCATCGATTTGGGGTACGACGACGCAAACCTTGTACTCTGGTATCGCTGGGTGGACGTCTATCTGCTAACCCCTGTGCCCAGCCGCATCAATTACATCCTCGACTAGGACCAGCCAATGGATGTCCGCGGCGTGCTGGAGCAGTGGGATCTCCGGCCAAGCAAAGGGCTGGGTCAGAACTTCCTCGTCGACCAAACCGTGCTCGACAAGATCGCTGCTGCCGCCGAGTTGACTGTCGACGACATCGTTTTGGAAGTGGGGGCAGGATTAGGGACGCTGACCGAACATGTGGCCCAGAATGCCGGCCACGTGATCGCCGTCGAGCTGGACCGGCGACTGATGCCCATCCTACAAAACGTGTTGTCCAACTATGACAACGTCACGCTGATCCAAGGCGATATATTGACCCTCGATCCAGCCGCCCTGGTCAACGCTGCCGCCGTCGAGCATCCAGGTTCCAGCACCCGGTACAAGGTCGTCGCCAATCTGCCCTACTACATCACCTCGGCGGTGCTTCGCCATCTGTTGGAGGCCAGACTCAAGCCACAGCGCCTGGTGCTCACTGTGCAGCGGGAGGTGGCAGATCGCATCTGTGCAAAGCCCGGCGAGATGAGCCTGCTGGCAGTGAGTGTTCAGTTTTACGGACGGCCGCAGAGGCTGTTTCGGATCAAGCCGGGCAGTTTCTACCCATCGCCGAGTGTGGAATCGGCGGTCGTGCGGATCGACATCCACGCTACCCGGCCCGTGTCCGCGGAGGACACCGACGCTTTCTTCCGCGTCGTGCGAGCCGGCTTCTCCCAACGACGCAAACAACTCCACAACAGCCTGGCTGCCGGGCTCAGAAGGTCGCGCAAGGAAATCGCAGCCCAGTTGAAAGAAACCGGCGTGGATCATCGCCGACGCCCACAAACGCTCAGCCTGGAAGAGTGGGTGTGCGTCGCTCGCGCGGTGGGTGGCATCGATTACAAGCAAGGGAGGTAACCACGGTGTTAGGCAGAAATCGAGCACTGCGCGCAGGGTGTACGGCCGACCACTCTCGACCTGACCCGCGCTGTCAGTCGGGCATTCAGGCTGCTGGGCGCTCTCGCCGTGGCACGTGGAACGTGGTCCTGGCCCTTGGAGTCGGGCTGGCGTTGCTGACTGCGAGCTGCGTCCGCTTCAGGTACGACGAAACGCAGACCATTGCACCCGACGCCACTCCATCGGCCGCGTCGACTCCGGCCGCTGCTACTGTCACCTCGCAATCTGCGCGGTTGAGATCCACACCCCAAGGCGAAGCCCCAACCCCGGCGCACGTTATCTCGGGCCCCACAGTGTTGCGCGTAGACCCCTCCGTCGTCAATCTCGCCGTCAGTGAGACAAACCTGGTGCAAGTATGGCTCGATAACGTGGAGCGGCTACACAGCATCGAGCTGCAAATCGACTTCGAGCCGCGATATGTGCGTGTCGCGGACGCTGATCCGGACGCAGAGGGCGTGCAAATCGGCGCTGGGGTACTCCCAATGCCGGTGCAGGTGACACAGAATGAGGCAGATAACAGCGCTGGAACCATCGTCTATCAGGTGACGCAGGCACCAGGAGAGACAGTAAGCGGAAGCGGGATGGTAGCTTCGTTCGTGGTGCAGGGACAGGCCGAGGGAGGCAGTCCTTTGTGGTTCAGCATGGCCGAGATCCGCGATTCTGACGGAGAACTGCTGCCTACGCCCAAGCAGGTTGATGGCCTGGTCGTCGTCGGCTCCGGCGGCACGCCCGAGCAGACGGTCGCGCCGCGTCCCACTGTCCCAGCCAGCCCCGCGCCGGCGGGAGACGTCTATCACACCGTGCAGCCAGGCGAAAACCTGTTCCGCATCGCCCTGCGCTACGGCACGACGGTGGAGGCGATCGTCGCCGCCAATCACCTGCCCGATCAGCATTCCATACGGGTCGGTCAGGAGCTGCGCATCCCAGTCGAATCTGGGAGCGACTCAAACACCTACATCGTCCAGCGCGGGGATACGCTATACTCGATCGCCCGCCGCTTCGACACGACGGTCGAGACGCTGGCAGCGCTCAACGGCATCGCCTCACCATACACGATTGAAGTTGGTCAGACTCTGATCGTTGCTCCATAGTCAACGCCTTGACCGCGCCGCTCCGGCCACACCGGGACAAACATGCCCCACTGTTCCGGCCGGACGCGGATGAATTTCTCCAGCCAGGCGGTCACGCGCCGCATGTTGACCCGCAGGTCCTCGTCCGGATCGCCGGTACAGACCATCTCCAGCGGCGGCGAGGTGCGGATCACGTTGACATCTCGCATGTCGCGGTGAGCACTCGCAACAAGGATAACCGCGTCGGTCTTGAGCGCCAGCCGAACGTGACCAGTCGGCAACGGAGCCGCGCGGTCAAAGAACTCGCCCCAGTACTCCTCGTCGTTCACAGGCCGATCCACGCCGGTCAGTATGATCCCTCCAGCACGCAAGCGCTCGATGGCCTCCCGCAATGCCGGGACGCCAATAGATGTCAGGTGGACGCCCTTGCGGGTGCGCATATGGTCCATCAAGTCGAATCCGCCGCCAGGTGGCGTCGCGATCCCCAAGACCTGTGTGTCCTGCCTTCGGGTCGCCAGTGCCAGCAGAGCCACATCGAAGTTGCCGGTGTGTACTCCCACGATAATCACGCCCTTGCCGCGCCGCCGAGCTTGATCGATTCGATCCCATACCTCGGACGGGATGTGAACAGCCGCGTCCAGTGCTTCCGGCTCCTGGCCAACCAGGTGCCACAGATGGTAATTGTTGCGTGCGGTGTTCCGGAAGACCTGGCGCGCCATTCGATGCACTGTTCTCTCGTCCGCCGCTGCCCCAACTACCTGACGCAGGTTGGCGTAGGCGATCCAGTAGACGCTTGGCTTGAGCCAGTTAATCAGCCCGGAGATGGTATAGGCGATGGCGTGCCCGACGAACGGAGGCACATGCCTGGCAAGGAACATACCCAGGCCAGTGACAGGACGGCTGCTGAGGATACGCTGAAACATGGTTGCTTGGGACGGCGTGTAGGAGCCCGCTATTCGCTGCCAGCGGCGAAAACAGGTTCAGCGTATTCCAGTAACTCCTTGATCCGCTCCGGATCCACTGATTTCGTCTCCAGGTACCTGGTCAGCAATTCACGGTCGTTCATTTCCTCTGGAGCGAGGTTTCCCAGCCGCACGCGCGTCTCTCGCTCGACCTCGCGGTTGATTCCACCGACGAAGTAGGCATCGGACAGCAACGCGCGCACGTCACGGTCACGCACCAGGGGTTCTTGATCGGCCTGCAAGTGCAGGATCAGCCGGACAACGGCATTGTTCAGGTCGTGGGCGGCCACTTCTCGCTGGATCGCCATCAGCGGGTTGAGCGCCTCTCGCACATCTACGTCGACGGTGACGAAACGGCGGGCATCCACCTCGATGAACTCCCACACTGTCTCCCCCCTGGACAGCTCCACCCAGCAGAACCCCTTCGGTTGACCCTCCTCGCCGAAGTCGATCCGCTCGAGGCTGCCAGCGTACACGACCGGTGGATACCCCCCGTCGTTGAGGCTCTGATGTTTGTGGACGTGGCCCAACGCCACGTAGTCCCAGGCCGGATCGGCCAGCGCCGACTTGAGGATGACCGTATCACGCCCAATCATCACGCTCCGCTCAGAGCCGAAAGTCGCGCCGGAGACACTCAGGTGGGCGATCAGCACCGCCGGGATCTGTGGATCCAGTTGCTTCGCCATTGCCGCAATATTGTCGGCCACGATGTGCCTGAGAGCCTCATCCAGTTGCTCAATGGACAGTCCCCGGTATTCGTCGCGGGCCAGGAGTCGCTGACGGGCCGGATAGGGAACGGTGGCGATTTGCACCGGGCCACGGCGGGTCTCAATCCGATGCATGCGCTCGTCCCGCCCCACGAGCACGTTGGATACCTCCAACGTGCGGAAGATGTCCACGCTGGAGGCTCGTTGGACCATGGTGGGCAGGTCGTGGTTGCCCACGAGCAGGACGACGGGCACCCCAGCATCGGCCAGCCGCTTGACGCGGCGCGCGAAGGCGCGTTGATATGTAGGCGTGGGGTTGCGCGTCTTGAATGCGTCCCCGGCGAAGATCACCAGATCCACTTCGTGCTCCAGTCCATAATCGATCAATTCATCGAAACGGCGCAGAAAGTCCAGCACCCGGCCGTTGACACCAGTGGCGGGGTCCAGTCGGCCGTAGTTCTCCACGCCGATGTGGAGGTCTGAAAAATGCAGCAGGCGAATTCTCGTCATCGATTCTAACCTATGTCCCTGAGTCTACAATGCGCAACCATCGTCGATATGTATCTTCGCTTACTATGACAGGCCAGATTTCAAATTATAGCCCAACGTCCGCGCTTACACAATCCATCCAAGAGCGCACTTGAAAACTCGCAAGGGGGCGACCTGGCGAAGGTTCCAAGACGTGCAAAAGATGCAAAATCCGCTATAATGGAGCCCGTTTCGGTAAACGACCTGTCCGAAGACCACAGAGGTAGGGCAGATATGAGATTCGCGCGCCGCAGTGGCACCTTGATGCATCCCACGTCCCTTCCCGGTCGGCACGGCATCGGCGACCTGGGCAACGAGGCGTATCGATTTGTGGACTTCCTGGCGACTTCTGGCCAATCCTACTGGCAGGTACTCCCCCTCAGTCCCACCGGTTACGCCGATTCCCCCTATCAGACCCTGTCCGCCTTCGCTGGCAACCCGCTGCTCATCAGCCTGGAGAAGTTGGCCGGGATCGGTCACCTCTCGTGGGCGGACCTGGAGAACGCACCCGCCTTTCCCATCAACCGGGTGGATTTCGGGCCAGTGATCCAATACAAAACAAACAAATTGGATCAGGCCTTCGCCAATTTCCGTGCCGCAGCGCCAGCCAGCCAGCGGACGGCCTTCGCACGCTTCTGCAATGCGCAAGCTTTCTGGCTGGATGACTTTGCGCTATTCATGGCCTTGAAAGAAGCCCACGGACTCCGTGCCTGGCGTGAGTGGGAACGTGAGCTCGTCACCCGACAGCCAGAAGCGTTGGACCGCTGGCGAGTGTCGCTGGCCGACGACATCGAGAATCAGAAGTACCGGCAGTGGCAATTCTTCGAACAATGGCTGGCCGTTAAACGATACGCGAATGAGCGGGGTATTCGCATCATCGGCGACATACCCATCTTCGTCTCCATGGACAGCGCCGACGTCTGGGCCAACCCCCATCTTTTCCACTTCGACGAGAACCTCCGGCCAACGGTCGTCTCCGGCGTACCCCCCGACTACTTCAGTAAGACAGGGCAACTGTGGGGCCATCCTCTCTACCGCTGGGAGGTGATGGCGCAGGAGGGGTATGCCTGGTGGATCGACCGTTTCCGCATGGCGTTCACCCAGGCCGACGTGGTGCGCGTCGATCACTTCCGCGGCTTCTACAACTACTGGGAGGTGCAGGCGGACGCGGAGACCGCGATCCACGGGCGCTGGTTATACGGCCCAGGCGCAGACCTGTTCCACGCCGTCACCGCTGCGCTGGGCGACGTAGCGATCATTGCCGAGGATCTTGGCGATTTCGACGAGGAGTCACGTGCCGGCGTCGACGCCCTGCAGGCCAAGTTTAGATACCCGGGTATGAGAGTGCTCCAGTTCGCCTTCGGCTCTGGCCCGAACGATCCATTCTTGCCCCATAACTTCGCCCGGGACTGTATCGTATACACTGGCACGCACGACAACGACACGACGGTCGGCTGGTATCAGGTCACCTCTACAGAGGCGGAGCGAGACTACGCTCGCAGATACCTGGGCGTCGACGGGTCGGACATCGCCTGGGACATGATCCGGCTGGCGTGGGCCTCGATCGCCAACACGGCCATCACAACTGTTCAGGATCTGTTGAGCCTGGGGCACGAGCAGCGGATGAACACGCCCGGAACTGTCGGCCCGCCCAACTGGTGCTGGCGGCTCTCGTCCAATGCACTGACCGACGCCGTGGCGGCGCGGCTTCTGGAACTGACCGAAGTCTACGGGCGGAGACGCTAAGTGACCGGCCGGAAGAAGGATCGGTTAAAATACTCCCCGTCCGCATGGCGTGCCTGGCGTACGCTGGCCATCGTCCTGTTCTGGGCCTACGCGCTGCTCAACACGTACTTCGTCCTGACGCCTGTGCTGGGGGAAGCCTCGCGTCTGGCTTACTTGCTTGTGCCACTACTGCTGGGAGGCTTCAGCTTGAGCCACGCAATCACCATGCTAGGGTGGCGCCACGCACTCATCTTTGCGGCCCTGTCCACACTCATCAGCCTGGCCTTTGAGGCCGTGGGGGTCGCCACCGGCGCGATCTACGGTAGCTACCACTACGCGGACCTGCCTGGCCCCAGACTGTTCGACGTGCCGCTGGTCATCCCGATGGCCTGGTTCATGGTTATCTATCCCAGTTATGCGCTGGCCAACACCCTGGTCGATGGGCGCGTGGTCAGCAGGCCACGCCCTGGCCTGGGGCGGCTGACCGGCTTGGCTGCGCTCAGCGCCCTGTTGATGACGGCCTGGGATCTGGTTCTTGACCCGCAGATGGTCGAAGCCGGTCAATGGGTGTGGCACGCCAACGGAGAGTACTTCGGCATCCCAGCCCAGAATTTCGTCGGTTGGCTGGCGACGACGCTGACAGTCTACCTGGCCTACCGGGTGCTGGAGGCGCGTTGGCCCCCACGCCCCTGGGGAGCGACCTCGCCCGCGTTTGAGCGATTGCCCCTGATCATCTACGCGCTGCTGGCCTCGGGTTACGCCGTCGGCTACATACTCCTGGGTCGCCCTGAGCTGGCACTCATCGCCCTCTTTGCGATGGGAACTCCGTGCCTGGTCGCGCTGCTGCGGGCGACCGGGAAGACCGGCGTCTAGCCCTGAGGGTATGTGGGCCCAGTCATATCAGACCGGGCCCTTTCTTCCTTGCTCAACAGATGGTCCGCTTGTGGAAGCCCGCGTCGGGTCGCAAATGATTACGATGTGGGTTCTTCGGCAGCAGGTGGCGCGACTGCGGGCAGCACGAGATCCATCACGTCAGCCCACAGTGACTCCAGTTCTGGCCCGACACGGAAAGAACGATCCTCGATGAGTTGGTCCAGCTCCACCATCCGCTCCTGCAGACTCTGGAGTCTCTCCGTCACCTCAGGCATCAGAGGCATTGCCTGTTCCAGATGCGCCGTCGCCAGTGTCAGCGTATCACGCGCGCTCCTGGGGTTCTCCTCCAGCAACAGAAGGCGCACTTTCAACAGGTCCTGTGCGGTCTGAAGCAACGCCAATCGGCCTTCCAGTGTCCCTGCCTGGTCGGCGATTTGGTCGGTCTGCTCCTCCAGGTCGGCGATGGCGCCCTCCAGTTCCGAACGGGTAGCCTTTGCGGCTTGCTGTTGCGCCTCCAGGTCCTCTTCTACCTCCGTGATACGGCCATCCAGTTGCTGGATCCCTTCAGCGGCCCCTTCAATGTCCTGTACTTGAACGGCCGATGCTTCTCGGAGGGAAGTCATCTCGGCTTCCATGTCAGCGATGCGCTCCTGCAGCGTGAGATTTTCAGCCTGCAGGCGGTCCTGTACCTGGTCTACCTTCTGATCTAACGCAGCAATACGTGCAGTGTTCTGCTGTACAGGCTGAATCAAATTGCGGTACACCCAGGGCACGGCGTAGAATACTCCAGCGCCGACCAACGCGCCAACGACCAGGACAAAGAGAAAACGAACCAAGAAACGAAAGAAGCCCGCGATGGCTCGCCCGACAGGGCTTCCTGACGGCTGGGAATTCGGCTGTTGATGTGTCATGGTCTCATCTCCTTACTGGGTGGGTGTAGGCGTCTCGACAGGCGATTCAGGTGTTGGCTCGACCATCTCCTGGTCTCCGAAAACCTCCTGCAACAACGCCTGAAGTCGACCGAAGAAGGTCGTCATTTGCTGCGACCGCGCCTGCACCTCGGAGAGGGTCTCCGAGATACCCGTCAATTCGCTCTCCAGCGTCTCAGCACGCTGACCAAGATCTGCAGTCTCCTGACGGAGCGCATCTACAGCGGATTCCGCTTTCTCCATCCGAGCGGTCAGGCCCTCCAGCGTCTTCAACCGGCGATCCAGGCCGTCGATTTTCTGCTGCTGAGAGTCCACTTCCGCTGCCAGGTTATCCATTTGGTTCTGCACATCGAGAACGGCGCGACTCCCGCTCAGATCCAGCGCCCCATTGATACCATAAAACACCAGCAGCGCGAAGACCATCCCCAGAATCCCACCCGCCAGCGCGGCCCCGAGCCAGGCCAGGTAGCTTGTTCTGAAAGGTCGGTGCAGCGTTGCAGGGGCAGGAGGTGCCGCGGCAGTCTCAGCGGGAGGATGCGCCGGCGCTTCCTCCGCAGGGGAAACCGCTTCCGCCTCGGAGATACGCTCTTCCCCCAACGCTTCCTCCTCGGCCTCAGGGATCGGCGGCGTCTCCGGCGCTCCAGCAGCCTCCGCGGCTACCTCTTCTGGAGGCAACGGGGCTGCTTCGGACGCCTCCGCCAGTGGTGCTTCATCGGTAGTTGGCGATGTCTCCGGTGATACGACGGTCAGTCGATCAGCTAGTCGCTCGTAGGCTGCACGGCCAATCCCAGGGACAGCCGTAAGTCCGTCGGGCGAGCGAAAGTCCCCTTGCTCCTCCCGATAGGCCACGATGCGCTGGGCCAGCGAGGGGCCGATGCCCGCCAGGGCCTCCAATTCCTCTGCCGTGGCCTGGTTGAGATCCACTACGGGGGGGCTCTCAGGTTCCACGCGCTCATCCAACTCCTCAACCTGGGTTTCAGTGTCCATATGTCCCTCCTTTCCTGTTCTGACGCCTGCACCGATAGCAGCGGACTCATAGACGACTTGCCGCCTATCCGAAAACCGGCTTAAAGCAGGGACGCCGGATTATCCGAGCAGGCTCTCGTGTGCATTCCACTGCGCAACGAACCTTGTGGCTATGATTATATGCGCGATTATGGTATCACGCAACTTTGACTCAGTACGGGGAACGAAGCACATAACTGCCCAGGTGCCAGGCACTGGCGGCGGTGGTCGCCGCTTGGGCGAGTGTCTGAAGCCGGAACTTGTCAATGTAAAGCGAAGCGGCACCTGCTTGAGCCCATCCAGGCTTTCAAGCCAACAGTATCCTTGGAAGTACCTGGCACCTAGCCTGAGTCGATGAAGCATTTGCCTGATTCCAGCAGCGTGGTATACTTTTGACGTTGAGAGAATGCTTCCTCAGCAAACCTCTTCATCCAGATTTTCTGATTGCTCATTTGCAGATTGGCATTCAACGGTCGAAGCCCAAAAAGGAGCCGAAATGAGTGAGATCCTGAAACAACTACAAGAAGTCGTCATCGTTGGAGAGGCCGACCAGGCACAGGAGCTGGCGGCTCAGGCATTGGAGGCGGATATCGCACCGCTGACCGTCATCGAGGACGCGCTCAACCCTGGCATGGAGATCGTTGGCAACCGGTACGAGTGCGGGGATTACTTCATCCCCGACCTGGTGATGGCCGCCGAGGCGATGAAGGCAGCGATGCGTGTTCTCGAGCCGGCGCTCACGGCACGACAGGAACAGCGCCATGTGCTCGGCACCGTCGTCATCGGCACCGTCGAAGGGGATATCCACGAAATCGGCAAGAGCCTGGTGGGGACGATGCTCAGCGCGGCGGGTTTCCAGGTGCACGACCTGGGCGTAGACGTAGCCCCGGTCGAGTTCGTCAGGCAAGTGCAGGAGACCGAGGCGAACGTCGTCGGCCTCTCGGCGCTGTTGACAACGACAATGCTGAACCAGGAGGCGGTCATCGAGGCGCTTGAGGAAGCCGGTCTGCGCGAGCAGGTCAAGGTCATCATCGGCGGTGCTCCGACCGGCCCTGAGTGGGCGCAGACGATCGGTGCAGATGCATACGCCGAGAACGCGAATGAGGCAGTGGAACGCGTGAAGGAACTACTGGGAGTGTAGAATGAAGGCCATCCTTTCCAGGTTAAAGAACGGCCCTGTCATCGTCGCCGATGGCGCGATGGGCACGATGCTGCAGGCTGCGGGGTTGCCCACCGGTATGTCACCGGAGGGCTGGTTGTTGGAGAACCCGAAGCCTGTCCGTGACGTGCACCAAGCCTATATCGAGGCTGGAGCCAACATGATCCTGAGTTGTACCTTCGGCGCAACCCGGGTGCGGCTGGAGCACGGCGGACTTGCGGAACGGGTGAGCGAGATCAACCGGCGGGCAGTCGAGATCGCCCGCGAGGCCGCGGCAGGTAGCGCATACGTGGCCGGCGACATTGGCCCGCTGGGGCAACTGCTGGCTCCGTTGGGCAGATTCACCTATGAGCAGGCTGTGGAAGTCTTCGCCGAGCAAGCGAGGGCGCTGGCAGAGGCTGGAGTGGACGTGCTCTACATTGAGACGATGTCTGACCTGAACGAGATGCGGGCTGCAATCCAAGGAGCACGCCAGGCGGCGCCCAAGGCGTCTATCTTCGCCACGTTCTCTTTCGATCGTCACGGGCGGACAAACATGGGGGTGCGTCCAAAGCAGGCGGCAGAGACCCTGCTAAGTCTGAGAGTGGATGCCTTCGGCGCTAACTGCGGCGCTACGCTGGAAATGACCGAGGGTGCCGTGGCAGAGATACACGAGGCAGCGCCCCACATCCCCCTCATCGCCAAGCCCAACGCGGGCAAACCGCACATGGACATAGAGCAGCGAGAGGTTGTTTACGACGCGACACCAGAGGACATGGCGGAGTACGCTCGCCGATTTGTCGCGTTGGGTGCGCGGGTGATCGGGGGCTGCTGCGGCTCTAATCCAGCCCACATCGCGGCCATCGCCCGGGCGGTAACCTGAGACCTAAGAGCCCATTTGAAGAATGAAGGATGACCTTGCGAAGGTTGAAAAGTTCCCCGAAATTGGCGCAGTTCTCGACGAACAAAGGCTCTTTTGGCAAGAAATCTGTCTTGAAACCTTCGCAAGGTTACCCTCGTGCGAATTTCCAAATGCGCTCTGAGACTATCCGCTTACATACCTCAAGTGAGCCTATCAGCCGCTAGAATTCCTGGGGCAGACCCCTGCAGCATCAAGTCGACCACGCGCTGGGCGACGACGAAGGCCCAGGCCAGCCCCCGCCCTCCAAGCCCCACTGCGAAGTAGACCTGCGGCAGGCCGGGAAGCTGGCCCACCAACGGCAGGCCGTCAGGTGTGAATCCCATCACCCCAGACCAACGGCGGGGGTTGCCCGTGTTGACTTCGGGAAAGTGGCGCGCCGCGAAGCGGATCAGCCCATGCAGCACAACGTCGCCCGGTTCGACCGCCTGGCCCGATTGCTGGTGTGAACGCTGCCAGCCGCCTAAGAGCAGCCGGTGGTCAGGCAACTGGCGGCAGTACTCATTCCCATAATCGGCACAACAGGGACAGTCCAACGTCCCTGTATCCACCGGATCGGTGGCGAGGACGAGGCTGCGGGTAGGGGCGACTTTGTCGGCAAAGTACGAGTCAAGCAGTGGAGCGTAACCATTGATCGCCAGCACGACGCTGTTGCAGACCACAGTACGGCCTCGGGCCCAGACCTGCAAGCCCCCTGGACCAGGCGCCAGGTTGTAGACTTCGGTCCCTTCGTGGACGATCACACCGCTGCTGATCAGCAACGTCCGGGTCAACGCACCGGCATCGACTGTGACGTCGTGGGGATGCCGGAGGGCAGCGCGGAAGCCACGTCCGAGCGGGTCAGCAGGGTCGAACTGGACGTCCAAGCCATCTTCGCGCAACAGCACCGCCGACTCCTGCAGTGCATCAACCTCGGTCTCCTCGACGGCCAACGTGAGACTACCAGTGCGCTCGACCGGCACGTCCAGCCGCTCAGCGGCCTCGACCAGCCGCTCGCGACCTTCGACGGTAAGCCCCCACACCTCCCGCGCCTGCTCGCGGCCGTAGGCAGAGACGGCCCAGTTGTAGTGACCGGCCAGTCCGGTAAGCACCATCCCGGCACTGCGCCCGGTCGCACCACCTGCCACGTCCCGTGCCTCCAGGATCGCCGTATCGACCCCCTCGTGGGACAGGCGTGTAGCCACGGCTGCACCCACCAGCCCCGCCCCGACGACGATCACATCGCAGCTATCAGATCGCTTGTGCGCCTGCACCGTGTGCATCCTAGTACTCGTAACAACTGCCGCCGATAAACTCCCGCAGCAGCGAGTCGGGTGGAATGTCTGAATCGTCCTCGACCGGCGTCACCGCTTTCAACAGGTGATACACGCGTTCCGCGCGCATAAACGCATCCCGGCGAATCGGATCATCCCTGTACAGGTCAACCCACTCCTCGAAGTGCTCAAACAGCCTGGCCCGCATGATGGGAAGTTCGTACGGCAGGCCGCTGTTGACGATGTAGTCGGTCGTGTTGACGTAGGGAATGATATTGTGCATCTCGCTGGATCGCACGTAGTGCCAGTGTTCCAATGTCCGCTGCGGGTCGTAGGCCCGATAGGCCGCGTCGCGCACCATACGACGCATCAACCGCAGGTCGGTCCAGCGCACGAACTTTCCATCGGGGCCTTTCATCTGCAGCAATGGCTCGATGTAGAGCTTAAACTTCAGTTCCTCGTCGACGGACTGCGTCATATCGGCGTACAGGCCATGCAGGCTGTCGATGAGAAGAACGTCGTTCGGTCCAATTTGCATCGGAGTGTGGTCTTCGTGTCGCTTACCGGTCTTGAAGTCGTAAAAGGGTGTCCATACTTCCTCCCCAGCAACCAGGCGTGCCAGATGCTCGTTGATCAGTTCCAGGTCAAGCGCCTGGGGAGTCTCGAAATCATAGTCACCGAACTCGTCCTTGGGATGAAGCTCCAGGTCGAAGAAATAGTTGTCGACGGTAAGTGGGATGAGGCTGAGCCCCATCTTCTTCAAGAGATGGCTGAGCTTGGTGGTCGTCGTCGTCTTGCCGGACGAGGACGGTCCAGCAACGATGACGATCTTCACGCTGGCCCTTTGCTGGCCAATGACCTCCGACACAGTCGTGATGTCCTCGTTGTACGCCCGGTCAGTCTCCCGCACGACGTCATGGAACTCGCCACGGGCGATTCGGCCATTCAGTCGTTCGACGGTGTGGAGATCGTGGTCCACCGCCCAGTTGAGGACCTCCCAGATCTTGTGCCAGGGGATGTTCTCGGACGGGCGGAGCGACCGATTGGCCCGCTCCTGTCTTCGGCGAGCCCGTTCGTCGCGATAGAGGATATAGGCCTTGGCCGTCTTGGCATGCCCACTCTCAATCAGTACTTTCTCGACGACGTCCTGGATCTCCTCGACGGTGGGGATATGGTCAGGCGGCCGGTTCTCTTCCAGCATAGCCACCACCTGGTCGGTCAAACCCTCAGCGGTGGATCGGTCGCGCCCACCGACGGCTACCGCCGCCCGATAGATGGCATTCGTGATGCGGTCTTTATTGAAAGGTACGGTAGCACCGGTACGCTTGACCACTTGCTCAATCTTTGCCATACGACCTCTCCTTATTTTGTCGCTTCAATTGCCGGGTTCTGTGTCGCGCAGTGCACAACCAGCGCCCAGCATCAGTATCCCGAATAGGGCTGCCGCCAGGCCCCACAGCAACCAGCTCAGCCCCTGCCCTGCGTCTGTGCCGCTGGCGGGCAATTGCTCAGGCACCGTCGGCGCGGGCGTAGCCGCCGCCCGCGAGGTATCGGTGGGCGTGCCTGCAGCCGCACTTGTGGCCGATGGCGTCCCGGTACCGATCTGGTCGGATTCTTCGTCTGGCACGGCGGGTGTCCTTGAGGCGATTGTGGCGGTTGCGTCCGCTGGAGGTACACCTTCCGCGAGGGCAGTGGCCGTCGCTTCA
>Ga0180434_10003825_pt1 | contig 18841 bp, 18 predicted proteins | sample SS_ome_7_FD_132453 | JGI IMG/M metagenome (GOLD analysis project Ga0180434, IMG submission 132453) | Hypersaline lake sediment archaeal communities from the Salton Sea, California, USA - SS_1_D_2 metaG | ecosystem: Environmental > Aquatic > Non-marine Saline and Alkaline > Hypersaline >...
AATCGGAGGATAAGTCAGCCATCGTCCGTCAAAAAAGGGATAGGGATAGCCCTCGCTCGCAGGTGCGATTATGTGGATTTCAGTTAATATATTTATACATCGATCACGGGGATACCATGCGCAATCAGTCGGGCCTGAAACGGGGCGGAAGACAAGAGGGCCACAGGCCGCTTGCGGCCTGTGGCCCTACAATGACCCGGTTATCCGGGTTGCTTATCGGGCGGGCATGCGGAAACGCATGGTTTTCGGCTGGGCTGCTGGTGCCTCGACGGTGTGCCGTTTCGGCATCGGGCGACGCAGGAAGGTGGGAATATCCAGTTCCTGCTCGCTGTCGGCACCCTCGACCAGGCGGCGCAGCTCCTCGTCCTTGCGGATCGCCTTGCTGCTGGCGGCATTGAAGCCGGTGGCGATCAGGGTGAGCTTCACCTCGTTGTCCATCGCGGGGTCGAAGGTCACGCCGAAGATGATGTTGGCCTCCGGATCCACCGCCTTGCCGATGACCTGGGCCGCCTCATTGACCTCGAACAGGGTAAGGGTCTCTCCGCCGGTGACGTTGAACAGGACGCCGCATGCTCCGTCTATAGAGACGTCTAGCAGCGGGCTTTCCAGTGCTTCCTGAGCCGCATCGACGGCGCGTTTCTGTCCGCTGCCGTGGCCGATGGACATCCACGCCTGGCCGGCATCCCTCATAACCGCCCTGACATCGGCGAAGTCGAGGTTGACCATGCCGGGAACGGTGATGACCTCGGCGATGGCCTGGACCGCGTGCCTGAGCACGTCGTCCGCCATCTTGAAGGCGCTGTCCACCGCCGTCCTCTGGTCGCACAGGTCGAGCAGGCGGTCGTTGGGGATGGTGATAAGGGTGTCCACCTTGTCGATCAGACGGTCAATGCCGTCCTCGGCTACCATGGAGCGGTGCGTACCCTCGAAGGCGAACGGTTTGGTGACCACCGCGATGGTGAGCGCGCCGGACTCCTTGGAAAGCTCGGCGACGACTGAGGAGACGCCGGTGCCGGTGCCGCCGCCCATGCCGGCGGTGATGAATACCATATCCGAGTCAGCGACGCAGGCGCGGATCTCATCGCGGCTCTGCTCCGCGGCCTTGAGCCCCAGCATATGGTCACCGCCCACGCCCAGCCCTCTGGTCAGCTTTTCGCCAACCTGAAGGCGGGTGGGGATATCCGTACCGAGCAACGCCTGGGCATCGGTGTTGATCCCGATGAACTCCACCCCCTGTATATCCGCCTGCACCATGCGGCTGACAGCGTTGCAACCGCCGCCGCCAAGCCCTAGAACCTTTATCTTTGCCGGGTTAGGAACAAATCCTGGTTTTGCCATGATATCCTCCTTTCATTAATGGATAACCAGTTTTCTCATCCGGATAGCGAGTCGCCTGAGGGATTCTCCGACGCTGCCGGACTGCCATGTTTTTTCGCCGTCATGCTTCTTGTTACCCCAGAGCAGCAGTCCCACTCCGGTGGCGTAGGCAGGGTCGGGGAGTATGTCGGCGATGCCATATACCCCCTCGGGCGCTCCGACTCGCACCGGCAGCCCCAGGACCTCCTGCCCCAGCGATGCTATCCCCCTGAGGTTGGCGCAGCCCCCGGTGAGCACCAGGCCAGCCGGCACCTCTCTCTCGTAGTCGGTCGGCAACTCCAGGGCTATCAGCTTCAGTACCTCTTCCACCCGCGCCCGGATGATATTGCTGAGGTCCTGATAAGAGACGCCGTAGCCATTGGTGTTGAGGTTGGCCTCCTCCTCCTCGGCACTGTCGTAGAGGGACATCACGCTGCCGAACTTCCTCTTCATCTGCTCGGCGGCGTCGAAGGGCATCCCCAGGCCGATGGCGATGTCCCGGGTGATCTGGTAGCCGGCCACCGGCAGGATGGCGGTGTGCCAGATGCTGCCATTCTTGAAGATGGCGATGTCGGTGGTGCCGCCACCGATATCGGCGAGCACCACGCCGGCATCCCTTTCGTCGTGCCGGAGGACCGCCTCGGAGCTGGCCAGGGGCTCCAGAACCAGATCCTCGATCTCCAGGTTAGCGCCACGGACGCACTTGACCAGGTTCTGTACCGAGGCCACCGCGGCGGTGATGACGTGGGTCTCCACGTCCAACCGGAAGCCGTGCATTCCGACCGGATCCTTGACACCGGTCTGGCCGTCGATGGCGTAGCCCCTGGGGATCACATGCAGCAGCTTGCGATCGTTGGGAACGGTGAAGGTGCGGGCGGATTGGAGCACCCTTTTCAGGTCGTCTGAGCGCACCAGTCGGTCATTTCGTGAGATGGAGACCACGCCCCGTTTGTTAAGCGAGGAAACGTGCCTGCCGGTCACGCCTACGTACACCGACTCCATCTTGAGTCCGCTGGCCTGCTCCGCCCGGCGCACAGAGCTCTTTATCGACGATCTGGCCTCGTTGATATTGACTACAAGACCTTTGTGCAGCCCCCGTGATGGGGTAAGGCCAATACCCAGGATCTGGAGGTCGCCGCCATGGCCCGGTTTGGCCATGATGCTACAGATCTTGGTCGTACCCACATCAATGCATGATATTATTTCGCTTTTTGCCATTTACCTCCTCCTTCTGAGTGATTTTTGGCAGTTAACCTTTCTCTATAATCCATTACATCCTTCCACCCCCTTATACTAGAGTGGGCAGTGTCGCTGCCTATAGCCTTGGGCTCGACGAATGTTTATTGTTGGTCCTGCCAGCAGGCAGGACACTGCCCAACACCACTCCATATGTACCTGTTTCATTAGATACGCTCCGCCACCCGCATTCTGGCGCTGCGGCTGCGCGGGTTTCCAGCTATCTCTTCCGGTGAAGGCTTGATCACCTTCTTGGTGATTAATTTAATGGTAGCGCGGTGCCCGCAAACACATACCGGTGTGTTGGCGGGGCACAGGCAATCCTGAGATTCCATCCTGAAGAATTCCTTGACAAGGCGGTCTTCCAGTGAATGGAAGCTGATCACTGCCAGCCGGCCTCCGGCCTCGATGATGTTTATCGCCTGTCTCAGTGCCGCCTTAAGGCGTTCCAGCTCCTGGTTCACCGCTATGCGCAAGGCCTGGAACGTCCTGGTGGCGGGGTGTATTTTCCCCCGCCTGCCGATGGCTTTCGACACCACAGCAGCCAGTTGCAGCGTGGAGCTGAGCGGGCGGTTGGCCACGATAGAGCGGGCAATCGCGCCACTTTTGCGCTCCTCGCCATACTCCCTGAGGATCCGGGCGATCTCCTTCTCCTGATAGGTGTTCACGATGGTGTCCGCGGTCAGCTGCTGCCCGGGGTCGAAACGCATATCGAGGGGGGCGTCCTGCTGGAAGCTGAAGCCCCGGTTCGCATCACCCAACTGGACGGATGACATCCCCAGGTCGAACAGTACGCCGCTGACGGGGAAGAAGTCCGCCCTGCGGCATAGCGCTTCCAGGTTTGCGAAATTATCGTTGATTAAGATAGCCTTGTCGCCGTAGCTTTTCAGGTTGTCATGAGCTGTTTCGATGGCTCGGGGGTCGGCATCTATACCCAATACACGTCCGCCGTGCTCGAGCACGGCGGTGGCATGTCCCCCTTCACCGACGGTACAATCGACATACCGCAGGTCGGGTTTAACCTGGAGTGCCCCGATGGACTCCTTCAGGAGAACAGGCTTGTGATTCATCTGTCCGTCTCCATACTCTCGAAGTGCTGCCACAGGTTATCCCTTGCCTCTACTTTTGCCTTATTCCAGCGCTCCCTGCTCCAGATCTCTATATACTCGTTGACACCGATTACCACTAAGCTATCCTTAATACCGGCACCATCTCGCAAAGCCGGGGGCAGCATTATCCTGCCCTGGCTGTCCAGTTCGAGGTCGAAGGCGGAGCTGAAATAAGCCCGTGTGAATTCACGCTGTTTATTCCTCTTTATCGGGCCGAAGTTGAGTTGCTCTGCATTGGTATTCCAGCCTTTTTGCGTGTAACCGTCGATCTGCCCGTCGGGGCCCAGATTGAGTACGATACCCTCTGCGAAGTGCTTGCGGAACTTGGGAGGGAGGGGCACCCTGCCCTTGGCGTCCACCTTGTATTCATACTCACCGAGAAACATAGTCAATTTAATCCACTAAAGTTTTTCAGCCCCGTTTTGTCCCCGGGTCCCACTCTCGGAAAACTCTAACTTAATCACCAATTTCGTACCTATTTCCCAATTTAATCCAAAATCTACCACATTTTCCCACCCATGTCAATACCCTTGGGTGCTGTTTTTTCAAATTGGTGCATATCATTTACAAAAGGCCACTTCTGTGATATCATTCGTTCGCTCTATTCCGGCAGCTATGGCCTGGCCTGTGGTGAGTACAGGAGATGGATTTGAATATGTCATCGTGGGCATCGTTTACTGGTGGCGATCGTCACCGCCGGCAGTGGAGGGTCGCGATACCTTTCGCGGGTCTCGTTTGCGGCATTTCTCGGACGCTGGCGTCAGTGGCGGCCGCTGATGCGGCACCTGTGTCTATCTCGTCTGATCGTGATGGGGATCGTTTGCCCATTCCCGCGCTGACCCTAACCACATCGCTAAATACAGATAGCCTGAAGGCAGCCAAAATAGGAACTGGGGATAGTCTACCACCCGGCGGAGGCAGCAACAGATGTTCACGCTAGGCATATTGACCGTCAGCGATAAGGGCTCGCGGGGAGAGCGGGAGGACGAGAGTGGCAGGGTTATAAAGGAAACGCTTGCCCCGCTCGCTGCCAATCTGGTAAAATATGACGTTGTCCCCGACGAGGGGGAGGTCATATCCGGCAGGCTTGTCGAGTGGGTTGATAAGGATGGGATAGACCTCATTCTCACCACCGGCGGCACCGGGCTGACCCCGCGGGATGTTACACCTGAGGCGACGCTCGCTGTGGTGCAGCGGCTGGCGCCGGGGTTCGTCGAGGCGATGCGGGCGGAGAGCCTCAAGGTAACGCCAACGGCGATGCTGAGTCGCGCTGTGTGCGGCATCCGCGGCAGGAGCCTGATAGTGAACCTGCCCGGCAGCCCGCGGGCGGTGCGGGAGTGCCTGGAGGTGATCCTGCCAGCTCTGCCTCACGCTATCGAGACCCTCAGGGGTGAAGCAAGTGAGTGCGGCTCGGGTGAAAGAGGCTAGTGCGGGCACCGGGGTGAAGGCGAGAGATGAAGATCCATATACTGACCCTTTTCCCCGAGATGTTCAGCGGGCCGTTTGATGAGAGCATCATCGGGCGGGCCGTCGATCAGGAGCTGGTCAGCATCGATATTAATAATATAAGGGATTATACGCGGGATAAGCATCACGTGGTCGATGACTCCCCGTACGGGGGAGGGCCGGGGATGGTGCTCAAGCCGGAGCCGCTGTTCGAGGCGGTGGATGCGGTTAAGGGGGAGGCGGACATGCCGGTGATACTGCTAACCCCCCAGGGCAGACTGTTCAGCCAGGGGTTAGCCACAGAGCTTGCGGGCATGGATGAGATGATCCTCGTCTGCGGGCACTACGAGGGGGTGGATGAGCGGGTGAGGCAGCATCTGGTTACGGATGAGATCAGCATCGGGGACTATGTGCTGAGCGGGGGCGAACTGGCCGCCATGGTGGTGGTGGATGCGGTGGTGCGTCAGTTGCCCGGCGCGCTGGGATCGGAGGAGTCGGCGGGGGGAGATTCCCATTCAACCGGTCTCCTGGAGTACCCCCAGTACACCCGTCCCCAGTCGTTCCGTGGCTGGGAGGTGCCTGAGATATTGTTATCGGGGGACCACGCTGAGATCGAGAGGTGGCGCAGGGGGCAGTCGCTGAAACGCACTGCGGAACGCCGCCCCGATCTGATGCAGCGGGTTGCCCTGAGCGATGAAGATAGAAAGCTGATAGCCCGGATGGAAAGAGAGGAAGAATAGATGGAAGCGCTGATTCCCGTTGCGCCTAATCCCAATATCCCGATGATAAGCCCCGGCGATACGGTTAAGGTGAGTATCAAGGTGGTGGAGGGGGAGCGGGTACGCACCCAGTTGTTCCAGGGGGTGGTGATCAGGGTAAAGAAGGGCGGTGTTAACGCCAGCTTCACGGTAAGGCGTATCTCCTACGGTGTTGGTGTGGAGAGGAGCTTCTTCTTCCAGTCGCCCTCCATAGAGAAGGTGGATGTGCTGAGGCACGGCAAGGTGCGCCGCGCCAAGCTGTACTACCTGCGGGGGCTGACCACCAAGAAGGCACGCCTCAAGGAGCGGAGGACCAAGGAAGAGGGCGCCGCCAAATAGCCCGCATTATCGAAGCCTTATAGTACGCCGAGCTGGGGCAAAGAGGGGATGAGCTACGCTGAGGTTGCGGTCAATTCCCCGATGGCGGGACGGCGGACCTTCTGCTACGCTGTGCCTGACAATCTGAAACTCTCGGTGGGGCACACCGTGTGGGTGCCCTTCGGCCCCCGTATCCTGCAGGGGGTTGTATGTGAGGCCACGGAACAGCCTTCAGTTGACGATACCAGAGAAGTCGCCGAAATCATCGCGCCCGAGCCCCTCCTGTTTCCCCATCAGGTGAAGCTGGCCCGCTGGGTCAGCGATTATTACCTCGCGCCGCTCTTCGATGTGATGTCCGCGATGCTGCCACCCGGCTTCGCCCGCCGCATGCTGACGTTTATCGACTTGATGCCTTATCCCTCGGATAGCGCCATGTCCAAGCTCAACCCGTCCCAGCGCGCGTTGCTAGACCTGGTGGGGGAGAAGGGCAGGGTGGAGGTGAAGGAGGTGGAGAAAGCGTTGGGCCGCAAAGAGGCAAAGGCGGTTATCGATCACCTGGTGCGCAGGAAACTGATACGGAAGACCCAGCAGATGGAACGGGGCGGGGTGAGGCCCAAGACGGTGCCCTATATCCGCCTTACCGTTGAAGCCACTCAGGAGCTGGCGCGTCTGCTTAAGGCCAGGGGTGCCCCCAAGCAGGCGCAGTTGCTGCGGATGCTGGAGTCCGGGCCGATCACCGTTTCCGAGGCGAGGAAGAGACTGGGAAACACATCGTCGGTGGTCGCCGCGCTGGAGCGGAAGGGGCTGGTCACTGTAGATAAGGTACAGGTATATCGCGATCCGCTGGAGCATCGCACCTTCAATCCTTCACCGGCACACACCCTCACTCTGAGACAGGAGGCCGCATGGCGCGAGATCAAGGCGGCTATCGTATTGAGGCATTCGCTCTCTCAGCGCTATCCGGGATCGCCCCCCGAGGCCAAGGTATTCCTGCTTCACGGTGTGGCGGGCAGCGGCAAGACGGAGGTATACCTGCGGGCGCTGGAGCAGACCATTTCCGTTGGCAAACGTGCCATCGTCCTGGTGCCGGAGATCGCCCTCACCCCCCAGATGATAGACCGCTTCGCCTCCCGATTCCCCGGCAGGGTTGCGGTGCTCCACAGCCGCTTGTCCCAGGGGGAGCAGTTCGACGAGTGGCGCAGGATAAGGGAGGGGGCCTTCGATGTGGTGATTGGCTCCCGCAGCGCGATCTTCGCCCCCCAGCCGGACCTGGGGCTCATCGTCGTCGATGAGGAGCACGAATGGACCTACAAGCAGCAGGAGCAGGCCCCGCGCTACCATGCCCGCGATGTATCGGTTAAGCTGGCGGGGTTAACCGGATCGGTCGTTATCCTGGGCAGCGCCACGCCGGATGTGGGCACATATCACAAGGCTCGCGCTGGAGAGTATCGTCTGCTGGAGCTGCCCCAGCGGATCGGCACCGGTGATAAAAAGGTGGAGGTGGTAGACCTTAGGGAAGAGCTGAAGTCGGGCAACCGCAGCATCTTCAGCCGGTCGCTGGTTGTTGGGATAAGGCAAGCCTTGGCGGCGGATGAGCAGGTGATACTGTTCCTTAACCGCAGGGGTAGCGCCACCTTCGTGCAGTGCCGCGATTGCGGATACGTGCCGCGGTGCAGGAGATGCGACGTGTCATTGACCTATCATTCGGTGAGCGATAAGCTTGCCTGCCATCAGTGCAATTCCAGGGTGAGGCCTCCCCGCCTCTGCCCCCGGTGCGGCAGCAAGCGGATCAAGTTCCTCGGCATCGGCACGCAGAGGGTGGAGGAAGAGGCGGGAAAAGCATTCCCCGGGGCCAGGCTGTTGCGCTGGGATCGGGATGCCACCGGAGGCAAGCACTCGCATCAGGAGATACTGGACAAGTTCATCTCGCACAAGGCCGACATACTCATAGGCACCCAGATGATCGCTAAAGGGCTGGACCTGCCGCTGGTTACACTGGTTGGGATAATAAACGCGGACGTCAGCCTGCATCTCCCCGATTTCCGTGCCGGCGAGCGCACGTTCCAGATATTGAGCCAGGTGGCGGGCAGGGCCGGGCGCAGCTCGCTTCCGGGGCGGGTCGTGTTGCAGAGCTACACCCCTGAGCATTACGCTATTGACTGCGTCGCCCACTATGACTACGGACACTTCTATGAGCGGGAGCTGGCCCTGCGACGCCAGTATGATAATCCCCCTTTCAGCCGTCTGGCGCGGTTGGTCTATACCAACGCCGATAACGCGCTGTGTCAACGGGAGGCCCAGAAGATGAGCCGGTTGATAAACCAGGAGCGGGACTCCTGGGGGATGGACATCGATATCATCGGGCCGGCCCCGTCGTTCTTCGCGCGGGTGCGGGGGAGGTTTAGGTGGCAGATCATCCTGCGCGGCGATGACATCCATGGTTTGTTGGAAAGGCTGTCGCTACCGCGGGGGTGGGTTGTAGACATAGACCCGGTGAGCGTGCTTTGACAGCCCAGTTCGCCTCCGCTATAATATGGCGAGTGTCTGTGGTGAATCGATGGCAGTCCTCCAGTTGCGTGTCTATCCCGACCCCGTGCTGCGCCAGAAAGCGAAGCGGGTAAAAAAGATCGACCGGTCGATATCGAAGCTCATCGATGACATGGTGGAGACGATGTATGCGACCGGTGGGGTCGGGCTGGCAGCACCCCAGGTGGGGGTCTCGCTGAGGGTAGCGGTGATAGAGATCCCGGGCGAGGAGACCATCGTACTGGTGAACCCGGAGATCGTTAAACGTTCCGGCGAGATGGAGGTCACCGAGGGGTGCCTCAGCGTACCGGGCTATCGCGGGGACATCAAGCGCTCGGCGAGGGTCACCGCTAAGGCGCTCGATCGTAACGGCAAGGAGTTTCGCATTAAGGGAGAAGGGCTTCTCGCCGAGGCGCTGGAGCACGAGATCGACCATCTGAACGGCACCCTTTATATCGATCACCTGGACAGCGTAGACGATCTGGAAAGGGTCGCTCCGGACACGGACTCAATCGAGATATAGATTAGTGTTATAGCGAATCGGGCCGGCGGGGTGTTGCTTGGATGGGGACGAAGCGTTTCAGGATGAATGACCGTATGGTGAATATTCTAACCGGCGTACGTGAGATACTGGATAGGGATGCCGTCGAGGGCTATATCGTCGGCGGATTCATTCGCGACTCACTCATGGGGCGTGATAGCATTGATGTCGACATCGCTGTTGGGGCGAATGCTATGGAGCTGGCTCCCCGCATCGCCGATGCCTTGCGCGGCAGATACGTGCCGCTGGATGAGGACAACCAGATAGCGAGGGTGGTACTGGCTAAGGAAGGTCCGCTACATCTCGATATCGCCACCATGCGCGGCGGCATAGCCGATGACCTGGCGCTGCGCGATTTTACCGTAGACGCTATGGCGATAGGCCTGACGGATATATCGAATGAGGATGCCAAGCTCATCGACCCCTTCGGCGGGCGGCGCGACCTGGAGACGAGAGTGGTACGCGCTGTCAGCGAGGAGGCCTTCCGCCGCGACCCCGCCCGTCTGCTGCGCGCCCTGCGGCTGGCCGCTGAATGCGGTTTCTCCATCGATGATGAAACCAGGTTACATATCTCGAGGAACTGCCGGCTGATACGAAATGTGGCTGGTGAGAGGGTGCGCGATGAGCTGTGCCGCCTGCTCGCCGTCCCCGGTTCGTCGCGGTGGCTCCGACTGATGGATGAGCTCGGCCTGCTGCTGGCGGTGTTCCCTGAGCTCGGGCCGGCCAAGGGGACGGAGCAGCCCAAGGAGCACTACTGGGATGTGTTCCAGCACTCGATCGAGACCGTGGCCGCCGTCGAGTTCCTGCTGCGCACAGATAGCTCGGATTACTTCGGTGATGACACTCTCGCCATGGCCCCGTGGTCGCCTGAGCTCGAAGCCCATTTCGATTCGGAGGCGGCCGCCGGCCACAGCCGCCAAGTGCTGCTCAAGCTCGCGGCCCTGCTACATGATGTGGCCAAGCCCCAGACCAAAACGTTCGAGGAGTCGGGCAGGATGAGATTCTTTGGACATTCCCAGCAGGGGGCGGAGACGGCTGCGGCCATACTGGAGCGGCTGAGGTTCAGCGCCAGGGAGAAGGGGCTAGTGTGCACCATGATCGAGCATCACCTGCGGCCGGGTCAACTGGCCCGTGATCGTGAGATGCCGACACAGCGTGCCATCTACCGCTACTTCAGGGATACCGCAGATGCGGGCATCGATACCATCTTTCTTAATCTGGCCGACCACCTGGCGGCGCGGGGCCCGATGATGGAGTACGACAGCTGGTGTCAGCACGCAGATGCGATGGCGTTCGTCCTTGCGGAGCGTTTCAGCGAGGAGAGCGTGGTCTCGCCGCCGAAGCTGATCGACGGGCATGACCTGATGAACACCTTCGGCATACTGCCCGGCCCGCGGGTCGGCGAGCTGCTGGAGGCGGTGCGCGAGGCGCAGGCGGCGGGGGAAGTAGCCACCAGGGAAGAGGCGCTGGATTTCGTGCGAAACCGTATCTAAAATACGGGGTTTGTTGTATTATTAGTAGGTTGATATGGGAAGAAGACATACCATAACGCTGGTGGTCATCGCGATACTGCTCGTTTTCTCGGTGGCGGTGCTGGCGATACACGAGATAGGCGATCGACAGGGGCTGTCGCTGGGGCTGGACCTGCAGGGGGGCACCCATCTGGTATACGAGGCGGATTTCGCCGAGGTGCAGCCCGGAGCCGAGGAGGATGCCATCGCGGTGGCGCGCCAGATCATCGAGAAGCGCATCAACCGCTACGGGGTCAGCGAGCCCAGCATCCAGATCATCGGAGACGACCGCATCTCGGTGCAGATACCGGGGGTCAGCGCCGAAGAGGCCAAGGCGCTGGTGGGCGCGGTGGCCGAGCTGGAGTTCCGCGAGCAGAAGGGCGACTACCCGGACTATGTTTATGCCGCCCTGGTGTCGGATGCAGCCGTCGGGGCCGCCAACGTTACCGTCACCGACGCCAGCGGCTTCGATGTCGGCGATACCTGCGTCATCGGTGTTCTGGGCAGGGTGGAGGGTGAACAGCCGAACCGGGAGACGAAGAAGGTGACGGCCGTAAACGAGACTGACAACACCCTGACCTTCGACTCCGCGCTGTTCTACAATCACCAGATGGGAGAGCCGGTGGGCGCCTGGGTAGCGGCAATGGGGGTGATAGACGAGGGACAGGTGGCACTGACCGGCAAGTACCTGCTTCCCAACAGCTATGTTGACCTTCAGCAGCAGACCGGCCAGCCGGTGGTGGCCTTCGAGTGGGACGACACCGGGGCGCGGCTTTTCTCCCAGATAACCAAGCGCCTCGCCCCTCAGGCAGCGAACAACAATCAGGGACAGCAACTGGGCATCTTCCTAGACAACGATCTCATCTCGGCGCCTGTGGTCCAGTCCGAGATCAGCGCCAAGGGCATCATCGAGGGCTTGAGCTTCGACGAAGCCAGGATACTGGCCAGCCAACTCAACGGGGGGGCGCTGCCGCTGCCTCTGGGGTACTGGGATGGGGACGATTTCCACCCCGGGGAGCCGGCGGTTATCCAGAGCGTGGACGCCACCCTCGGCGCCGATTCCCTGCAGAAGAGCCTGATCGCGGGGATAATCGGCTTCATACTGGTGCTGCTGTTCATGATCGCTTACTATCGTCTGCCCGGGGCGCTGGCGTGCGTCGCCCTGCTGATTTACGGCGCCATCGTGCTGATGATCTTCAAGCTGGTGCCGGTGACCCTCACCCTGGCGCATATCGCGGCCTTCATCCTGTCCATCGGAATGGCGGTGGATGCCAATGTGCTAATCTTCGAGCGGATGAAGGAGGAGATGAGGGCCGGCAAGACGGTGGGTGCCGCCATCGAGGCGGGCTTCAACCGCGCCTGGCCTGCCATCCGCGACAGCAACGTCTCGACGCTCATCACCTGTATAATCCTGTTCTGGTTCGGGAGCAAGATCATCGCCGCACCGCTGGTGATGGGGTTCGCCCTGACACTGGGCATCGGGGTGGCGGTGAGCATGTTCACCGCGATAGTGGTAACCCGTAGTTTCCTGCGAACCATCGTGTTCACGCCGCTGGCGAAGCAGGGTTCGCTGTTCAAGAAGTGAGATAATCCGCATGATAGATTTTATCGGCAAGAGAAAATGGTACTTCCTGGCCTCGGGGGTCATAATACTGGCGGGCATAATCTCCCTCCTGGTCGCCGGGCTCAACCTGGGTATCGAGTTCACCGGCGGGGAGCAGGTCACCGTCAAGTTCGAACGTGAGGTGGATCAGGGGGAGCTTCGCGATGTGCTGGCCGGGCTGGGGTATACCGATGCTATCGTGCAGGGGACCGGGCACGGGGATTATATGGTGACCACCACGCTGCTGTCGGATGAAGATGTTGCCCAGATCAGGCAGGCGTTGAGCGCTCGCTTCGGGGAGGAGCCCGATATCACCGATCCTTACGCCATATCGGGCAGCGTGGCCAGAGAGATAGCCGCCGATGCCTCCATCGCCGTGTTCGTGGCTGCCATCGGCATCCTGCTGTACGTGACCTGGGCCTTCCGCCGCCTGCTCAAGCCGTTCCGCTTCGGCGTCTGCGCCATCATAGCGCTGCTGCACGATGTGCTGGTGGTGCTGGGGGTATTCTCCATCCTCGGCGCGCTGTTCCATATCCAGATAGATGCCATGTTCATCACCGGCGTGCTCACCGTCATCGGCTACAGCGTCAACGACACCATAGTGGTCTTCGACCGCATCCGCGAGAATATGCTGAAGAGCCCGGGCACACCGCTGAAAACGACGGTGAACAGCAGCATCATGGAGACCATTGGGCGCTCCATCAACACCAGCATGACCACGCTGTTCGTGCTGCTGGCCCTGCTGCTGCTGGGCGGGGTGACATTGCAGAACTTTATACTGGTGCTGATTATCGGTGTGGTCACCGGAACCTACAGCTCCATCTGCATCGCCAGCCAACTGCTGGTCATCTGGGAGGAAGGCGCCTTCGGCAGGCTGTTCCGCCGCGTGTTCCCCAAGCGCGTAGCAGCAAGGGGGTAACATGTCTCAATCCCGGGTCAAAGCCCGTGCCTCTGCCATCGCTGTCGCTGCTAATATCCTGCTGATCCTGCTCAAGGTGGTGGTGGGTGTCCTCGGCGGCAGCATCAGCATCATCGCCCAGGCGATAGACAGCCTGCTCGACCTTTTAGCATCGCTGGTCACCTTCTTCAGCCTGCGGTTCGCATCCAAGCCTCCCGACAGGGAGCACCCGTTCGGCCACGGCAAAGCGGAGAGCATCAGCGGGGTGGTGCAGGGTGCGCTCATCTTCGCCGCCGCCGTATTCATATTGTACCAGTCGGCAACCCGGATAATGACTGGCGCGGCTGTGGGGTATGTCACCGCAGGGATCGGTGTGATGGCGGTCTGCATAGTGGTCGACATCATTCTTTCGCGGTACCTGGCCCGGGTCGCCCGGGAGACGGACTCGGTGGCCCTGGAGGCGTATGCCCGCAACATAACCACCGATATATATACCATGTCGGGGGTGCTGATTGGGTTGTTGGTGGTGCACCTGACCGGCCTCAATATACTCGATCCCGTCATTGCCATCGCTGTGGCGCTGCTCATCCTGAAAACGGCTTACGGCGTGCTCAAGAAGTCATTCCCCCAGCTCGTCGACGTGAAGCTCCCCGAGGAGGAAGAGCGCATTATAGAGAAGTGCGTACAGCGTTACACTGGGGAGATTGTCGGGTACCACAAGCTGCGGACTAGGAAGGCGGGGAGCGACCGTCTAATCGAGCTGCACGTGGTGGTGTCGGCAGACATCAGTGTGGAGAAGGCGCATGAGATTTGTGACCGCCTTGAGGACGACATCAAGTCGAGGTTATCCAATGCCAACGTTACCATACACGTAGAGCCCTGCGACAAGGACTGCGACCGCTGCGCTGGCAGTTGTCCGCCGGAGCAGGCTATGCCGGGGCCCTAATCCAGCTGGTGGGTCTTTTTGACAGCCTGCAACAGATTATCGATGTCCGGCGCCCCCCTCGCGGCCGCAGGCGGGCCCAGCGGGTCGTCGATGCTGTCGGCATCCAGCAGCACGTCCAGCGTCGCCTTGATCGAAGAGGCCAGCGCATCCAGGTTGTAGCCCCCCTCCAGGGTGAACACCATCTTCCCGCCGCACAGACCGTCGGCCAGTCCCTTCAGCGCGCGCACCATGCCGGCGTAACCGGTGGTGCTGACCTGCATCATCGATATCGAATCGGCCCAGTGGGCATCGTATCCCGCGGAGACCAGTATGAGCTGGGGCTTGAAACGCTCCGCTGCCGGCACCAGAATCTCATCGAACACCCGCAGGTATTGATCGTCGCCGCAGTAGGCCGGCAGGGGCACGTTCAACGTGGTGCCGGCCCCCGCCCCCTCGCCGCTCTCCTCGACGCGGCCGGTGCCGGGGTAGAACGGGTACTGGTGGGTGGAGAAATACATCACGTGGGGGTTCTGGTAGAAGGCGTCCTGGGTGCCGTTGCCGTGGTGCACATCGAAGTCGGCGATGAGGACACGCTCCAGTTCATGGGTGTCGGTGGCGTGCATGGCGGCCACGGCGATGTTGTTGAAGATACAGAATCCCATTGCCTCCCAGCGTGTGGCGTGGTGTCCCGGCGGCCTCATCGCGGCGAAGGCGCTGCTCACCTGCCCCTCCATCACCGCATCCACCGCCTCCAGCAGGCCTCCGGCGGCGCACAGCGCCACGTTGTACGATGCGGGGGAGACCACGGTGTCGGGGTCGAGCCAGCCGCCGTCCCGCCGGGCGAAGTCCTCCACGTAGGTGACATACCCCGGCGAGTGTATGGTGGTCAGCTCCTCCACGGCAGCGGCGCGGGGCCTGATATCCACCAGTTTCTCCAGCATGCCGGTCTCCCGCAGGTGCTCCTCGGTGCGCTTCAGCCGGGAGGGGCTCTCCACGTGCGGCCCGGTATCGTGCTCCTGGTATATGGGATCGTGCACCAGTCCTACGCTCATTCTGGTCTCCTTTGCCGTCGCCGTTTGTGGCCATTTTACAATACCGACCCGCCGCCTTCAAGCGATGACGGATTGCCCGCCAGTAGTGGCTGTGATATACTCCCGATGTACGGTGGAGACAGGAGGCTGAAATGACCGAAGAGAAAGAGATCCCCGACGTTTATTCTGACCAGTTCATGATTGGCGGAGGGCCCTACGGAGTGGTTATCAACCTCAATAAGAGCCACCCCGAGCCCGGCGCGGGCAAATTGCCGGAGACGGTGGCCCGGGTGAGGATGAGCTACGAGCATGCCAAGATGGTGGCCTTCATGCTGTGCCGCCATATCAAGAAGATAGAGAGCGAGTCCGGCATCTCCTATCCGGTCTCCAACAAGGTCCTTTCCAGTCTCGGCATCGGGATGGAGGACTGGGAAGCGTTCTGGCAATCGCCCCCCGATTTCCGCGGGTAGGCCATGGCAATGCGGAGGCTCAAATGTCTCTAGACCTCATTCAGGTGGCTGCCCAGATTACCGGGCTGGCGCAGCGGCTCAGGGCGGAAGACGGGGGCAGGGTGGAACGCCTGCAGCGTGTCCTGGTCCTGTTTCGCTCCGCCGATATCGCTTCCCTCAGCCGCAAGATAGAGGCCAGCGCCGAGCGGGTGTCGTGGCCGGTGGCCGGTCTGGCCGGCGGCCTCGCCTCGAGCTGTGAACCGCCCGAATGCCCTTCGGGCTTCGCCGTCGCCGCCACCGACGGGTCGCACATCGACGTGGACCGCCACAGCTCGGCGAGGTGCTATCTGATCAACATCGGGAAGGTCGTGCTCCACTACGGGGACAGCCCCGGCGCCCGTCTGGACAGCCAAGCTTCGCTGCACTTCGGCGATGATCTGGCGCTCACCGATCCCCGCAACGGCAGGCGGGAGCTCATCGAGGGGGCGCTGCTGGGGGTCAAGCGCAGCATAGACGAGCTGCAGGCGCTGGAGCAGTTGTCGGGAGACATCCCCCAAGATAACCCCGCCCTCGCACTGGTTGACGGCTCGCTGATACTGTGGGGGCTGTCACCGCGGGATTACGAGGGCTACATCAAGGAGGAGCTGCTGGACCGCCAGTATCTGGAGACGCTCGACCGGCTGGAGCGCCGCGCCGGCGGCGGGGGCTTCGCCCTTGCCAGCTACATCAGCTACCCGCGCAGTGCCGAAGTGGTGAACGCTTTAAGGCTGTGGCTCTGTCCCTACGATATCGCCGACTGCGAGCGCGGCGGCTGCCAGCGCGAGTGCGATGCCATCGCCGGCGTGACCGACAGCGATATCTTCGAATCGTTTCTAGAGCCGGGGCAGAGGTCTGCAATCTTCTTAAGCGGCTCCAGATTCGTGCAGAAACACTACGGAGGGCACCGGGTATACTTCTTCTATGTCCGGCTGGATGAAGAGGTCGCCAGGCTGGAAGTGCCGCAGTGGGTCGCCGCCGATGAAACCCTCGTCGGCATGGTGCACGCAATCATCCTCGACCAGTGCCGCCGCGGGCACGGCTACCCGGTGGCGCTGATGGAGGCGCACGAGAAGGCGGTGGTTACCGCCGCCGACCGCGAGGGCTTCCGCCTGCTGATGGAGCGGGCGCTGGCTGATGAGAGGATCGATGTGAGAAGCTCCGGCAAGAGCAGGAGCAAGCGGACACGGTGGGTGTAGGGGAGCGTCGGATGACCAAGCTACGTGTAGCTGAAACTGGTGAGGAGATACAGGGCGGGTTCGATATATAAGCGGAAAGAAACAGGAGTGAAAGAAGATGGCTAAGAGCAAGGGCAAGACAGCGAATGAAGAGAAGGGCAATCACAGGCTTACCCCCAAGGAGGAGGAATTCATCAGGTGCCACAAGGCACTGCGGGGGCAGATAGACAACGCCGGCTGGCACTTCCAGGCGTGGAAGCGGCTGTGGAATCTGGTAGAAGGGTACCACCAGGAGATGAACGTGGCGCACACCTTCTTCCGCCTCACGATGAGGGCGCACCTGCTGGAGACGGTGCTGCGCGTGTCCAGTATCTGCGAGAGGAGCGAGGAGCATTACAATTTCCCCGATTTCCTCGATTTCGTGAAGAAGGACCTCGATATATTCCAGGTGCAGGATTTGGAGATAACCCGTCACGGCGAGGAGGACATCGAGGCGGAGATCATCGCCGATTCGACCCCCACCATAACGGCGGAGATGGTCGAGGGGCACATCCAGGCATTAGAGAGCCTGCCGCTGGACAAGCTCAGGGCGTGGCGCGATGATGTGCTGTCGCACATCGACCGGCACGTGGCCAAGGACCACATCAAGCTGCTGGAGGAATCGCCGGTGGATATCGATGAGCTGGACCGGATCATCGGCGAGCTGGACTACATACTGAATGTCTACAGCGTGGCCTACGACGGCCAGGAGTGGGACCGCAACCTGATGTTCGAGCACGGCATCCAGAACATGCTGGAAGCCGTCAGGGCGGGGGTGAAGGACGTACAGGGCAAGGAGGCGAAATAATGGCCGAACGTTCCGTAGTGGCGGCCCGGGCGATGGCGGAGGAGGCGGAAGACTTCAACCGTCTGTTCGTCATATCCGCCCCCAAGTACGTCCCCGCGCTCTACGGGGGAACGCACGAAAGGGTGAACCGTAACCTGTACCGCTACACGGGCAATATCCTCAGCTACGAGCACACCCGCTTCATGCGGGTGGATGGCAGGAACGCTGGCATGGTCATAACCTACGACTGGAAGCAGAACAAGAGCCAGCAGACCAAGACGACGCTGCTGATACTGAGGTACATGAGGGCCACGTTCTTGAAACAGGCGCGGCACCTGCAATGGGCGGGTCAGGAGCTGGGCAAGATGGACGACGGCACCTATTACATCGCTTCTCTGGCCTTCTACGAGGAGTTCAGGAACCAGGGGCTGGGCACTGCGATAATGTCATACACGCAGGAGGAGGCGCTGAAGTCCGGATGTACGAAGCTGGCGCTGGACGCGGAGACATATAATACGGATGCCATCCGCTTCTACAAGCGTTGCGGCATGGCGGAGGTGGGCGAGCCGCGCGGAACCACCATCGGCGGCGAGTATTTCGAGTTCATACGGCTGTCCAAGGATATCAAATAGGGATGCAGCATGGTGAGACAGCGCAGGGATGAGCTGACGTGGAAGGATTTCGTGACCTCGCTGGCCGCCGGCGCGCTGACCGTAGCGGCGGTGGTGCTGTGCATCCAGAATTACAACATCCACAGTATCGACTGGCTGATGTACCTGGGATGGGCGGTTTGGGTTATCGGATTGCTGCTGTGCATTACCCCTATGCGGGTGCTGCGCAAGCGCGGCGGTGTAGCCGCGGGCGATAGCTGGGTCAGGACCACCACCGTGGTGGACAGCGGCCCGTACGCCATAGTGCGCCACCCGGTTTACGTCGGCTGGGGGGTGATGGTGTTCGCTCTGATGCTGATGTCGCAGTACTGGGTGGTGGCCGTATGCGGTGCGCTGGCGATGCCGCTGGTGTACATCGACATCTGGCGCGAGGATCGGCACAACGTGGAGAAGTTCGGAGAGGACTACATCCGCTATCAGAAG
>Ga0180434_10003827_pt1 | contig 18837 bp, 14 predicted proteins | sample SS_ome_7_FD_132453 | JGI IMG/M metagenome (GOLD analysis project Ga0180434, IMG submission 132453) | Hypersaline lake sediment archaeal communities from the Salton Sea, California, USA - SS_1_D_2 metaG | ecosystem: Environmental > Aquatic > Non-marine Saline and Alkaline > Hypersaline >...
ATTAGATGTTTGGGAAAATAATGAAGATTTACAAAATCAAGAAGGTATTACTAAAATGATTTTATCAGCATTTGATTATTATGATATTAAAGATATAAATAAAGTTTATCCAAAAAAAAATATAACTAGAAGAGAAATTGAAAAAAATATTGAAAAATGGTTATTAATTAAACCAGCAGAAGAAAGTTTTTCAGGATTTACAATAGATGAAGAATCAAGTGAAGATGAAGAAGAAGAAGTAGAAGAAATTAAATATAAAACAAAAAAATATATCAAGAATTATGGTAATAAAGAAGGAACAATATTAGATTTAATGAATGATGAATGTGGTAGAGATACAAAAATTAAAGAATTAACAAAGACATTAAGTAAAAAAGGTATATTTCCAGAATTAAAAGGAGATAAAGTTACATTTATTGGATCTGTATTTAAAAGATTTGGTGAATCAGAAGAATATTTAAATCATATTATAGTATTAAAAGGTTGTGAATTACCTGAAGAGATTAAATTTAGTTGTTTAGAATGTTATGATACAGAAAAAGAAGTATTATTAGCTTGGACTAGATTAATACAAAGAGAAGATCCAGATATAGTAATTGGTTATAATATAACAGGTTTTGATTTTGATTTCATGGATAAAAGAGCGCAAGAATTAGGGTGTAGAAAAGAATTTTTACAATTAGGAAGAAATTTAGATAAACCATGTTTAAATAAAGATTGGAGAACTAATATAGAAGATATAGAAATAAGTAAGATTAAATTAGCTAGTGGTGAGTATGAATTAAGATTTGTAAATATGGAAGGTAGATTACAAATTGATTTATTAAATTATTTAAGAAGAGAATTTCAATTGAGTTGTTTTAAATTAGATTATATTTCAGGTTATTTTATAGGAGATGGTGTTAAAAAAATAGAGTTATTTGAAGATGAGACAAAGATTTATACTAAAAATATTAAAGGATTAGATGAAGGTAGTTATGTAAGATTTCAAGAAGTTAATTTTAGTGTAAATCCATATAAAAATGGAAAGAAATTTTATATAAAATCTATTAATAATGAGGAAGGATATTTTGTAATTAATTCTAGAGAAGAATTAGATACAAATAAAAAAATTACGTGGGGATTAGCAAAAGATGATGTAGGTCCACAAGAAATTTTTAAATTAAGTAATGGAAGTGATAAAGATAGAGGTATTATTGCAAAATATTGTTTAAAGGATTGTAAAAATACTATTGATGTATTAGAAAAAATAGATGTTATTACCTTTTATGTAGAAATGTCAAGTTTATGTACAGTACCAATGAATTTTCTTGTAAATAGAGGACAAGGTATAAAATTACAAAGTTATATTGCAAAAAAATGTAGAGAAAAAGAAGTTTTAATGCCTGTATTAGAAAAAAGTGAAGATGATGAAGGTTATGAGGGTGCTATTGTATTAGATCCTTTATGTAATTTATATTTAAAAAAACCAATTGCAGTTACAGATTATAGTTCTTTATATCCATCTTGTATGATTTCTGAAAATATTTCACATGATAGTAAAGTTTGGACAAAAGAATTTGATTTAGAAGATAATTTATTAAAAACAACAGGAGAAAAAGATAAAGAAGGTAATTTTATATATGATAATTTACCTGAATATGAATATGTTGATATAACATTTGATACATTTAAATGGCAAAGAAAAACACCAAAAGCTGCTGCTACAAAAGTAAAGGTTGGTTATAAAATTTGTAGATTTGCTCAATTTCCAAAAGGTAAAGGTGTATTACCATCTATTCTTGAAGAATTATTAGGAGCAAGAAAATCTACACGAAAATTAATACCTTTACAAAAAGATGATTTTATGAAAAATATTTTGGATAAAAGACAATTAGCTATTAAAATTACAGCTAATTCATTATATGGTGGTTGTGGAGCTAAAACATCAGCATTTTTTGAAAAAGATGTAGCTGCTTGTACTACAGCAATGGGTAGAAACTTGTTAATTTACGCAAAGACAGTTGTAGAAAAATTCTATAATAATAGAATAGTTAAATTAAAATGTGGTAAAGAAGTAATAACAAATGCTGAAATAGTGTATGGAGATACTGATTCAATATTCTTTAATTTTAATTTAAAAGAAATAGATGGTAAGACAGATATTCTTGGAAAAGAGGCACTAAAAATTACAATTGAGATAGCAGTAGAAGCTGGTAAATTAGTAACTAAATTTTTAAAAAAACCACATGATTTAGAATATGAAAAAACATTTTATCCATTTTGTTTATTATCAAAAAAAAGATATGTTGGAATGTTATATGAATTTGATATAGAAGTAGGTAAATTAAAATCAATGGGTCTAGTTTTAAAAAGAAGAGATAATGCAGATATTGTTAAAGATATATATGGAGAAGTAATTTCTATGTTAATGAAAGGTGAATCAGTAGCATCAGCTTTGAATTTTGTAAGAAAATGTATGGAAAAATTAATTGCTGAAGAATATCCAATTGAAAAATTAGTTGTAACTAAGTCTCTTAGATCGGTTTATAAAAATCCTAAACAAATTGCTCATAAAGTATTGGCTAATAGAATAGGTGAAAGAGATCCAGGTAATAAACCCAAACCAGGTGATAGAATTGAATTTGTATTCTTTAAAAATAAAGATAAGAAATGTCTTCAAGGTGAAAAAATTGAACTACCAAATTTTATTAAAACTAATAACTTAAGTATTGATTATTCACATTATATTAGTAATCAAATTATGAAACCTTTACAACAATTATTTGCATTAGTATTAGAACAAATTAAAGAATTTAGAGATACATATGGATATACATGTCATAAATGGAAAGATCAAATTAAAAAATTAGAAGAAAAATGGCCAGAAAAAGAAAAATTTTATAAAAAATTAGAAGAATTACGATGTAAAGAAATTAAAAAATTAATATTTGATCATTATTTAAATAAACTTAAATAAATAATTTTAAATAAATAATATTATGAGTTTAGATAATTTAGTTATTGATCTACATAATGTTAATTTATCTGAAAATGAAACATGTATGATCTGCAGAGAAGATCTTAATGAAGCACAGATATATAAATTACCAGAATGTGGTCATGAATATCATACACATTGTTTAATTGCCTGGTTTAGAAATGGTGATAGTAGATGTCCTTATTGTGGAAATAAAGGAATAAATCATAAGGAATGTAAAAAATCTAGACATAATTCTTTTTATTTTAGAAGAAGATTTAATAGATGTGATAATAGTGATATTAAATTATCTGAACTTAAAAAATTTGCCAAAAAAGATGAAGCACCTAAAATACTTATTAATCAACTTAAAAAATTAGATGAATCTAAAAATAGACTTAAAATTTGTGATGAAAATTTAAAAAATTTTAAAAATAAATTAAATAAAGAACCTTTATTATATAAAGAAGCTAAATCTCAAATGTTAAAATTAAGAAGACAAAAATGCCAAGCAGAAAGTAATGTTTCTAAAATGCGATTTTTGATTCATGAATTAAATATAGTTCCTTTAATTATTCCTCAACCTATTAATATTAATTAAAATAAATTAATAAATATATTTATTTATATTTTAAATAAATATATGATAATAACTCCAAAAATACCAAAAAAAATTATTATATTTTCAAATAAATATACTATAAAAGCAGCTAAATTATTAAAATTAAATCTTGAAAATATAAATATCAATTCAGAATTATTTAATAAATTTATAACTCAAGATATAATTGATAAATATTTATTAGATTTAAATACTTATTTTTTTTTATTTTGCCCTCAAGCTCAATTATGTAATCCTAAGATAAAAATTAATTTACCTAAAAATAGATATTTCTTATATCAAATAGAACAATTGAATCAAAATATTTTTCCTTATCAAAATGTAAATATAATTGAAAATTTTATTTTAAATTCTTATATAACATTTGATTATTCTGAAGTTAATTTATCTTTTTATCCTGAAAAATTAAAGACAAAAGTTAAAATCTTAAAACCATTTATAGATGAAAAAATAATTACTTCAGAAAAATCAATAGATATTTTATTTATTGGAACATTATCTGATAGAAGAAATAAAATCTTAAATTATTTGAAACCAATCTTTAATATTGTAATAGTTGAAAAAGTTTTTGGAGATGATCTTTCTAATTTAATTTCAAAAGCAAAAATTATTTTAAATTTACATACTTGGGATAATTGTATATTTGAATTATTTAGAATTCATGAAGTATTGCCTTATAATATTAATATAATAAGTGAAGAAGGAATTCTTGAAAACTCTCTCATGAAAAGATATGAAAATTATATAAAATTATTTCCAACTATTAAAGATGATCTGTCTAATATTAATAATTTATTGACATTGATTAATACTTCTTTGTTAGAAAAAGAAATAACTAATAGGGATAATTTAATAAATAATTTAAATAAAGAAAATTTATCTTCATTAAAAGTTTTCATTAAAAACCAGGATTATCCAACTTTATTAAATAAATATTATTTAAATTTATCAGATCCTAATATTGAAATTAATTATAATATTATATTGAATAAAAATGTAAAATTTAAAAAAAGAAATTTTGCTCATTTACATTGTTATGATCTCTCAAATTTTAATGAAATATATGGAAAATATCTCTCTAATATTGAAAAATTATTTAATATAATTATAACTTTTTCCTTAAATAATAACAATTTCAAAAATAATAATTATATTTTTTTAGAAATTGAAAATAAAGGATATGATATTGGAGGTAAATTTGTAATGATACAATATTTATTAAATAATAATATTGATTATGATTATATATTATTTTTACAATCAAAAAGTAATGAAAATAAAAGAAAAAAATATTTTGAGATTGTAGATGATAATAATATTAATAATTTAAATATTTTAATGGATAAAAATTATGCAGGTATATTTCCTTCTATTAAAAAATTTGAAAATTTTGCACATGAATCCCCTTTTCCTAATAAATATTATGTTAAAGAAATATTAGATTATTTAAATTTAAAAATTTTAACAAGTGATTTCTTTGAAGGAAATTGTATGATATTAAATAAAGGAATAATTCAAACTATATTTACTGACAATTTAAAATTTTTTTATAATTTATTAAATAATAAAGATAGTTTTGATATTAATTGGATAAGATGGTATTATAAACCTAATTCTAATGATCCTTATATAATCTACAAAAAATTTAAAGAAAATAATTGGCTAGGTAATAATTTAAATAATAATAGTAACATTTTTCTTTATAATAAATTTGGAAAATATGGAATAAATGAAAAAAAAAATTTAGAAATTGCCTCTAATTATAAATTTGCTTTATTTAATGAAAGCTTAGAGGGAACTAATTTTGCTGATGCTATGATTGAACATGCATTTGAAAGAATTTTTGTAAATGTTATCTTAAATAAAGATGAAAAATATTATATAATTGGTGATAATCATAATATAGATTTTGAACAAGAAAGAAGAAAAATTTATGAAGAAAAAAGACTTCAAAAATTGTTAGAGCTAAAAAATGAAAAATTAGAAAATGAAAGATTAGAAAATGAAAAAATAGAAAAAGAGAGATTAGAAAATGAAAGATTAAATAATCAAAAAATAGAAAAAGATAGATTAGATAATGAAAAATTAGAGAAAGAAAGATTGGAAAAAGAGAGATTGGAAAAAGAGAGATTGGAAAAAGAGAGATTGGAAAAAGAGAGATTAGATAATGAAAAATTAGAGAAAGAAAGATTGGAAAAAAAGACATTGGAAAAAGATAGATTGGAAAAAGATAGATTGGAAAAAGAGAGATTGGAAAAAGAGAGATTAGAAAATGAAGATATTAATTTACAAATGTCTATAATAATAGAAGAAATAATTAAATATAATGAAAATAATAAGCTATTAGAAATTCAAAGAAAAAATGAATATATAGAAAAATTACTTAAAGAAAAAAATAAGTTAGAAATTTTAAAACATCAAAAAATAAAACTTAATGATTTTCAAAGTAAAATATTAGATGATATTCAAATAATAGAGAAGAGAAATAAATTAGAAAATGCTAATAAAATAATGATTAAAATTATAAAAAGAAAAATAAATGAATTTGAAATTAGAAAGAAAACCAGTATTTTGGTAAAGAAAAGGAAAATATATCAAGAAAAATTGAGAGAAGAAAATAAAACTATAGAAAAAATTAATAATAAAAAACTAGAAATTTTAGAATATAATAGATTAAGTATTTTAAAAAGAGAAGAAAATTATATTAAAGAGTTGGAAAAAAAGGAATTAGAATATAAAGAAAATTTAAATAAAAAAAAAGAAGAATTAAGATGTAAAATAGAGTTTGAAATAGTTGAAAAGGAAAAATTAAGAGAAAAAGAATTTCTTAAAAATTTATTTATAGAAAAAATGATAAAAAATCAATCTCTCAAAGATACAAATAAATATTCTGAATCTACTATTTTAGAAAATATTGATAATTCTATTTTATATGAAAAAAATGAATCAAATATAAATATGGCCAAAGAATTTATAAATTATCTTAATACTAATATTGAAATTAAAAATTTTAATTATAAGATTTCTAACTTTATTAATAATCATGCAGCAAAAATTATTCAAAAATTTATTAAATTATTTCTTAGAAAAATTAATGAAAATATCATATCTTTTTCCCAACCTAAAATAGTTTTAATTTATCATTATCAATCAAAAAAAAATCAACAAAAAAATCTTACAAATTTATCTTTTTTTATAAAATATGGATTAAATAAAAATTATTGGAGAGATATTGATCTCACTATTCTTTTAATTATAAATGGGGATATTTGTGATATTATCTTACCAGAAAGATCTGATTTAATAATTTGGAAAAATCTAAAAAATATGGATGATTTAACTAGCTATAAAGAAGGAATTAAATTTTTAGAAAATAAATTTAATAATAAATTATATAACTTATTTAATTATCTATTTTTTTTAAATGATAAAGCATTTGGTCCTATAAAAAATAAAAATAAAAAAGAACATTGGATAGATCCATTTATAAAAAACTTAAATGATAATAATTCTATAGTTTGTTTTCCCAATAAAGAATATGAAATTAATTATTTGCCAATATTTTCTCAATTTTGTAGTCTTATAAAAATTGATAGAAAGATATATAATTTATTTTTATGTAATAATTTATCAAAAATATTTTTAAAAGATAATGAAATATCAAGTTATATTTTGAGAGATCAAACAGATGATTTTTTTAATAAACAAATTTTTATCATTAATAATTGGATTATAAATGAAAATACAAGAAATAGTTATCCTATTAAAAGTAAAGAATGTAAAGAATTTTATTATGATAAATTAAATTTACAAGAAATTAAATATAGTAATTTACCTTTTAATTATAAAAATTTACAAATCTCTGAAAATATTTATTTAAAAAATAATGATGAAATTACATTAGTAACTAATAGTAAACTTCAGGCTTATAATTTATTTGGTAAAAGTGAAGAATATATTGTATGGAATATTTTACCAACAAATAATCATTCAATTGTAATTTACAATCACTTAATAAATCAAAATTATATAGATGATTATATAATAATATCATTACATTGTTTAATAAATTTAAAATATGATATAATTTTTAATACAATCTCTCAGAGAATTGATAATGTAAATCTTCCCTTTGAAATTAATTATTTTGAAGATAAAGAGAATATTAATAATTATATGAATTTTGAAACTCTTAAAAATATATCAAGTAATTATGAATGGATTTTATTAGTTAATAGTGATATATTATTACCCATACATAATTTTGAAAATATGAAATTAACAATAGAAAAATATAGAAAAGATAATGATTATTATGGTTTATATGGTAATAATAAAAATTTATATGATGGATTTATAGAATATAAAAATAAATGTATACCAGCTCTTTTAAATTTATATAAAACTAATACATATATAAAAATTTTGGATAGATTTAAACATAGTTACGTAATTAGTACAGATAATATTAAAAATTTAGATTATAAAATATTTTTAGAAAATAAAAATTGTTTTGGAGTATATTGGAAATATATTAATTTTGAAAATATAAATTATAGTGAATTAAATTATCTATCAAGATTTATATGTGTGGAATTATTTACAAATTAATTCCAACCCTTTTAATTGTTCAGGATTATTAATTCCCATTACTTCATGATAATTTTCAGTCTGAATTAATGTTATATTTTTTCTATCAATAAAATTAAATATATCAGTTAAATAATATTCATTTTGTTTATTATTATTGTTAATTTTTTCAATATTACTAAGTAAAATATTATTTTTAAAACAATAAATTCCACTATTAACTAGATCTATCTTTCTCTCATCTTGTGAACAATCCTTTTCTTCAACTATTTTTTCAAATTCATTATTTTTTGTCTTAATTCTTCCATATCCAAAAGGATTTTCTAATTTATTAACTAATAAAGCAGATCCATTTTCTAAAAGACTGTTATTTAATCTCTCTAAAGTTTGAGAAGTAATTAAAGGAACATCTCCTGATAAAATTGTTACACATAAATCGGAATATTTAGAGAGGAAGGATTTACAACATAAAATAGCATGACCTGTTCCTAATGCTTCCGGTTGATTTATATATTCTATTTTAGAATTATCAGATACATATTTATTAATAGTTTTTTGAATAATTTGTCTATATTTTCCGACTATAATCCCAATTTTTTCTGGATTTATTTTAAGAGCAGTTTCAATAATATGAACAATAAGAGGTTTATTATTTAATAAATGTAAAACCTTAGGTAAATCAGAATTCATTCTTTTTCCTAATCCTCCAGCCATAATCAAAACAATTTTGGACATTATAATATTTTATAATAAAAAAATTATAATCTCTGACCATAAACAGTAAAATGAAATTCTCTCTCTCTGGATCTTAAAGCTTCTCTTTCAGATTGATCTAAAAATTCATCTTCTAAAAGAGTGTTAATAGTGTTGGTTATAGTTTGAGCAATAGAGGTATTTTCATCAATAATATTATGAGAAACATCGGTAGTTTCATCTTCTTCAGATGTATTATTTGATTGATTAATTTCAGAACTTGTATTTTCAGGATTGGTGGAGTTTTCATTAAGAGAATAACTTCTAATATCAAATCTGCAATAAGGACAAGTAGGTCTATTAATAAACCAAGTTAATAAAGATTGAGTTTTAAAAATATGACCACAATATTTAATTTGTAAAACTTCTTGGTTAGGAGTAAAGTCTTCTTGAGAGATAGGACAACAAGTATTGACAGGGTTTTCAATGGAAGAAAATACTTTAGTGTCAGTTGATCTTATAATTTCTAAAGCAGAAGGTTGTGAATCATTGTAATCTTCGTTAATATTGGCTCTACGTGGTAAAACTCTATTATGATTATCTGGAGTATTAAATACGATATTATAATTATTAGGAATACTAGGAAATGAAAGAGGAGTGGTTCTATGTGAGCCCATAAATATAGAAGTTGGACGTTCATGTCTATTATGGAAAGAATTTCTTCTAGATCTAGGAAGTAAATTAGAGACAGATCTTGGAATATAAGAAGCGGCAGGAGGTGGAAGATGTAATAAATTATAATAATTTTGATCTTGTTGTCTAATTAAATCTAAGAGAGAATGAATGGAAGTATTAGATTGATTGATGAAAGTTAAATAATTGTCGGAATTATTATTATCCATATTAAAATATAATAATATAAATATGTTTAAATATAAAAAAAGTAAAGAATATAATGAATTTAGAATTTTATAAAGATAAAGGACTTACAGGATTAGCAAATTTGGGAAATACTTGTTATTTAAATAGTTGTATTCAAATTTTTTCACATACATATGAATTAACAGAATTATTTAAAAAGGTTTCAGGAGAGAGACCATTAAATAATATTCAAGATTCCATGTTATTATTAGAATGGAATAAATTATTAAATTTAATGTGGAGTAAGAATTGTACTGTAGCACCTTATGGATTTGTAAAAGCAATACAAACAGTATCAGAATTTAAAGGTAGAGATTTATTTATGGGATTTGCTCAAAATGATATGCCAGAATTTTTAATTTTTTTAATAGATTGTTTTCATAATAGTTTAGAGAGAGAAGTAAATATAAAAATCTCAGGAGTACCTCAAAATAATAATGATAAAATTGCTAAAGTTTGTTATAAAATGATGCAAGATATGTATAGTAAAAATTATTCTGAATTATTAAATATATTTTATGGTATTCAAGTTTCAAAGATTTCAAATAAAGATAAAGAAATTAGATCAATAATAGCAGAACCTTTTAGCATATTAAATTTACCAATACCTTTAAAAGAAGAGAAACAAAATCCAGATATATTTGATTGTATAAATTTATATTGTAAAGAAGAGTTATTAGAGGGAGAGAATGCATGGTATAATGAAGAATTAAAAATAAAAGAAGATATATTAAAAGGATTATGTTTTTGGAGTTTACCGGAGATTTTGATTATGGATTTAAAAAGATTTACCTTTGATAATAAAAAGATCCATACAGTTGTAGATATTCCATTAGATAATATTGATTTAAGTAAATATGTAATAGGTTATCAAAAAGATAACAGTAAATATCAATTATATGCAATTTGTAATCATAGTGGTGGTTGTTTGGGGGGTCATTATTTTGCGTATATAAGAACAGCTTCTGATAAATGGCTTAAATTCAATGATACAGAAGTCAAAGAAATTCCTGAAAATCAATTAATATCAGATAAATCTTATTGTTTTTTCCTAAGAAAAATAAAATAGATAATAATATATAATGGATCTTCAATACAATTCTGTAACAGGATTACCAAATAATCCACTAGACTCAATACAAAATTTAGATATAAATCCTTTATTTTTATTTATTTTAGTAGGTATTTTAATAATATTTTATATATTTTTTTCAGTAGTAAGTAATCAAAATAAGAGTACAAATAGTGAAGGGAATGGAGGAAATAATGGAACAATCTTTTTAGAAATCTTATTATGGTCGATATTTATAATTTTAATTTTATTAAATGGAATAAGTTATTTTTTTAATTTAGATATAATAACAAGTTTAAAAGATATATTTTCGCCTGAGCCTAAATTAAAAATAAAAACAAAAAATTATTTAGGAAAAAATGATACAAATGGTTCAACAGCACCAACTCATACTAATGGGTCATCATCTGAATCAGATAATAATGATTTATTGAATTTGACAGAGGAAGTTTTTAATATACCAGAAAATATCTATAATTATGATCAAGCAAAGGCAGTTTGTAAAGCTTTTGATTCTAAATTAGCAACATATAAACAAATAGAAGATGCATATGAAAAAGGAGCAAATTGGTGTAATTATGGGTGGTCAGCAGATCAATTAGCTTTATTTCCAACAAATTATAAAACATGGCAAAAATTAAGAAAAATTAAAGGACATGAAAATGATTGTGGAAGAGCGGGAATAAATGGAGGATATATTGCAAATCCTAATGTAAGATTTGGTGTAAATTGTTATGGTAAGAAGCCAAAGATTACAGGAACAGAACAGATATTAATGAATAATAGTTCATTATTTCCACAAACAGTTGAAGAATTAGAAATGGAAAAAAGAGTAGCAAAATATAAGAATAAAATAAATAATATTTTAATATCACCATTTAATCATGATAATTGGAATCAACATTAATTTTTTTATAATTAATTATTAAAATTGATACAAATTTAATAATTAAATAAAAATAAAATGATGGAAAATCCTACATATACAAGACATGAGAATCATGATAGTTTACCATTATCTCCATTTCATCCTTTTGAAGATAAAATTATAAGAACAGGATTTATAAGAAAAGTTTATACACTATTATCAATACAGCTTGTATTTACATTTATGAGTTGTTTATTTGTAAATTTATATGAACCAGCTCAAAATTTTATGTTATCTGAAACAGGAATAGCATTATATGGTCTAAGTTTAGCTGGTATAATTATTTTAATGATAGTATTATGTTGTAATCCAAATTATTTAAAGAATTATCTACAGAATTATATTTATCTTACTTTATTTACAGTTTTTATGACATATTTGTTAGCTATATCAACAGCTAGATATAATACAAAATCTCTAATTTTAGCAATAGGTATAACTTTGGCTATAACTATTTCTTTAACCATTTTTGCTTGTCAAAGTAAATATGATTTTACAGGATATGGACCGTATTTGTTATGCTTTCTTTGGGGATTAATTTTAATAGGAATAATCAATTGTTTTCTGGCAAATAGTTTATTAATGACAATTCAAGCAGGATTAGGTGCGATAGTATTTTCATTTTATATAATTTATGATACTCAATTAATAGTAGGTGGAAAACATAAACAGTATGAATTTAGTATAGATGATTATGTATTAGCGACACTTTCATTATATTTAGATATTATAAATCTATTTCTGTATATACTACAATTATTAAATGAATGTAATAATTCTCAATAAATCTAATTTATTAAAATACTTAAATATAATTTTATAATATTAATATATTCACTAATTTTTATTTTTTCTTCTTAGTTTTTTGTCTTGAAGATTTTTTTGATTTTCTAGAATATTTTTTATTAGATGAATTCTCTACTGCTGAAATTAAATAATCAAATAATTTATCATCTATAATTTCATCTTCTTTTTCTTTTAATTTAAATATATTAGATGGATATGAATATGGAGAAATAAATAAACAAGAAGGAATAGATAAATTCTTTAAATCTTTATTTTGTGAAATACTTTCTATTAATATTGAAGTAGTCATATAATTAATTTTATTATATTTTTTTTATATTTAAATTTTTTTTATATCTAAATATTCTTTTATACTTCTTTTTGATTTAATAAAACTTATTAATTGATCTATCTGATCTTCATTTGATATACATTCTTCTAAACAATCTTTTAAAAATTTAAAAGTTAATGGCTGAATTTGTTTAACTTGTAATAATTTAAGATTTTCATTACCAATCTTAATATTCTTATTACTAATATCTTTCTCAACCATATAATTTATTATTTTTAATTTTACTTTATTTTTTTCTGTTTTAATATTATTTAATTGTTCATTTATAACAGTTTGTTTTTTTTCCAAACTATAAAATTCTTTTAAATCTTTATAAAATTCCTCTGAATACATAATTAATTTAAATATTTTATATCTAAATCTTTAGATATAAAATTATTTTTTTATTTAAAAGTATTTACATCTTTTTCATGTTAGCACGACGAGCTGTTTTTCTACGCATACCTTTTCTTGTTCCACGACGGTGTTTTTTTCCTGATAAATAGTTGCTTAAAGCGAATAATCCGAAGGGAACAGCCGCTGTTGAAAGGGCATTACCTCCTTTGCAGGATCTTTTTCTGTGTCTTTTGCCTCCTCTTGTTCTTGTCATTATATATATTATAGCAAGAAAAATAATCAATAAGAAGAAAATTAATTTCCTAAATAAATTTTTTTGCGTGATATTTATTAACTATTTTTCTTTTACAAAGATAAATGGAAAATGTTTTTGAAATAGATAAAAATTTTAATTTTAGTCAAATTGTTTTAGATAATCCATCACCTCTGGCTGGAGGTTCTTATTTTACTAAAGTATTAGTTGCTAATGGAAGTAAAAGTATGTATTTACAATTACCTAAAGTTTTTACTAAACAAGGAATTATAAAAGGTAAAGAAAAAAGTTATTGTGATTTAATGTTTAATAGTAGCAATAAAGATCTAATTTATTGGTTTGAACAATTTGAAAAAAAATGTCAAGATATTATTTTTGAAAAAAGAAATTTATGGTTTCATAATAATATTACTAGAGAAGATATTGAAGAAATGATGAATCCTATCATTAGACCTTATAAATCTGGAAAATATTTTTTAATTAGAGTTTATCTTAAAAATAGAAAATGTACTGCTTTTGATGAAGATAAAAAAATTACTGATATTGAAAAACTTACGCAGGAAGATGAAATCATTCCTGTCATTAATTTTGATGGAATTAAATTCAGTCTTAAAAGTATTCAATTAGAAATTATTTTAACCCAGTATATGCAGTTAATACCAACAAAAGAATTTGAAAAACTGTGTCTTATAAAATTAGATAAACCCAATAAAAATATTGAAAAAAATTTAGAAGATTTAGTTGAAGATAATAAATTAATTAATAATAATGAAATAATTGAAAATACTATACAAAATCATGATAATACTGAAAATAATATTAATAATTTATCACAAGAAAAAGAGGATATTTTAGAAATTGATAATTCTTTAAATTTAGAAAAAAACCATGATGATGATGAGAATTTAAAAGATATATCTTTAGAATTAGTTCCCTCTATAGAAACTGAAGAATCTATATCTTTAAAAGATCCATTAGAAGTTTACAAAGAAATTTATAAAGTTGCAAAAAGAAAAGCATTTGATTTACGACAAAATGCATTAGAAGCTTATTTAGAAGCTCAAAATATTAAAAATAAATATTCTTTAGAGGGTATGGATGACTCTGAAGATGAAACTGAATTTATTGAATTATTTAAAAATAATCTTTAGGATAAAATAAACTACTAAAACTATTTAATAACATTTATAAAAAAAAATATATTTATAGTTATTATATAAATGGCTATTGGTAAAGATATGGGTAAACTTTTCAAACCACAAAATATTGTTATTTTATTAGGCATAATTATAATCGGTGTCGCTTTATGCCATTATGGTAATCAAAAAAATCTTACTCAACAGGGTTTCCAAGATGCTCCTCCCTACGGAACTACTATGAATCAAATGGCTCCTTTAGTTCAAGCCGCTCAAGCTGCCGGTGGTAATTCTACTGTTCCACTCGCCTATCCCGCTGTTGAACCTGACACTGCTGCTAAAGTAACTACTCCTCCTGGAGGTGGTGGTGGACAAATTCCTACTGTTCCTCCTCCTAATTGCGCTCAACAACCTACTTTAAATCCTACAGAATTATTACCCAAAAATGGTGCTAATGCATGGGGAAGTTCATCACCTGGTAATGCTCCTATGAATTTCTTGGATAGTGGTTATTTAGCCGGAATTAATACTGTTTCTGGATCTCTTAGAAATGCCAATCAACAATTAAGATCTGAACCTCCTAATCCTACTAATTTAGTCAGTCCTTGGTTAAATACTACCATTGAACCTGACTTAATGAGAGCTCCTTTTGAAATCGGCTGCGCATGCCCTGGAAAATCCACTCAATAATTTTTTATTAAATTTATATAATTTATTAATTTAATAAGAATATATATGAATCTTGATCTATTAGGATATGTCTTAATTATATTTATTATTATTATTGTATACAAAATCTATTCTGACTCTGATATGGCCCAACTTAAATGTATTATTTCTGATGTAGATGGTAATAAATATTGTGTTAGAGAACGAAAAAAATTAAATGAAGCGGCTGATCATTTAGCTGAAGTTTCAGTTAATTTAAAATTATTAGTTAAAGATTGTCAAGAAAATTTTCCTGATACTGAAATTACCAAAAATTTAACAAAAGGTTTTAATCCTAAAAAAATTATTGAAACCTTACCCACCAGTGAATTTACCGCTTATTCAGAAAATAAAGGTGAAAAACTTGCATTTTGTCTTGAAAAAGAAAAAGGTAAATCTAAATTAATTGATATTAATACATTAACTTTTGTTGCTATACACGAATTAGCTCATATTGCTAGCACTCAAGTAGGACATGGTGATGAATTTTGGAATAATTTTAAATTTCTCTTAGTAAGAGCCAAAGAAAATAATATTTATAAACCTCAAGATTATAAAAAACAACCTGAAAAATATTGTGGAATGGAAATTACGGATAATCCTTACTTTGATCTCTAATTTTATAAATTTTGTTATAATATTTTATACCATCTATTGTTTTATTTTCTTCTATTTCAATTAATGACCATCTATTTAAATCTATCTCTCTAAAAAAACAATCACATTTAAAATCTTTCTCTATTTCTGTTATATATAATTCATCTATCATATTATTCTTTAAAAATAAATCATATATTTGCCTTCCACCAATTACCCAAATTTCATCCAAATTTTTATCTAATTTTTCTATTTCTTTAAATTCTTTTAAAATATTTATTTTATTATCTTCATCTTTTAAACTTGAAGATAATATATAATTTATTCTATCTTTTAATGGTTTCCCTATACTTAAATATGTATTTTTTCCCATTATCACTCCATTATTACCCTTTCCTTTAGTTAATTCTACAAATCTTTTCATATCTTCTTTTATTTTCCATGGTAATTTATTCAATAATCCTATTCCTTTTTTAGAATCATATGCTACTATTAATTTTAATATCATAATAAATATCTCTAACTATATTTAAGTTTATTATTATAAAATTATCTTAGTTATTTAATATAGATGAGTGTATATAAAATTTATAATAATAATAATAATTCAATCACTCAAATTATTTGCTTTGTTAAATCTATTTGTATACAAAATGATATTGATATTGATTTACTTGATACTACATTTAAATCTGATCCATCCGATAGTCTTTTTGAAGAAATATTTAGTAGAGAAGAAATAGAATTTATTAAAAAAAATAATACTAATGTAGTTTTTCTTTTTGAACAAATTAATTTTGATGATTCTATTGAAACTATTAAAAAAAAATATTTAAAATTTAATTCTCAAATTTCTTTTAAAGAAATCTATTTATATTCTCAATCTGAAAAAACTCTTACTAATATTGAAATTTTTCAATCTCTCACTCAAAATGGTAAATTAGAACTTACTCAAGATAAATTAATTAATTTCTTATCCAATATTTCTATCTCTCAAAATCCTCTACCTTCTAAACCTATCTATACTTTTGAAGATATTATTACCTTAAATTTAAATAATAAAACAGTTCAAGAATATTTACCATTAGGTCAAAAATTCTCTGCATCTACCGACTACATTTTTACTGTTAATCCTTTTAATGTTATTATTTATGATAAATTTTTAGAAAATTATGCTGATGTTATTACCAGCACTCAAAATCAAAGTTTATTATTAGAAAATTCTCATATTGAACATAATATAATCTACCTTTGTAAAGCTGAAGAAGTTTTACAATTTAATAAAGAAAAAGCTCTCAGTCAAAATTCTTGTTTAAAAATTTATTTTCCATTTTTATTTCAAGAAGACATATTTGATCTAGAAAATCTTAAAAAAATGCAAAATACTCTTTTAATTGAATCTGAAAAATTAATTAATCAAGAATTTAATAATCAAATTGATACTACTGATCTATTTTATAATTTAAAAACTCTAGACTCTGGCATTATTTATAAAGAAAATGGTATTCAAAATTTACAAATTGCTATTCATCCTTTAATGATTAATAATATTCCACTTGACATTATTTTTAAATTAATACATGCTACAAAAGAATATCCCATGATTAAATTTAATCCTGGAAAAAAACAGGAAAATATTTATAGATTTTTTACTAATAAAATCTCTCGTGATGGAAGAAAAATACCTGCTTTATCCAAAGGAAATATTTTTAAATTAATGAAAATTTTAGCTAAATCTAAAAAAGTTTCTGTTTATATAGAATTTATTTATGATAAAGAAATAATACCTGTAATTTGTGAATTTGATCAAGTTGGAACTATATTTGTTGATATTGAATTTAAAAATTTACTTGATATTGAAACTATTAATTCAATTATTTTTGAATCTATTAATCCATTAATTAATACTGTTAAAGGATTTCTTGAACAAAGTGGATATAAAGTAGAAAATTTTACTACTATTGATTCTCCTAATATTGAAATTTTAAATCTAACTTACTCATCTATTATTCAACCAACTAATGATTTTAAAATCTCTCCTTATGTATCTTGTATCTCCAATATTTTTAATATTATTAATCCTATTCTAGATCAAGGTATTATTTTAAGATTTAAAAAAGTTAGTTATTATAGTGAATTTGATGCTATTGAAAGTTTTATTATTGATTTAGTCAATAAAGAAGTTGAAGAGGAAGAAATTATTGAGAGATTAATGGATAATTTTAAATTATCAAATGAAAATGCAAAATTACAATTAGCTAATTTGTTAAGTTCTTTACAGGTAGTTCAAAATTTATATCAATCTACTAAATATAAAATTAAAAATAATCCTGGATTTTTAACTTCCATTGTGAGAGATAAATATACTGGTAATATTATTTTTAAAATGGAAAATATTAATAATTATAATTACCTTTTTACCATTCCTTTTTATATTAATTCTTTATTTATTATTGGACAAAAACTAACTAATACTAATATTTCTCAAGATACTATTAATAAATATTGTAACAAAAAACTTAAATCTGAGAAAATCTCTCACATTTCTGAAATTGTTCCCAAAAATGAAGAAGCATTTCCTGATCATCAGGAACTAGAACTAGATCAAGATCAACAAATTCAATTTGATAATGATGATGATGATGATAAAAAATTATTAGATATTTTATTTATGGGAGATGATGATGATGAGTCTGGAGAAGAAGAAGAAGAAGAAGAAGAAGATGAAATTGATACATTAAATCAATTAGAAGCAGCAGAAGAAGAAGAAGAAGAAGAAGAAAAATCTAAATCTAAATCACCATCTAAAAAAGATATTAAACAAGAAAAAGAAGAAGCAGAATTAGAAGGAGAAGAATCAGAATTAGAAGGAGAAGAATCAGAA
>Ga0180434_10003828_pt1 | contig 18836 bp, 10 predicted proteins | sample SS_ome_7_FD_132453 | JGI IMG/M metagenome (GOLD analysis project Ga0180434, IMG submission 132453) | Hypersaline lake sediment archaeal communities from the Salton Sea, California, USA - SS_1_D_2 metaG | ecosystem: Environmental > Aquatic > Non-marine Saline and Alkaline > Hypersaline >...
ACGGCGATGCCATGTTTATTACATGAGCCGGCAATTGGTGCCGAATCGAGGTGATATGTTTGCTCAGCACTCTGTGATGATTGACTCAGTGGCTTTTCATTCCTGCGCAAGCAGGAATGACATACATCAACTGAGTTTTGAAAGAGCGCCAGCGCGGTTCGCCCTTCATTCTTCTTGCTTGGCTATCATGTTCTAAGGATCCTTCTGGCAAGCGGCAAACTGCTGATGAAATAGGCCAGTGCGAAGCAAAGCGGTACGGCGACAAGGACCGCTGTTGCAAATTTGAGAAGCGGATATAGCTTGATATTTCGTGCGGCAAGCGTCAGCAGGATAATAACCGGGGCGTGGATGATATACACCGTATAAGAACCGGCCGACATCGCGCGGGCAATTCGTCCTTGCCGGTCGAGTCTCTGGCGAAACATGACCAGCAGGGCGACAATCATCGCCATGCCGAGAAACTGCTCCCAGAGGGCATAAGCAAAGCACTGCCAGTGCAGGCCGCCAAGAAACGGTGAAACCTCTCCCCTCGGTGCTCCCCCCGCCACGAACAAGATAGGAAACAGCACGGCAACAAAAACGACGGCAGTACACAGCCAGAATCTGCCCATCGCATTGGGGATACGCAGCAACCAGTTATGACGGTACGCTCTAATTCCGATAGCGAACAAGACAATGTATTGAGCAAAGAAGGGAAGCTGCAAGTTCAACGGCTGGAAAGCCCAGCCTACCGGAAGCCATATCCGTACGATGAATGTCACGATGCCTAAAGCCAGCGCGAAAACGGCAATGGTCATATTGCCGGGGACTTCAGCATTACTCGAAACGCGGTCTGTGGGTCGTCTGGCGAGGAACCGCCATCCGGCATACGCCAGCGCAAATATCAGCAGGGTCTCCACAAACCATAGCGGCCCCCTTCCGATATGGAACTCGCTATAATACATGGCGAGAAACCTGCCATAAGAACCTTCGAATTCCATGACACCGGCCTGAAGAAGCGGATACGCAATAAGCGGCTGAATGACAAAGTCATAGCACAGAAGGGGAACGCCCAAACGCCACAGCCGATCTTTTAGAAAACGTCGAGCGCCTTTGTGGTCGTACGAAGACGGCGTGAAATATCCCGCTATCATGAACAAGAAACCCATAAAAAAGGCCTGAATAGTGGCGTTGTGGAACGTCAGAACGATAACCGTGATCATGTCCGACCGGCCTTCTTTGTAGTACCATGAACCTTCGCCGCCATAGGTGACAGAAAGGTGCACCATAATCACGAGCGTGATGAGTACAATCCGCAGATTGTCTATGAATAGCAGGCGCCTTCGTTCCATCGGTCCTTCCACTGTGCTCGCAGCGCCTCGGCGAAGAAAACAGGATTGCAATTCCGGCGGCCTGGCTCTATCTTTTTGGCCTCTTTATCGGCCAGGACAAGACACCGCAGCGCTGAGCCCAGCTTTCATACATCCGTTTTAGCTGGTTGACTTTCTCCGGATGCTTCTGGGCCAGATTATTGAGCTCCGTGCGGTCCGCCTCCATATCGTAAAGCTCCCACGGCTTTCCGTGCCAGGCCACCAGCTTCCACTGGCCTTGCCTTGCCGCTCGATTGCCTTCGTGCTCCCAATAGAGCGCCTCATGTCCCTTACGTTTTCCACGCGCCATTATTGGCAGCAGGCTCTTTCCCTCGAGTGGGATCAGCTCAGCGCCCTTTTGCGTTTTTGGATACGCGAGTCCCGCAACGTCAAGGCACGTGGCCATAATATCTGTGATGTGACCGACCTGGTGCGTGATAGTGCCGCCCTTTTTGATCACAGCAGGCCAGTAGGCGATCAAGGGCGTGGCGATGCCGCCTTCGTGGACCCAGTGCTTGTAACGCCTGAACGGCGTGTTGCTGGCGTTTGCCCACGACAGCCCGTAGCTCATGTAGGAATCAACGCCGCCGGGCGGCAATCCGTTCTTGCGATTATCGAAGCCTTTCGGCCCACCCTCTGCACACCCGCCGTTGTCGGAAAGAAACAGCACTAAAGTATTTTCTTCGGCCCCGATTTCTTTGACCTTCGCCATTACCTTGCCCACGCCCTGGTCCATGCGGTCAATCTGCGCAGCATACACGGCCATTTTCAGATCCATCAGTTCTTTGTCCTTTTCCTCCTCCCACGGCCATGTCCCCGGATCGCGCGGCGTCATCTCCCATTTCTCATCGACAAGGCCCATCTTGATCATACGCCGATGGCGCTGGCTTCGTAATTCATCCCAGCCTTTGAGATACGTGCCTTTGTACTTGGCGATGTCCTCCGGCCAGGCATGCAGCGGCCAGTGCGGCGCGGTATATGCCAGATAGAGAAAGAACGGCTCCTCGCCTTGCCCGTATTTATCGATGAACTTCACCGCATGGTCGGTAAAGGCGTCCGTTATGTAGAAGTTCTCCTTGGGCGGCATGTAAGGCTTATCATCGATTGCCATCTTGCGTTTTACGCCCTTGGCTTTTGCCTTGGTGATGTCAAAGTAGTTCGCTCCCCCGCTTATAAGCCCGAAGTATTTGTCGAAGCCTCTATCCGTCGGCCAGTGCGCCCGGTCCTCGCCGACGTGCCATTTGCCCGACATCAGCGTGCGATAGCCGGCCGGCTTGAGCGCCTCGGCGATGGTCACGCAACGGTCGTTCAGGTAGCCTTGATACGCCGGGTATCCCCTGTTGCCCACCATGTGCCCGATTCCCGCCTGGTGAGGGTACAGCCCGGTCAGGAGCGATGCGCGTGTCGGACAGCAGCGGGCCGCATTGTAGAACTGTGCAAAGCGAAGACCACCGGCGGCGAGTTTATCGAGGTTGGGTGTGTGGACTTCTCCGCCGTAGCAGCCGATGTCGGAAAAGCCCATGTCGTCGACCATAATCAAAACGATGTTGGGACGTTTGGCAGCCTTTGCTCCGGCCCCTGCACTTTCGCGGGAATCCTCGCCTGCGAAGATGCAGCCGGGTAAGGCCAAGTTCGTCGTCCCCGCAGCGATAAACTTGATGAATTCTCTTCGGTTCATTTGATGCAATCCATTCTACTGTGCCACCTGTCCGAGGTCACTTACAGCCTCTAACAAATGAATGTGCCCTTATGCTGTCATCCTGAGCAAAGCGAAGGATCTGGGTTCCGAGCGCGAAATATCTTGTACAGGCCAGATTCTTCGCTCCACTGCGTTCCGCTCAGAATGACATTGTTTCATTTCGTTAAACGCTCTTGTACATTTCGTCGAAATACTCTTGCGCGGCCACGACTGCGGCTCTCATCATATCTTCGGCCTGGGCGGCTTCGCGTTTGGTCAGCGCGTTCATCAGCGCCTTTGTATCTAATTCCTGGGCGGCTTTGTCGCACGCTTCCCAACTCAGCACGCTTCGGACAACTCTATCGACGGCCTGCTCGGCGTTGTCATAAGCCCGCGGCTGCATATCGTGACCTTTCCAGCGGGCATACCCAGCGTCGCGGATAAGCCCGGCGATGGCGACATTCATCCCGTTTACTCTGGTGCCGTGGTCGATGTCGAACTTGCCGGGGCCGCCGAGAATGATACCATCGTTGTATCCCTGGCTGTTGAGGTGCATGTGCACCATCGCGTCGTTGTCCAGCTCCTCCACGGTGTCATACACGTGGTCCAGGCCGATCATCTCCGAATGGCCGAATTCCTTGTTTACGCCTTTTTTGTCCCTGGAGACGCCGAACTCTTCCTCAATCTTTCTCCAGAATACCAGCGCGCTTGCCACCGTTGGAATCAACATTGCCGGATGTCCCTCGTTCGGCTTCGGCTCAAAAGCGATGTACAGCGCCCCGCCCTTTTTCTGCTCGTATTTACAGAACGCGGCTATGCTTTCCTTGAGATTTTGATACATCTGCCTGATGCCCACGGTCGCGATGTCGTATCCGAACGAGCCGTTCCAGATGACACAGCATGGTGCTTTGTCCGGATGCCACGCCTTCTTGAGCGTCCCGTAGGCCAGGTCAATCGTCTTTGTGCCCAGATCTTCGGCGGCCTTTCTCTCATTGGGATCAAGGGACGCGATTCCGCCGTAGCCAAAGTGCGCGTGCGCGCCCGGCGTAATCATCGCCAGATACAGCTTGTTATCAACGAGTGCATCCGCCACTTCGGCTGCGTTCTTGTCGTCCACCTCGGCGTCGTAGTGCATTTCGATACCAAGCAGGACGTTGTCCGGCATCCGCGGTTTGATTTTGTCAGCTACCAGCTTGACCATGTCCGCTGTCGTAAACTTCTCGGACTCCCATGCGGGCCTTATGTCGGCGGGCACAAAACCGCCCTTGCCCGGATTGAACGTCCATCTGCATATACTATGTAGAGATTTTTCGGCTGCCATTTTCCTTACTCCTTTTTTGATTGATTGTCTCCTGTCTGTGCTCGAGTTTTTCTACTGAACCGATAATTGGTGTTTCAAGACAGCTTCCCATTTCTCGTATGCCTTCTGGTAAGCTCGTGCCACTTTTTGATTGGGCTCGATTGTTTTGACCGGCTCGAGGCCGACAAACGCGTCTTCCGTGCCTTTGTAGATCCCCGCTCCAATGCCCGCTCCGCGTGCTGCTCCCTGTGAGCCGTCCGTTTTGTAAAGCTGCACCGTCGTCTCCGTCACGGTGGCAAAGGCTTCCGCAAATAACGGGCTCAGGAACATGTTGGCGTGTCCGGCCTTGACGGTTCTTAGCTCGATGCCCATATTGCGCATTATCTGCAAGCCGTAATTCAGCGCAAAGACAATTCCTTCCTGCGCAGCTCTTAGGAAGTGGCTTCTTTTGTGAATATTGAAGTTCCAGCCGTGCACGGATGCGCCGATATCTCTGTTTTGAAGCGTTCTCTCTGCACCGTTGCCGTACGGAAGTATGACCAGACCGTCGGCGCCGACCGGAACCTTTGCGGCCAATTCGTTCATCTGGTCGTAATCCAGGCCGGTCCCATTGCCAGCCGCAAAGTTGTGCTTTAGCCAGCTATTCAGGATTCCCGTTCCGTTCAGGCACAGCAGTACGCCATAGCGCGGCGTATCGGGTGCATGATTTACGTGCACGAATATGTTGACCCTGGAGAGCTTATCGTAGTTTTTCTTGTCGCTTATCCCGTACACCACGCCGGAGGTGCCTGCGGTGACAGCAATTTCGCCGGGCTGCAATACATTCAGAGACAGAGCGTTATTCGGCTGGTCGCCCGCCCGGTAGCTCACCTTCGTGCCTTTTTTAAGGCCGAGCTCATTCGCCGCCTCAGCGGTGAGCTGCCCCTGCACGGAGAACGTGGGGACGGTCTCGGCGATCAGCTCGGCGGAGATGCCGTAATTGTCCAGGACGATTCGGGCTAATTCGTCGCCGACAAAATCCCACATTATCCCCTCGGAGAGGCCGGAAGGAGTGGTTCTTATCTCGCCTGTCATTCGCATGGCGATGTAATCGCCGGGCAGCATGATTTTGTAAATCTTTGAAGAAATCTCCGGCTCATTTTCCATCACCCACTTTAACTTTGACGCCGTGAAGTTACCCGGGAAGTTCAGCAGCCGTTCGAGGCATTTTTCTCGGCCGATATCCTCGGCGGCCTTTTCACCGATTTGCACCGCTCTACTGTCACACCAGATTATAGAGGGTCTCAAGACTTCTTGGTTCTTATCGATAGCTACAAGCCCGTGCATCTGGTACGAGATCCCAATTGCCTGGACATCGCCGGGCTCGAATTCCGCCTGTGATTTGATCTTCTGGGTGGCGCGCTTGACATGGTCCCACCAGATGCTTGGGTCCTGCTCGGCCCAGCCGGCCTGTTGGGCGATTATGTCAAGTTCCTTGTCGGGTGAGGTCGCCGCTGCCAGTACCTTGCCCGTCTCGGCCTCCATCAACGTGGCCTTGATGGACGAGCTTCCCACATCATAGCCTAACAAAAGAGCCATTTAGTTACTCCTTCGCTCGAAGAACGATTTTCAGCATTTGGCGAGCAGAACATGAAACACTTGTTTGCCTCCTGATACCTTCGCTACGTTGGTGTCTTGACAATGTGAAAAATCCTATTAAGGAAACGATTGCTTTCGCCCGGATCGTAGAGAATGGAAGTTAGGTTGAACCACTCACGGACCTGTCCATCTTGCTTTATCTGCTCGATGACAGCGTCGGTAAAGCAACTGGCCAAATACACGGTGTGACACCGCGGGTTCTCTGCTATTTGTTTTGCGAATGATTTCTTCACGCTCATCGGGTGTACCATGCCCGGCGTCGTATCATCATGTTTTCCGCCAGATGTACACGCATTTCCGCAGCTCCGTCCTGCCGTGCGCACCCATCTGCTGACTACTGTTCCCCTTACCCCTGCCGAGCGTCCATATACACTCTGTGGACATTCCAAAGCTCTCGGCGAAATCAGAAAGAATTAGATCAACGGGGATTTCTTCCCCGGCATAGCGGACGTTATCATTCACCATCACTATTCTGCCCCCCGGTCGGAGAAGTCGTCCCAGTTCGTACACAGCGAAAGCCATCTCCAAGAAGTAATTCTTGACCATGTTGGGTATGTTGCTGTTATTTAACCTGCCTGCGTTTCTTAACTGTCCGAGAACCTCCAGGATCTCCTGCAGGGCTGATTCTTCGTCATACACTCGTGCGACTGAATCAAAGACCGCCTCACGGCCGGCACTCTTATAAGCTCTATTGAGTTGTGTCATTTTGGACTTGTTCTCAACAGTGCACGAGAGCATGTCTTGACGCAACTTCTTTATTTGCTCTGCATCCATGCCCAAATAGATCAGCTCCAAAGCATAGGTTCGCGTGTAATCGTAGCGGTTGCAATAGGGTGGTGAGGTTATCACTAAGTCAATAGATTCATCCTCAATCTCAGGGAGCATCTCCAGGCATGAGCCTCGTTGCAAATCCAGACTCTCGATTTTCTTATGTTGTAATTCTGTGTCAAATAATCTTAGCTGCGTTTTCGTTTTGTCACACAAATCGCCATGTATCTGTAAGAGTTTTTCCTTGATCGCTGAGTCAAAACTGCGGATTGCGCCCTTGTCGAAATTCGATTTCACCCGTTTCTTTCTCGCTCGGCGGTCCCACCTGAGGTACTGCCCGTCTTTGCGAGTATAGCTGACCGATTCAAGCACCGCCAAGGCGGCCAAGTGAAAAAGCGTTCTCAAATTGCCGTCTTTAATCTGCTCACAGTAGGCGCGAAAGCCGGCAATGCATCTTTCTGTCTCCCGGCTGAAAGCTCCTTCGGTTATCGGGATATGCCGCAATGCAAAACCCGGATCGGAATGGGTCTCCCACTCAACACTCTCGATTTTCTTTAATTCCTTTTCGAATGTTTCTGGCGCTACGCTTTCAGCAGCAAGGCGAGCTTCAATTACAAAAAACCCGACGGGTAACAGCTCTATTCCGAGCGTGTCCCAGCCCAGTTCTCGTGCTGCAAATAGAGTTGAACCGGTTCCTGCGAAGGGATCGAGCAACACCCCGGGTGTGCGGGTGGATTTCTCTATGGCATATCTGACGAACTCGGCGGAGAAAGCTTCCTTGTACCTAAACCATCTATACAAGGACAAGTTGCGGTTCGCTTGAAAGCTCACCGCGGCTCGATCCAAGTCGGGATTGATTAGCAGCCGTGGCCGAAATCTGTCGTAAAGGTTCTTTCTTGCTGTGCTACGACTTTGCAAAGATGATATCGCCACACCCATACCGATTCCATTCCTCTACCAAGTGCAGCAAAATTCCCCAAAACCTTCGATACGTTTCCCGGCTATTCTATCGTTTGACTAAACCTGTGCAAAGGCAAAAATGCGGATGCTCTTGAGCGTGGAGCCCAGAGATGCGTAGAGGCGGGTGAAATTCTTATTCATGTTGCCATTTGATGATCCATGCGTCGTTGGTTTGTTTCTGGAATGTTTTGAGTTGGTCCTTATGGTCTTCGAGCACGGCTTTGTACTCGGCTTTGTTTGTCAGATTGTGCACTTCGTGAGGGTCTTCTTCCAGGTCGTACAGCTCGAATTCCGGGCGGTGCAGATACGCCTCGACCGTGCGCTTGCCGTAGTACTTTGCGTCCCGCTTGATTATCGCCTGCCAGGTGGCGGAGGCCCATAGGTCACTGGCAAAGGGATACGACAGGCCGTGCGCGATATTCCAGATCAGTTTGTACTTGCGGCCTCGAACGACCCGCATCGGGTAGTACATCGTAATCTCGTGAAAAGTATGGGAGGCATACGTGACATCCCAGCCCTTGGGGTGCCGGTGCTCCAGCGCCGGCTTGAAGGAGCGTCCGTGAAATTCGCTTGCGCCGGGAAGCGCGCCGGCAAAATCAAGGATGGTCGGCGCAAGATCGGTATAATTGACCAGGGCATCACAGGCGATGCCCTGGCGCTCCTGCCACGGGCTGCGGATGATGCACGGCAGATTCATTCCAGGCTCATATAGTGTGGTTTTGGCTCCGGGAAAGGCTACGCCATTATCCGAAATGTAGATGATTACGGTGCGGTTGTACGTTCCAGTCTCCTTGAGGATTGAGAGCAGCCGGCCCATTCCCTGGTCGACGCGCGAAACAGCCTGGTAATACTGCGCCAGCTCGGCCCGACACTCTGGAATGTCGGGTAAGAAGGGCGGAACGATGACGTCTCTGGGGTCATACTCGACCTCGGTTATCCCCGGATAGCTGTTGGGACGGTTACCGAAGCGGTCGGGCGCATAGGGCAGATCTCTTGCTTTGCCGCCGCCGCGGTGTGGGTCACTGGTGCAGAAATATAGAAAGAACGGTCGGTTTTTATTACCGGCGATGAAGTCTTTGCAGTTTTCGGCCATTTGGACGGGGCTACGGCTGTTGCCCTTCAGCACCGTCTGGAATTTGTATACATCTTCGGGCGCAACGTGGTACTTGCCGATTCGTGCTGTGCGATAATTTGCCTCGGCCAGCAGTACCGGCAAGGACTTAAAAGTATCGAACGAGATAAAATGATGGTAACTATGCTGGTGTCCGTACTGGCCGTTGGCGTGATTATGCAGGCCGGACAGAATCACCGACCGGCTCGCGCTGCAACTGGCCGAGGTACAGAAGGCGTTTGTAAGCCGGACACCCTCGGCGGCCAGACGATCCAGGTTGGGCGTCTTAATGACCGGATTACCGTAACAGCCCAGCGCATCCAGGCCGTGGTCGTCGCTCACAAACAACACAATGTTGGGATGTTTGTTTTCGCCGGCGAACGCTTGCTCGGACAAAACGCTACCGGCAGCAAACAAAGATGCACTTGCTGTGCATCTCTTCACGAAATCGCGTCGCGTAATGAAGCCGTCTGTCATGACCATCACCTCCGGTTCATAAAGTAAGGAGGCCAAGCTTTATTGTCTTTAGCCGTTCTTTTTATCTTGATCGGGCGATGCGATACAGCCAGTAGGCAACACCGAGCAGTAAGATGATTCCCAGCACAGGGCCGACCACCGGCCTGAACGGCAGGGTTATGCCGACGACGCGGAACAGCGCGACGATCGAGTCGTCTATGTTGAAAAACGGCAGCGTGACGTCTATTTGTTTTAGCAGGATGATAGGTATCGCCAAGAGGATTCCCATCAGGGCTTCGCCGGTGATCAGGCCGGAGGCAAACAGCAGCCCATTTCTACCCGCCTGCGTAACTTGCTCGGCTGCAGTCCCCCGGCGGCGGTGGAATCTGCCCACGGCAGAATGGATGAGCCCGCCGGCAAAGATGGGCACGGATAGCTCAAGAGGCAGATAAAAGCCGATGGCAACGGCCAGGACCGGTGTACGAAACGAGCTTTCGATGCTCTTCAGATACAAATCCAGAATGATGACCGCAACCGCTACGGCCATGCCGATAAACACATACGCCCACGGCACATCACCCCCGAAGACTCCTTGGGCGACGGAGGCCATCAAGTTCGCCTGCACGGCCGCAAGGGCATCGGGACCGGCGTCCGCCTGGCCTCTAAACCCGTAGGCCTTGTGCAGCAGCATGAGAACCGGGGCGATAATCAGGGCGCCCGAAGCTGTGCCGACAACCTGCATCACTTGTTGGCGCCAGGGCGTCGCCTTGACGATATAGCCGGCCTTTAGGTCCTGCATATTGTCACCGGCGATGGCCGCGGCGCAGCAGACAACGCTGCCGATGATGATGGCCGCTGCCGGGCCGTTCGTGCTTTCGCTGCCCATAAGAATAAGCAGCAGCAGCGATGAGACCACCACGGTTGCGATGGTCACTCCCGAAATCGGGTTATTGGAAGACCCGACCAGTCCCGCCATATACGCGGCGACAGCAGAGAAGACAAAGCCTGCAATCAGCATCGTGACGGCCATCGGCAGTGACACGGACACATCCTGGACAAATACCTGATAGACCAGAAACAGAGGGACGACCGAAGCGGCGATCAGCACCAGGACCCATTTCATGGGCATGTCCTTCTCCGTGCGGGGTATTTCCGCTGTCCGGCCTTGTTCCAAGCGGCGATAGGCCCGCAATCCGCTTCTGATGCCGCTGACCAGTGATCTTCTCATCTGAAGGATGGTCCACAGGCCGCCGACGAGCATTCCCCCGACGCCGAGGTAGCGGGTCTTGGAGGACCAGATTTGGAAGGCGTATTCCGTGGCGGATATTGCCTGGCCCGCCATTTCGTGGTCGGCTGCATAGGTCGGCCAGTCGCTCAATCCGGCGCAGATTGGAATGGCGACAAACCAGTTGCACGCACCGCCGATGAAGATCAAGACTGCAATGTTCAGCCCCACAATGTAGCCGACAGAGAGCAGAGCGGGGCTTAGGTTCGAGCCGAAATATGCGATCGAGCCGCCGATACCTTTTGCACCTTCCACCAATTCAGGCCAGAGACCGATCCCCTTGGCACCGAGCTTGAACAGCCCGCTGACGAGGGCCGCGGCGGCGATGTACAGGACGCCCCGGCCGCCCCGCTGGCCCGTCTCGAGCACTTCGGCAGTCGCGATGCCTTCGGGGAACTTCAGGTCACCCTCCACAATGAGAGAGCGGCGCAAGGGGATGGTAAATAACACGCCGAGCGTTCCCCCGAAACCGGCGATAATCATCACCCAGAAGAAGTTGAATTCCTTCCAGAAGCCCATGATGACCAGAGCCGGCAGAGTGAATATCACGCCGGCAGCCAGGGACTCGCCGGCGGATGCGGCGGTCTGGACGATGTTGTTCTCCAGAATGTTGCTGCGGCGAAACAGGCGCAGCACCCCCATGGAGACCACCGCCGCCGGTATCGAGGCCGAGACCGTCATCCCGGCAAACAGCCCCAGGTACGCGTTGGCGGCGGCCAGGATGACTGAAAGCACCACACCTAAAATGACGGCTTTAATTGTAATTTCCGGTAAAGATTGCTCCGATGAATTCATTGCTCACCTGCGTAATTGTGGTGCAAGATGCCGCAATAAGTCGCGGGGCTATATGCATCTTTCATTTTACGAATTGGGCCACGAAATATTTCGGCGTTAATGGCTCGCCCGTTGCACGTTCGATCATTTCGTTCCAGTGATATACCGCCCCGGCATCAAACACTTTTTCGGTCAGGAAATCTCCGACCTTTTTCTGATCAACGTAGCTAACGTCTTGGTCTGAGTCGCGTCTTAGCACTTCGTGTACGACGTGGTGACGCAGTTGCGATGCGAGTAGTTCGCCGAGCATATAGTTGTGGTAGTAGCAAGGCGCGATCGTAAAGTGAATTTTCGCCGCCCAGTCCGGCTCGTCTCGTTCGGGTGGGCTATCGACGAATTGATACTTCTGGACCATGTCCCACCAGAGTGCATTGAGGTTCTGGTTGGGATCGGCGTAAAGCTGCTTCTCAAAATCGTACATGACCATCGCCCAGCGAGCAAAAATAAGCTGCTTAAGCTGCGCGTATTTTTCGCTTACCTTTTCGATTTCAGCCCGCTGCTTGTCTGTAAGGTCGAGCATCTGCTGCATCCAGGCGGGGTTTCGGCTGAGCCGGCCAAAAAGCATGGCGATAGCCTCGGTGGTGAAAATGTGAGCCGGCTTTCGGAGCAAGAAGGGCACGTCCGGGTCATGGTATTTGTCATAAACGGCGTGCCCCAATTCATGCAAAATCGTTTCCATCCAGGCCTCGTTGTTCTTGAGATTGCATAGGATGCGCACGTCGCCTTCCCGGTCGATGTCGGTACAAAAAGCGTGTGGATTCTTTCCCTCCTGCTCGTACAGGTCACTGTGGACAAGAATTGACTCCACCGGCAACCCGATACCAACGTAAAACTTCTCTGCCAGCTTTCTGACATCTTTGTCTTCATAATATTTATCCAAATCCAGCTCATACACCATCGGCGTTTCCTGGAAGAAAGGATCGTGGTAATGCCACGGCTTCAGTTCCCTGACGCCGACACCATACATGTCCGCCAGCCGGTGATCTAAATCGGCTTTCAATTTGGCGAAAGGTTGGTTGGTTAATTCATAGAGCTCATCAAACGTGCGATCGAGCTCCTGTACATCTTGCTCGGCAACGGTCAACGATAGTGTGTGGAAGTTTTCAAAGCCGAGCTTCTGGGCCGCCTGATTTCGCAGCTTCACCAGCCGGATAAGGTCATCCGCAACCACAGCCCCCACCTGTTTGCTGGCCAGCCAGGCCTGCTTTCTTTTCACTGAGTCCGTTTCGGTCTTGAGGATTTCTTTGATCTCGTTGTCGGTAACTTTTTCGCCTTCTATGGTGCCGCGAAATGTGCTGAAATCCTTCTCGATCTCCGTGCCGAGGTCGACGATTTGTCTGAGCAGCTCCGGCTCTATTTGGTTCTCCAGGTAGGCGTTGTAGAGTGCCTTCAATTGTCGCGCCAGCAAATGGTTTTTGATCTGTCCGGTTTCTTTTAGCTGCTTTAGATAGGCGAATTCTTGCTCGTTGCTGTAGACCTGACGAATCTCCAGGGTTAACTCACTTACCTCATTATAGTCCTCAGGCTTGCCGCTGATGGCAGCCTCCCAGTAGGCCAGGTTGGCTTGCTTCATCATCGGCTGGACTTTCTGTACATGGTCGTCGATGAACGCTTGCAAGTTCTTCTCCCTCGTGTTCGGTGCACAACCAATAAGACCGGCACCTACTGTCAAAACAGTAATCAGCGTAGCACATGTTTTCATATTCTCATACTCCTATCTATTCTATCCTGTCCGAACGGTCCGGATAGGGCGGCTTTTGCGGTCTTTGAGGCGACTGTTCTTTTAGCAGCTTGACGACTACTTCGATAGCTTTTTCCAACTGTTGATCTCGCCCGGCCACCATCTCATGCGGCGCGTTTTCGACTTCATAGTCCGGCTCTACACCGTAACCTTCCACTTCCCAATCGCCCAGCGTATTCCAGAAGCCGAAGGTCGGTGCCGAAACGAAGCCGCCGTCAATGGGCTGAGGATTGCCACTAATTCCGATTAGCCCGCCCCAGGTTCGCGTGCCCACCAACGGGCCGAGGCCGGCTTTGCGGAAATAATACGGAAGAGCGTCACCGCCGGAACCCGCCCAGCCGTTTGTGACCATTACCTTGGGCCCGATATGTGTTATGAACGGCGTCTGCCAGTCACGGTGGTCGCGCCGGGCCCAGTAATTGTACAGGGGACGGTTCAGCAGTTCTACGAAACGGTCCGGGATTTGCCCGCCGCTATTGAATCGTTCGTCAATGATCAAGGCTTCTTTCGTACGCTGTGGAATGAATTGCCGTACCAGCTCATTCTGGCCGTTTATGCTGGTATCGGGGACGTAGATGTAGCCGACCCTGTTGTTCGTTGCTTTTTGCACTTTGCGCCGGTTACTTTCCACCCAGGCAAGGTAGCGCAGGCGAAAGTCGCTCGACAAGGGCTTGATAACCACTTCGTTTGCATCATTTGCATCGGGCGTGGAACCGATGGTAAGTGTCACCACCTCGTCCGCAAGACCTTGCAAGGCCGCCCAGGGGTCTTTGGATGTATCCACTTTCTGTCCGTTCACCGCAAGTAGATAATCTCCTTCGTTTACCTCTATGCCCGGCTCGCGCAGCGGCGACCGCGCCTGAGCGTCCCAAGCTGCGCCTTCGTAGATCTTCTTTATTCTGTAAACATCATTTTCACGGTCCAGTTCAAAGTCACAACCCAGAAGTCCCACGGAAATCTTCTCGGCCTCTTCCAAGTCGCCGCCGCGAACGTATGTGTGCGAAGCATTGAGTTCGGCAATCATCTCGCCGATGACGTAGTTCAGGTCCTCGCGGTCGACCACGTACGGAAGCAGAACTTCGTAGCGTTGCCTGATAGCTTCCCAATCCACGCCGTGCATGTTCGGGTCGTAGAAGAAGTCCCGCTGGATACGCCAGGCCTCGGTGAAGATCTGTTTCCACTCCTCTTGTGGATCGATCCAGGCTGCAAGCTCATCGGCTGCGATTTTTCCATCACCAACGTTCTTGTCTTTTTCTAGGTCAATGATGCCGTACGTTGACTTGCTTTTGTAGATGACTTTTTTGCCGTTGGCGGAAACGCGATACGAATCGATGCCGGAAATAACGGTCTTTTCTTCTCGCTCTTTGAGGTCATAATACTGAAGCGTTCCCGCGGGTTCGCCCGGCTTGAAAGCGCCGGCGGGCAGATGTCGTGAAAAGACCAGCTTGCCTTCTATCGAGTGCAGGTCACCAATGTTGCCAGCTTGAATAGGCAACTTGACCACGCGCTGCTGGAAACCTTCAAAGTCAATGTCAACAGGCTCGGGCCTGTCTTCTTCTTCCTTGGTCTTTTCAGCGGTTTCTTCATCTTTGTCTTCGTTTTTGGGCTCGGCTTCGGCAGACTCAGGACCATCGCTGTCTTTTTCTTGCGACTCCTCGTTCTGCTCGTCATCGTCTGCGTTTTCTTGTTCGTCTTTTTCCTTGTCTTCCTGGTCCTCTTCGACGCCCTGTTCTTCGTCGCTTCGCGGGGCGGTCGGCGAGGGGACATCTTTGCGCAGCGTGGCCGCATACACTTGTGTGGAATTCGCGTAAATCCAGGTGTGGTCTATGTCGCTGTAGATTGGCGTGAATGCCCGCTTAGAGCAGAAGAAAAGGTACTCTCCTTCCGCATCAAAGACGGGACGTGTGTCATCATAATAGTCGGTGCTGACCTGATGGACGCGCTGCTCTTGCGTATCATAAATCATCATCGCGCTGTGGGCGTTGGCCAGGCGCTTGGAATACGCCAACCATCGGCTATCGGGGGACCAGCAGTACGACTGCATCAGGTACCATTCATCTTTGTCCACGAAGCTCAGCTCGCCGCCTTCCACATCGATCACGAAGAGACTTCCGGTCTTATCACTGAAGGCGATTTTCTTGTTGTCCGGCGACCAGACCGGCTGGTACCGAAATGCTTTTCCGTTTTTGGTGATTTGCTTCTCGGCTCCTTTGCCATAGTCCGAACGTACGTACAGTTCATACTCGCCGGTGCGGTCGGAGAAATAGGCGATGTGTTTGCCGTCCGGCGACCAGGCGGGAAAGCGTTCGGCTGCGCCCGACGTATTTGTTACGTTGCGAATGCTTCCGTGCTCTTGCGGCACGGTGAACACTTCACCGCGGGCCTCAAATAGCGCCCTTTTGCCGCTGGGGGAAAGAGAAAAGTTCCGAATGTACTCTGACACATTTTTTAGTTTTGTGCGCACTTTAGGAAGGTCCGCAGGTACTTTTATCTCGATGGGCTGTGAAGTCTCGCCGGCCAAATCCAGCAGGTGCAGCTTACCGCCGTTCTCGAACACGATGGCGTCCGGACCGATGCTGGGCCATTTGACGTCGTATTCGGTGAAGTCGGTCACCTGCCTTGTCTTTTGTGTCTTGAGTTCGTAAGCCCAGATGTTGAGCTTCTTGTACTTGTCGCGGTCCGAGAGGAAAAAGATGGTGTCATTGTGCCACATCGGCACGGCATCGGTGCCTTCAAAGTCGGTCATTTTCCTGGATGTGTTGCGGACGAAGTCGTACAGCCATAGATCACTGGCCATTCCGCCGCGGTACCGCTTCCAGGTTCGAAATTCGCGCGAGATAAACTGAAACGCAATGCGGTTGCCATCGGGGCTGAAACTGGCCAACTCTCCGTATGGCAGGGCGAGCGTTTCCGGAAGGCCACCTTCAATGGATTGCTTGAAGAAGCGATTGAATCTGCGCGATGGGCTGAGCACGCGCGAACGGTAGAGAATATTTTCTCCATCCGGATACCATTCGACCACGATGTCGGAACTGCCGTGGTGCGTGAGACGCTTGGGCGTCCCGCCGTGTGCGGCCATGAGATAGACATCTGTGTTGCCGTCATAGTTACCGCTAAAGGCGATAAAGCGCCCGTCTGGGGAGAATTTCGGAAAAAGCTCTTGTCCGTCCGGCGAACTGAGTCTCCGCGCCAGCCCGCCTTCTTTGGGAACGGTCCACAAATCATTGGCATACACAAATACGATCCTCTCTGCGCTGACATCCGGAAAGCGCAGCATCCGTGCATCGGGCATTTCCGTGGGAATCGACTGAGCGACGGCAGAAACGGCAGCGCCAAGGCTCACCAGTATGGTGAGAGCAAGCCGATGTTTCATCGTAGCTACTTTGTGCTTCCTGAAGGTCAGCATTGTCGGCCAAATACTATCAGCTCCCCACATCCATAGCAAGCTGCTTTTTCGAGGGCTCATCTTTGGCACTTGAGCTCTTGTGGTTTCTGGTGCTCGGCTGTTTTCCTCTTGAACCGGATCTGCGGCCGATGTACTATGTGCGCTGCTCAGGTCAGCATGAAGGGTAATCAGAATACCCGCGAACGAGTATGAGTGACGCTTTGGCATCGTGCATCAGATCAGAATCACGGTGCGGTATGTCCTCACCTGTTCCGGAGCTGCGAATGCGAAGACCTAACATCGTTTTCGTCCACGTGGACCAGATGCACCACCAAGCCATCTCAGCGTACGGCTGCAAACACGTGCGTACACCCAATATAGATCGGATTGTGGGCCGGGGCTATTCCTTTCTGGAGTCCTACTGTGCCATGCCACAGTGCTGTCCTGCACGGACAAGCTGGTTTACAGGTAGGATGTCCAAAGAGCATGGGGTGGTTGTGAATGGCTATCCTATCGATCCGGAGATACCCGACCTGGGCCGGTGGCTCCGCAAATATGGCTACGAGGCGGTCCATACCGGCAAATGGCATGTCACGGGTCGCGATGTCGCCGATAGTTTCCAGGTTCTGCACCGTGGTTCCGGGCACGGGGAGTTGGGTGACTCGGCCGTAGCGCGTTCGGCGGTGGCCTACCTGGAGAACCGGACCGGCGACAAACCGTTTTTTTTGTCCGTTGGGTTTCTCAATCCGCACGATTGCTGTTTTCCGGCCACGAGCCATGGTGGTCCAGGCAAATATGGATTCGCGCCGAGGATCGCACACCAACTGCCGCCTCTGCCCGAGAACTTCGATTATGACTACAAGAACAGTGGTATGTCACAAACGCGGAACTGGAGTCTTCAAGATTGGCGGTATTACATCTACAGTTACTACCGGTTGGTCGAGATGATTGATGCCGAGGTGGGACGGGTGTACGGTGCGCTGGCCAGCGGGCGCTACGCGGACAACACGCTGTTTATCTTGACCTCCGACCATGGTGACGGATTGGGATTTCATGCCAAGGTTAGTAAGGGATATCTTGAGGAAGAGGCCGGCCGGGTCCCGGCCATCCTCTGTTGGCCCGGCAGGATCAGAGAAGATGTGCAGGATAGGACGCACTTGGTCTCCGGCGTAGACATCGCCGCCACCGTCTGTGACTATGCCGGTGTCCCGGCGTTGCCGAAGATGACTATTGCCCGAAGCTGGCGCCCTCTGCTGCAGGGCAATGAAACGCAGTGGCGCGATTATGTTATCTGCGAGACATCAATCGGGCCGTTGTCGGCATCCGTTCGTGACGGACAGTTCAAAAGCATCATCTACGAGGACCGGACCAGACTATTTGACATTCGCAACGACCCGCTCGAGACGAAAGATTTGGCCGGGGACGCTGAGCACGCGGCCGTGAAGAAACGACACCGTGACCACTTCAGAGAATACATTAAGCAAATCGAGGTATATCCAGGCCCGCCCGATATTGAGCGGCGGATCTCGCGTCAGAGACGTGCCGCACGCATGCCTCGCGCTGCCGTCAGTTACAAGCGCGGCAACCTGTACCGAGCGTACGTCAAATGGTATGAGAAAATCAAAGCGGAGAGCTGAGCAATGGGCAAAGCGTTGATTAGTAGACGGCAGTTTCTACGCAGCAGCTTGATCGCGACTGCCTTGGCCGCCCACGGGCAGCTCCCGCTGTTGGCTAAAGAGCGGACAACCGGTTCGGGCATTGATGTTGCAAGCGGCCCCTATGCAACCAAGCCGATCCGCGATTACCTCAAACGATTCTCGCCGACGAACGAAGCTCGGCCCCAGCGGCAGAATTATGCTCTGCGGTACAATATCGTTCATTGGGGTGCTGTCAGCAAGAGAACCCACGCTCTGACCAATTCTGTCGTTGGAGAGGTGGTGGTTAAGCGCACAGTTGCCGGCAACCAGGTGACCTATGAGGTCCGCCAACGGATGCGTATCGGAGGTACGGACAACTTCATAGTGGCGGAAATTGTGTGCGATCCAGACCGGTGGAATTCGTTGCGCCGGTGGAATCTGCGGAGTTACTACACAGCCACGGGCGGTCAGCCGGAGCCGCTTTCGGTCTTGAGCGAAGAAGGCTGGTGCAAAGACGGATCGATTCAAGTTCGCGGCGACAACTACCGTCACAGTTACGGCGCGCACAACCCCGTCTTAACCCAGTGGACGGTGCCGGACTTCCTGAGCCGCTGTACCTCTTCACCGCTGAATGTATGTTTCGACCTATTACAGGATCTGTCGCTGTTTAAGCCCAGACAGTCACTCGTTTACG
>Ga0180434_10003830_pt1 | contig 18832 bp, 12 predicted proteins | sample SS_ome_7_FD_132453 | JGI IMG/M metagenome (GOLD analysis project Ga0180434, IMG submission 132453) | Hypersaline lake sediment archaeal communities from the Salton Sea, California, USA - SS_1_D_2 metaG | ecosystem: Environmental > Aquatic > Non-marine Saline and Alkaline > Hypersaline >...
GCCAGCACCGTCACCTGCAACCACCCCTTGGCCACGGCCTGCGTCGCGGGATCGGGGTTGACCGGGTCGTAGTTGGGCCAGACGAGCGTCACCCGGTCGGAGCCGTGCACGCCCTCGCCGGGCCCCACCGTGATGGAAGGGTCGGGGGCATCGTCCCAGTTGGCCGGGTCGTCGTCGTTGCCCATCCTGAACTCGAAGTCGTCCGCCGTGAGCGTGCCCGGCAGGCGCATCATATCGACCATGATCCCGTTGACGCCCTTCGAGTAGCTCGTGTAGTTCGGGAACGCGGCCGTTTCGCCGGGCAGGAGGGCCGTTTTGTCCGGGGCAATCGCATTTTCGTCGTACTGATTGGCGGCCGGATCGCCGCCGGGACTGCCCGGGCCCTCGTCCCATTTCGAGTCGTTGTAGAAGACGTGGCGGCCGACGACTTGGGCCGGCAAACGGTGGCTGCCGAAGTTGATTGCCTCGATGACTTGCCCGGCGGTGAGTGTTACTCGATGCGGTTGGGGCGTATCAGAAAGGCCGGTTGACATCATCCGCACGCCTGAGGGCGTCGCCAGGAACACGAACCGGCCGTCGTCGGTGATGCTCATCGTCCCGTGGCCGAAGTCCGTGACTCGATCCACGTTTTCGCCGATATCCAGCCGGTAGAGTTCGTTCCAGCGGGTCGTGTCGAGGGCGACGAGTTGGTCGTCGTCAGGGTGAACGGCGTAGAGCACGTCGCGAACGGGGTCGAAGGCCAGCCCGCCGTCCAGCCGTTCGATCGCGCCCATGGGGTTCAGTTCCGCGTCCCAGAGATAGGTGCGCAGAAAGTACTGCAAAGCGAAGACCGACGCGTCGCGGTTGATGGCAATTGGGGCACGGCTGAGATACTCGCCCGTTCGCGCGCTGTACGGGAAATTGTCGTTGGCCGGGTCGTAGGTGCATATTGGACCCCAGTTTATGTTCGATTGGGCAAGGACCAGCACGCTCCGATCTTCGGCCCGCTGAACGTGCGTGTTCTGGCGTATTTCGCCGCTCAAGTTGGTGTCCGGCACATCGGTGCGAATCCGCAAGCTGTCGTCCGCCAGATTGATCTCGCGCAGCGGCACCCAGCCGGAGCCGTTGTAGCTCGTGGTGACCAGTCCTTTGCCGTGTCCGCCGAGAGCCAGATCGTAAGTGCCCATCTCTCTGCGCTCCCGCGGTATGGGAATCGACGTGACCGTTCCGCTGTCGATCTCGACGCGGCGGATGAGTGCGTCGAGCGGCCCGTGGAGGACGTCGGCGATGTAGAGGCGGGATCCGTCGAGTGTGATATCGGCACCGGAAAGGCGGCCGCCGACGTAGATCGGATCGAGCAGGCGTTGGGCGGGCACGGAGAAACGCTGAAGCCAGCCGCCCAACGTCGTGATGTAGAGCTGCTTCCGCTGCGCGTCGAACAGCAGATCGCGGCTGTCGGTGATGGAAATGACGAAGTTGGCCGCGGGATCGACAATCGGCAACGTCTGTTCCCAGTTGCTGGGAAGCACCTGATCGACGACGTGCGTGCCGGGCAACAGTCCCGTCAGCTCGTAGTTGCCGCTGCTGTCCGTCACGGCGGTAGGTTCGCCGGGATCCGCCTGGCTGTTGAGGTTCACATCGAGGTAGACCGTGCGCCCGGGTAGCCGCGCCTCGCCGGTGTCCTCAGCACCATCGCCGTTTACGTCTTCCCAGAGTATCCCGCGAATCGTCGCCAACTGCGGGCGATTGGCGAAGTCGACGCCAGCAACCGATCCGCCGGGTGATACGACCACCTCGTGGGTCGACGGTTGCAGCGGGTAAGTCTGTGTCCAGCCGGTCTGCGGCACTTCGGCGACCGTGTAGGAGCCGGGCGCCAATCCGGTCAGAACGTATTGGCCGTCGTTTTCAGTCGTTGTGCTCGCTTCGTCGACATCGAACTGCCCGTTCTGGTTCGCGTCGAGATAGATGGTCCAGCCTTCGACGCCCGGTTCATCCGGATCGCGCAGGCCATCGCCGTCGAGGTCGCTAAACTTGACGCCGTGAATTTCGCCCGGTATCTCGCGGCTGCCGAAGTCGACTCCGTCGACCGTCTCGTCAACGTCGAGATCGACGACGTTGACACCGGCCGCCGGAGGGCCGCCCGTGCGGAACATGCGAACCCCCAACGGCGTGGTAAGGAACAGGTAATTGCCGTCGTCACTGACGACCATAGTGCCGTTGTCGAAAGCATCCGCATCTTCGACTACCTCACCGATCGGCCACCGTTGCTTCTCCATCCACGTGGCTGTATCCAGCAGGACAATCTCAGAGTTTCGCACGTCGAGGGCATAAAGCACGCTTCCCTCCGGGGAGAAAACCAACCCCTCGCCGATGTGGGCGATCGTCTGCACGGTCTGGAAATCGGCGTCCGCAACCGCCATGCCGGTCCCGTAGTAGTAGAGCTGCATTGCAATGGTCGAGGCGTCCGGGCTGACGGCAAACGCTGCGTCCGTCCAATAGACCCAGACATTCGAAGCGTCGGAGAACGTGTCCGTCAAGGTGTCGTAGGTGAACACGGGGCCGGATGATATATCGGCCTCGGGAATCACGATAAGGCTGCGGTCCACACCGCGGTGGAGCCGGGTCTCGGCCACGATCATCCCCCCGCCGGAACCCGGGGCGTCGGCGCGAACCGAGATCGTGTCGGTGGCCAGGTCCAACTCGCGGAACGGCACGTAGCCGGCGTGAACGTAATTGGTCGTCAGCAATGCTTTTCCGTTGGCGCCAATTGCCACGTCCCAGCTTCCCACTTCATTGACGACCGGGTTATAGGGGAGGTTGGTCACCGTGTAGTCGTCGAGATCGACCTTGCGAAAGTAGCCCTTCAGCGCCGAACGATGGCTGTCGCCAACGACCAGAGCGGAGCCATCGGTCGTGATGTCGGCGCCGTGGAGCCAGTTTCCCACTTCGATCGGCTCGAGCAACTGCCGGGTGACGAGCGAGTAGCGCTCGAGGTTGCCGTCGCTCGATGTGATGTAGAGCCGTTGTCGCCAGGGATCGAACACCAGGTCGCGCCGGTTCGGCGTGGGAATGAGGACGTTCGTGGCGCCGCTCAAGTCGGGCAACGTCGTTTCCCATCCCGGTTGCGGAACCTCGGCGACGGCGTGACTGCCGGGCGTCAGGTCCGTGATCTCGTAGTTCCCGTCGGCGTCGGTCGTGGTCGACGGCTCCCCGGGGTCGAGCACACCGTTGAGATTCTCGTCGACGTAGATGGTCCATCCCGCCAGTCCCGGCTCGCCGACCTCGCGCAGCCCATCCCCGTCACTGTCGTGCCACTTGGTGCCGCGGATCGTGGACGGTAAAGGCACGTTGCCAAAATCGACGTTCACGATGACCTGGCCGGGATCGACGGTCGCCGAATGCGCACCCCCGCCGGCGGGATACGACTGGACCCACCCGGCCTCGAGCACTTCCGCGACACGGTAGTTGCCGGGGGCCAACTCCGAGAAGACGTAGTGCCCTTCCGAGTCGGCGATCGCCGTCGTCTCTCCGGGGTCGAGCGTGCCGTTCTGGTTGGCATCGAGGTATACGGTCCAGCCTTCAATGCCCGGTTCCTCCGGCTCGCGCACGGCGTCGCCGTCGAGGTCGCTCCACAAGCTGCCGCGGATTTCTCCTCGCGACCTCCAATTGCCGAAGTCGACGTCCTCGACGACGCCGGCCGCGACTTCCACGACGTGTACGCCGGGAGTAGCCTCTCCACCGGTGCCCAGCATCCGCACGCCGCTTTCCGTCGAGAGGAACAGGAACCGGCCGTCGGCACTGACGGCCATCTCTCCGGTATCGAACGGCTGCGACTCTTCCACGTACTCGCCAACCGGGAAGCGGCGCAGTTCCTCGAGAGTGCCGGTGTCCACGACAACGACTTCGTTCGCCCGCCGGTCGACGGCGTAAAGAACGTCCCGCACGGGGTCGAACACCAATCCGCCGTCAAAGTCGTGAATGTGATCGATGGATTTCAGCGTTGGAGTGAGAAACGAGATTCCGCCCAGGAACTCCATGGCAATCAGCGACCCGTCGCGGTTGACGGCCGCAAACGCGTTGGTAAAGCCGATGTTCGCGTCCGCCGCGCTGACGAAGGTGTCGCTAACGGCATCGTAGGTGAAGAAGGGCCTTGTTGCCCCGCCCTCGAGAACGAATATCAGGCTCCCGTCCGCCGAGCGCGGGACCAGGCTGTAGCGAGTTACTTCGCCGCCTCCTTTCGACCCGAGCGCGTCGGTGCGGACGGACAGGACGTCGGTCGTCAGATCGATCTCGCGAAGCGGCATTCGATCCAGCCCCGACCGCTCGGTCGTGACCAGCCCCTTCCCATATCCGCCGATCGCCACGTCCCAGGGGCCCCTCTCTTCCTCGTGCAGGTCGTAATCCAGCGTGGTTACCGTCCCGTCGTCAAGGTTCACCTTCCGCAGATATCCCAGCTTGGGATCGTCATCTCCTTCCGCAACGTAGAGGGCGCTTCCATCGGGAGTGATATCCGCGCCATTGAGCCAGTTGCCCACGTCGAAAGGCGTCAACAACCGCTGCGTGACGACGGAGAAGCGCTCCACCCGGCCGCCGCCGGCGGTGATGTAGAGCATCTGCCGGGTCGGGTCGAACACCAGGTCCCGCCGGTCGGCCACCGGGATGAGAACGTTGGCCGTGCCGCTCACGGCGGGAAAGGTGGGTTCCCAGCCAGGCTCGGGCACTTCGGCGACCACGTGCGTGCCAGGTTCCAACCCCGTGAGCGCATACTCCCCCTGCGCGTCGGTCAGGCTGGAAGGCTCACCCACATCCAATCGGCCGTTTTGGTTCAAGTCGATGTAGATCGTCACGCCCGCCAGCCCCGGCTCGCTGGCATCGCGCACGCCGTCGCCGTCGAGGTCCTCCCACTTGGTGCCGCGGATTTCGCCGTCCCCGTCGAAGCCGAAGTCCGTGGCGAACACGTCTTCCGCGTGGTCTTCAGTTTCCGCGACCAGGTGCGGGATGAAGTCCATGACCTCCGAGTGGGCCAGAATGGGGCCGTTCACCCCCGACTGCGGCAGGCTCAACAGCCATCGGTCTTCTAGGACTTCTACGCGAAGCCGCCTTGCGGCCGGCCAGCTGCGGGGCTTGGGCCCGGTGGAACTCCTGTGGGCCGACGAACATTTCACCCGGCGCGGACCGTTTCGAGCCGGTCGCATGGCTGCCCCTCCCGGCAGATGACGAGGCATCGTCCCCAATGATGACTCCCCTGAGTCTAATCCCGCGGGCTTCTTGGGTCAATCAGCCCGCTCCGGCCCCTGCCGGAAGAGGGGGCGGAGGGCGGAGGCGGTCGGACAGCGGGTGTCTCAACGGGAGACAGCAGAGGGTACGGGGTGGGGAGCGGGGTCGAATAGAAAGTCGGGAAGGAGCGCCGACGGGTAGGCGGGGCGAGACTGGGGCTTCGTCAACGTTTTATCTTGGGGTAGCGAAACTCGCCAAGAGTTACGGCTGAACCACGAACCATCGAAAGTCTTGGCGACTTCCGCTACCGCCGAAACCCTAATCCTAAAACTCGACAAGGCACTAGGGCGCCGCAGGATCGGCCGGGGTCTGCTCGATGCGCACCAGGGTCCACTTCTGGGTCTGGCGGTCGGAGAAATGGACCAGCAGCGGAGCAGAATCCGCGGTCAGGTTGCCGAGGTCGGTCTGGTAGACGATCCTCGGGTTGGTGCCAACGGTCCAGGCGGCTTGTTGGGTTTCGGGGTCGATCGAGCCCCGGACCGGGTGGGGCGACTCGGTCAGCACGTCGAACCAGGTGCCGCGGAGGGTCCGCTCCTGGTTGACGGCCAACTGGAGCATTACGTGGGCCTCGGACTGGCCGGGCGAAAGGAGGCCGAAAACCCCTAACGCCATCCAGGGGCTCCGGGAGTCATCGCTCGCGTCGGCGGCGGCCAGCTCGGCGGCGCGGCCGACTTCCTGCTGGTGCTCGGCGTAGCCCTCTTCGGCCGGGTAGTAGTTGGTCACGTCGGCGTAGCTGGTGTAGTCGTAGACGACCTGGCCGCTGTTGATGCCGACCCAGCCGGCCAGGCTGACGAACGCGACGGCCGCGGTGGGGGCATAGGGGTGGGTGATCTTCCAGGCATTGGGGTGTTCGCGGTACCAGGCGGCGGTGAAGGGCTGCGGCCCAGTGGGCTGGTAGAAGCGCGTGGAAAGCCCGCTGCGCACCGACTGGAGCTGCTGGGGGCTAAGCCGCGGGTTGTTTCGAGCCGGCTGCGTGCCGGTAGGGCCGGGGAAGGCCGGCCCCGCCCCGCCGGAGTGCGGCGGCAGGTTGATGAACTCGTGGAGCTGCCCGGGCGAAGGGCGACCGGCCGGTCCCGACAGGCCGCCGGGGGACGTCGGGCCGTTCAGCGCCGGGGGGCCGTGGACCGGGGCTGAGCCGTGCATCGGGCGCGAGCCGTGGCCCGGGATGCCGACGCGGGGCGCGAGGGTCGGGGTGTGGGCACCGGGGTTGACGCGCGGCGTGGGCGCCGTGGCGCGGGGATTTCTGCCCGGCGGCCCGTTGCGGGCCGGGGGACCGGTGCGGCGCCCGCCGCCTCGGCCGGGCCGGGCATGGCTCGGCGTATCCGCGACCAACAGGACCATCGCTACGACCGCTACGATGAGTGCAACGCGTTTGAACATTTTCCAACCCCTCCCGACGACGTGACGTGTGAACGGTTCGACCCCAGGGAAGCCCGGCCGACGAGGCCGACCCTGCTTGAAGCATAGGTCCCGGCGAGGGGCAGTGACCGGTTGCAGACGAGCAAAGTGAAGTAGGGTGCGTGCTTGCACGCACGTCGAATCGCGTATCCGTGTTGTCAATCGCGAACTCTCCGTGGCTGCAAGCAGCCACCCTACTGCGTGCGCCAGAAGCCGGGCACGAAGAGGACCAGGATCACGAACAGCTCCAGCCGGCCGAGCATCATGAGCCAGATGAAGAGGACCTTGGTGTACCAGGTGAAGTTGGTGTAGTTCTTCGTGGCCCCGATCACGCCCAGGCCCGGGCCGATGTTGTTCAGGTTGGCGGCCACGCAGGCGGCGCCGTCGATCAGCTTGTGCTCGATCAGTTGGGTACGGGGCACCGCGTCGCCGGGCGAGTCATTGCGCTCGCCAAAACCTGGGTTGGAAGAGCACCAGGATCGGCAGTATCTCGAGACGTCCCAGGAGCATGAGGAAACTTAGCAGCAGTTTGGTTGTCGGCTGGAAGTGGGCGTAGTTCCGGGTGGTGCCGAGCGTGCCGAGCCCGGGGCCGACGCCATTGATGGTCGCGCCGACGGCGCTGGCGCAGTCCATCAGCTTCTCGTGCGGGTTCTGTTGCGGTCCTTGCCAGGTCGAGTCCGGTTCGAGAACCAAGAGGAACAGCCATGCGACCACCACGATAACCAGAAAGATTGCAAAGTAGACAACCACGTCGCGCACAACTTCCGCGTCGAGCGGCTCTCCGCCGATTCGCAAGGTTCGCACGACGCTGGGCCGATAGGACTGCTCGATCTCCAGCGAGAGCGCGCGGACCAGGATCAGGTGGCGGATGACCTTGATACTGCAGCTCGTGCTCCCCGCACAGCCGCCGACGAACATCAGGAAAAACAGCAGCCCCCGGCCAAATTCGTTCCACTCGTCGAAGTCGTGGGTTCCGAAGCCGGTGTTGGTCAGAATCGACGTCACCTGGAAGAGGCCGTAGCGCACTGCTGCGGGGAAACCGTCGAAGTCGCCGTGGTAAAGGCCGAATCCTATCGCCAACGTGGAAGCGCCGAAGAGGATCGAGAGGTACGCGCGGAATTCCACGTCCGAGAAGAGCCTGCCCGGGCGGAGTATTAACACGAAGTACAAGAGCGCGAAGTTGACGCACGAAATCGCCATGAACAGAGTAATCGTCATCTCGATGACGGGACTGTCGAATTGGCCGACGCTGCTGTTGTAGGTGCTGAAGCCTCCCGTGGCAATGGTTCCGAAGGAGTGGCACAGCGCGTCGTACAAGCTCATGCCCTCGAGAACCAGCGCGGTGCTCAGCACGGCGTTCAGCCCGAGGTAAATGCCGGCGAAGGTCCAGGCGGCCCGCTGCACGCGCGATTCGCGGACCTCCTTGGATGGTCCGGGCATTTCGGCGCGCATCAGGGCCTTTCCGGCCGAGCCCTGGCCGAGGATCGCGACGAAGAGGACCATGATGCCCAGCCCGCCGAGAAAGTGCGTTTCCGACCGCCAGAAGAGGAGCGCGCGGGGGACGAGGGCGGGGTCCTCCAGCTCGGTGATCACCGTGGCGCCGGTGCCGGTGAAGCCGGAAACGGATTCGAACCAGCCGTCGACGATCCCCATCTCGTGGCGATCCAGGATGGCGCCGTCTTCGGCGCGCTCTGCTCCCGCGGACAAGCCGCCGAACAAGTAGGGGAGTAGTCCCAGCGCGGAAGCGAGCAGCCAACTCAGGCCCACGACGGCCAGGGTTTCCTTGCGGAAGAGCTGGCCGGATGCCTTGCGGCCCAGGAACCGCATCAGCCCCCCCACGCCGAAGCAGAGGAGCATCGAGAGGATCAGGGCCCAGAACCCCCGGCGCTCGTGCTGCCAGTCGCCGCCGAAGAGCGGCAGCGCCCACGGCAGGCTCAACGCCATCGAGCCGCCGATGAGCATGGCCACCAGGCCGAGCAGCTTGGAGAGGAGAGGGAGGTTCATCGGTCAGGCCGGTTTTGGGAATGGGAGGAGGTAGGGGTTAGGAGTTAGGGATTAGGGGAGCTGTGGCTATGTCCATTCTCATGCCTACCCCCTACCCCCTAATCCCTACCCCCTAATCCCTGACCCCTGACGCGCCATCGCTGCTGAACATCGCCACGGTCTGCTCGACGGCCGAGCGGTCGACCAGGGCCACCACGGTGTCGCCGGGGGCGAAGCGGTCGTCGGCGCCGGGAACCATCACGTAGCTTTCCCGCATCACGGCGCCGATCAGGCACTGCGGCGGCAGCGCGAGCTTGGCCAGCACGTCGCGGGTGGCGGGCGAGCCCGGCATGACCTCGATTTCCAGGATGTCGATCGGCTGCCCCTGCTCCAGCGGCGCGCGGGTGATCACCGCCCCGGTGTTCAGAAAGCCCATCACCTCGCGGGCGGTCACGTCGCGGGGGCTGACGGCGTGGTCGATCCCCAGCTTGCCGACCACGTTGGCGTAGTCGGGCCGGCTTATCACACAGAGGATCGTCTCGGCGCCGAGCTCCCGGGCCTCGACGCAGGCCATGATGCTGTCTTCGTCGTCGCCGGTACAGGCGACGAAGACGTCGGCGCTTCCGACCCGCTCCTCTTCCATGGCGGCGCGCCGCTGCACGTCGGCGTTGACCACGGTGGCGTGCTTCAGCCCCGCTGCCAGGTACTCGCAGCGCTGGCGGTCCCGTTCCATAAGCACCACCGAGTAGCGGCGGCCCTCGAGCACGCGGGCCAGGTGGTAGCCGGTCTCGCCGCCACCGGCGATGACCACGTTTTGCTTCGGCGGGGCCTCGCGCTGGAAGGCGTCCTTGACGTCGTCGATGTCGTCGCGGGTGCCGATCAAGGTCACGCGGTCGCCCGGCTCGACGCGGTCCTCGGCGACGGCGATCTTCATCGAGCCGTCGCGGAGGATCGAGCCGATGCGCACGCCGGCCGGGAGCTTGAGCTGCTTCAGCGGCACGCCCACGGCCGGGGTCTTTTGGGTGATGACCAGCTCCTGCATTTCGAGCTCGCCGCGGGCAAAGGTCTCGACGGCCACGGCGCCGGGATGGCGGATTTCGCGGGCCAGCTCCATGGCCGAGAGGTGCTCCATGCTCAAGAGCCGGTCGATGTTGAAGTGGCGCTGGTAGTCGAAGGTCGAGACGTCGCGGAAGACGGGTCCGTAGACCCGGGCGATCGTGCGCCGCGTCCCCATGGCCTTGGCCATGCTGGCGGCGACCAGGTTCACCTCGTCGCATCCGGTCACGGCCAGGCAGAGGTCGGCCCCCAGCACGCCGGCCTGGAAGAGCACGCTGCTCTGGGCGGCCGAGCCGGTGACCGCGCGGACGTCCAGCTCGTCGTTGACGCGGCGGACGTGCGCGGCGTCCTGGTCGACCACGGTCACGCTGTGGCGGTCGTCGCAGAGGCGCTGGGCGATCGACGTGCCCACCGTGCCGGCGCCCAAGACTACGATCCTCATGGAAGCCCCCTCTCCCTCGCCGCGCGGCTCACGCCCAGGACAAGAGCAGCAAGATGGCGAAGATGATCGCCATGAATCCCACGATCCACAGCGCGATCCGCAGCGTGTGGGCGAAGACGGGACCGAGGTCCTCGTGTCGGGTCGCGGCGTAGACCAGGCTGACCGACACGATCAGCGGCACCGTGAACCAAAGATCGTTGACTCCCAGCACGGCAAACAGGCTGCTAAGCATCCGGCGTCTCCTCCTCTTCGTCCTCTTCCTCTTTCCTCTTGGGGATTTCGCTGAAGACGGGCCCGCCCCAGGCGTCGTAGATCGCCAGGACGTTCAGCAGGCCGGCGATCATGGTGTAGGCCATCCCCAGTTCGAGGTAGCGGTGCAGCGCGCTGTGCAGTTCGTGGTGATCGGGCTGGTCGGCATTGGGGTCGCCCGGCGCGGCCTCGTCGATGCGCTGGCCGTGACGGTCGACCCGGGCCATTCGCGGCGGGGCCATGAAACCGTTCCACCAGACCTCCTTGCCCGAGCTCATCCGCTTCGCCTGGATCAGTGCCGGCACGGCCGGCAGGCCCACGCCGATCTGACAGATGTAGGGCAGGCGCTTGTCCCCCTGGCGCCAGGAGAAGTAGACCGACCGGCCCCAGCCGATCTCCTTGCCGTTGACCTTCCCGCTGCTGCCGCCCAGATAGACCCCGTAGGCAAACGTCCCCATGATGCAGACGAAGAACAGCGCCGCCTTGGGCAGCCGTCCCTGGTACAGGTGCCCCAGGCCCGGGATGAGCCAGGCCAGGAAGGCGGCCAGGGCCGGGTCCTTCAGGTCGACCCGCTCTTCGGCGTCGATTTGCTCGATGGTTTTGGGCAAGTCAGGGGCCTCCTCGGAAAACGGGCTCTTCTGTTTCCGGGTGTAAAACGCGGCGTTTCTTGTACGACGGCCTTCCAAGGCCGTCGAGGGCCTGGGTGCGGGGCCGACGGCCTTGGAAGGCCGTCGTACACCTGGGTGCGGGGCCGACGGCCTTGGAAGGCCGTCGTACATCTGGCACCGGAAAAGCCGAAAAACGGCGGCGGGCCCCCCGGCGGGGCGGCCCTTCAAGGGGCTCCCGTGCAACCCGTTGCTACGGTAACTCGGTCCCGTTGCACCTCCAATTGTACCCCCGCCAGGTGCGTTTGCCAGTGGCCGCAGCGTGGGGCCCGGGGACCGTGGCGGGGTCGAGGCGGGCGTGCGGTGGGTTATTCGGGCGCCGTCCGGGGAAATTGGGTCCCCTCAGTTGCCCTGCACGGCGTGCATTGGCAGCGGCACGAGCCACTGCTCGAACAGGGCGGCGAGGTTGCCAAGCGGCACGTCGGCGCCGAAACGCCCCAAGGCGATCACGCCGCCCGACCCGTAGTCCAGGGCCCGGCGAAGCTGGAGCACCGCCTCGCGGACCTCAGCCGGGGTGCTGCGGGGCCCGGGGTGCTGCGGGTCGATCTCCACCCAGAAGGTGACCTTGCCCCGGTAGCGTTTGGCCAGGGGCTCGACGTCGGGGGCCAACAACGGCGAATGGATCGCGTCCATGCCGAGCTGAACCAGGTGGCCGAACACCTGGCTGATCTTGCCCGTCGAGTGGAAGAACACGAACTTGTCCCGCTTGTGCAGGATCTTGCAGAAATCGCGGTACAGGGGCCGGAGCAGGCCGCGCCAGACCTTCGTGTCGACCAGCAGGCCGTCCTCGTTGGCCCAGTCGTCGCAGATCAGCACGCCGTCGACCTCCGAAGCGGCCCACAGCTCCAGCTCCCGGCAGTAGACGTCGCGCAGCATCCGAAGCAGGTCGCGGACCTGTTTCGTGCCTTCGGCAAGGGCCGCAAGGGCCGCCTGGCGCCCGCGGAGCCACAGGAGCCGGTCGAACGGCCGTACCCGGGTGCAAGCCAACACGAAGCGGGTCGAGGCATCGCAGAGCCGGTTGGCCCTGGTCACCCTGGACCGATCGACCGGGTCGGACGGGGGCTGGTAGCCGTCGATCTTGGCCGGGTCGGCCAGGGGGGAGTGGATCAGCTCGTCGGCCGCGGCGTGCTGGCGCAGGCGCCAGGTACACCCCCAGGCGTCGGTGTACTGCCCGGCACGCCCCGACTTGGCCCGCGCCCGCCTGCCCGAGCTCGCCCCCGCCCCGACCAGCTCGATGTCCCGGGGAAATCGCAGCTCGATCTCGGCCAGGTCGTCTTGCCGGGCGGTCCGCAGCCCCGGGGCGTCCCACCGGTCGCGGGGCACGCGGTCGGTCGGCTGTTGGTTGAGCGTTCGGATGACCAGCTCTCGCGGCGTCATCGTGGTCTGCTCCGTGTCCCGTTCTCAGCAGGGTACGGCATCGGTCGAAACGACGATAGCCAGGGCGGGGCCGGCGGTCAAGATGCGGCTTTCTTGACGCTGCCGGGCGGTTCCATTAGGTTCACGGCTGCCAATCCGGCCCTCCCCCTTTCCGGCCCCCTGTAAGGTGGTGTCCCATGCCCGGCGGCTCGCAATTCCTCGGTCTTACGCACGTCGACTGGCTCGTGATCCTCGTCTACCTGGTGGGCATCACGGTGATCGGCACGTGGGCGGTGCGCAAGGTCAAAAGCGCCGCCACCTTCTTCATCAGCGACCGCGGGTTCGGCAAGGTCCTGATGATGTTCTTCAACTTCGGCACCGGGACCCACTCCGATCAGGCCGTGAGCGTGGCCGCGAAGACCTACAACGTGGGGGCGTCGGGGATATGGTACCAGCTCCTCTGGGCCTTCTCGACCCCCTTCTACTGGATCATCGCCCCGATGTTCCGGCGGATGCGGGCGATCACCACGTCGGACTTCTTCGAGGCCCGGTTCGGCCCCAGCGTGGGCGTGCTCTACGCCGCCGTGGCCATCATGAACCTGATCGTCAACATCGGCGTGATGCTCAAGGGCTCCTCGGCCATGATCGAGGCCATCACCGGCGGCACGGTCAATGCCTTCTGGGCCACCATGGCCATGACCGGCATGTTCCTGGTCTACGGCGTGGCCGGCGGCCTAAGCGCGGCCATCGTCACCGACTTCATCCAGGGCGTGCTGACCATCGTGCTCTCGTTCCTGATCCTGCCGTTCGCCTTCTCGGCGATCAGCGAGCTGACGGGCACGGGACCCATGGCCGGGATGCGGGCCACGATCGCCGACCCGGAGATGTTCAGCCTCGTCTCGGCCGAGATCGGCATCCTCTACATCGTGGTGATCTCGCTCAACGGCCTGGTGGGCTACGGCTGCCAGCCCCACACGATGGGCCTCTGCGCCGCGGGCAAGACCGAGATGGAGGCCCGGGTGGGCATGACCTGCGGCATGTTCATCAAACGCTTCTGCACCGTGGCCTGGGTGCTTACGGGGCTCTGCGCCGTGGCCTACTACATGCTGCTTCAGAAGAAGGTCGAGGACGTCGACCACGTCTACGGGCTGATGGCCCGCGACCTGCTGCCGACGATCGCCCCCGGCCTGGTGGGGCTGTTCATCGCCTCGATGCTGGCCGGGCTGATGAGCTCCTGCGACGCCTTCATGGTGGCCGGAAGCGCCCTGTTCACCGGCAACATCTACCGCCGGGTCTTCGTGCGCCACGCCAGCGACCGCCACTACATGTTCGTCGGTCGGGTGGTGGCCGTGCTGATCGTCGGCGCGGCCATCGTGTTTGCCTTCAGCCTGGAAAGCGTCGTGAAGGGCCTGGAGGTCTTCTGGAAGATCTCCGCCATGATGGGCCTGATCTTCTGGATGGGCCTCTTCTGGCGCCGCACCACCGTGGCCGCGGCGTGGATCGGGACGGTGGTTACGTTCGCCGCGTTTCTGTTCACCAGCCAGATCAGCGTGATCGACCGCAGCCTGTGGGACTTCAACGCCCGCTACGCCGAACGGCTGCCCGGGTTCCTTCAGAAGGACCCCGGGTTGGAGCCCAAAATCCCCGAGGAGCTCGTCGAGCGGCTGGACCGCCTGCCCGAGGTCTCCGGGGAGCTCCGCCGGGCGATCCGCCGACAGCCGAACTTCACCTACGCCCTGCGAGACGAGCTGGCTCCGCCGGTCAACGCCGAGTTGAAACGCATCGGCGAAGCTCGCGAGAAGCTGCAAGGGGAGATGGAGAAGCTCGGCCAGGTCGAGGCGAAACTCATCGCTCTGGAGGGCCTTCCCGAGCGTTGGGCGCAGCTCGCCGGGATTGAGGACTTCGAGCAGCAGCGGACTCGCCTCTTGCAGGAAATCGGCGAGCTCGCGGAGGCAAAGTCCGCCGAGTCGCAGCAACTCAAGCAGGACGCCGCGCTGCTGAAGAAGTTCGACAAGATCGACTTGCCCGAGCTGTCGCTGCCCTGGCAGATGGTCTTCTATCTGAGTGTCGGTTTTGCGACGGCCGTTCTGGTGAGCTTGATGACCAATCCGGTGCCCCGCGAGAAGCTCGACCGCTTCTACGCCTGCCTGCGCACGCCGGTCGAGCCGGGCGAGCCGGAGACGGAGCCGTTTACGCTACCGCCGGGGGTGGAGCCGGCCCCCCGCCGCGTGTGGTTCGACCGTTTCGGGCTGGAAATCCCGCGCATGACCTGGCTGGGGTTCTGGGGCGTGTTTTTGACGGCCGTGGCCGTGGGCGGGCTGATCGGCGGCGTCTACTGGATCTTCAGCCTGGGGCAGTAGCGTCTAATCCGCACATCCGGCACCTCCCGCACCACCGCATCACGCACGGCGGGCGTGAGCTATACTTCATCGACCGCTCTCACTGTGCATCCCCCACGCCCCACGAGGAGACCCTGAGGTGCCGATCTTTGCCCGCAACCGTGAAATGGGCGTTCAGAGCTTCGTCATCAAGCTGTTGAACAACAACTGCTCGGAGCTGGACGCCCTGGTCGAAGGCCCGCGCCTCGACCGCCGTGTCAACCTGACCGTGGTCGTGCTGGTCGTCCCCGAGGTGGACGGCGAGATGCGCTTCGACGAGGCGTTCACCGCGGTGACCAAGGAGTTCTCGGCCAACGGCGTGGGCGTGGTCTTAAGCGAGGCCCGCCGCCTGGAAGACGTCGTGCTGGGGTTCCGCTGGCTGGGCGAGATGCGCTTCGCCCGCGCCCGCCTGAAACACTTCCAGCCCATGGGCGGCGGCTTCTACCGCGCCGGCTTCAAGCTCACCGAAATGATTCACGCCGTCGACCACCCGCAACTGCAGAAGATGTTCGTGTGAGCGGCCCCGGCGCGTTGCCACCGGCCGCGAAACCCCCTGGGGCGCCTAGCTTCCGCAGATTGGCATTGCCTTAGTTTCCAGAACGGCGCATAATGCGGGTGCCGATGTCTGGAGTCGCCCGTGGACCTCGATACATTCATTGCCTGGTCGGAGTTTGCCGGCAACCTCATCGCCGCGGCCAGCGGACTGGGTATCGTCGCTGCGATTGTGTTTGCCGTGCGATCCTATTGGGATCGCCGCAGATGGCGCATGCTGGCGATGCTTGTGGAGGAGTGGGCGGCCACGGACTTTCGGGCCGGTGACGAGCTTTCCGTCCGGCAGTGGCAGACGTTCGCCGCCAACTGGCTTGCCGAGGCCCAGTTTTCGCCCGCCGAAGGCACGAAGTACCTGGATTTCGCGGTCTTGTTCGCTCAGGCCCGCACAGATTATGTCCTTGAAGGCAACCTCAGGGGCGAGGATTGATTCCGCACAAGGAGGGCCGTCCCATGACCGTCGAAGCCGCCGACGCCGAACGCCGGCGCGCCCGCGAACGCAACGAGCGGCTCGCCGAGCGCTTCCGGGGCTGGTCGCGTACCCGATTGGGGCTGACGATTCTGTGCGCCGGCCTCGGCTGTGCTATCGCCGCGGTCTCGCGCTCGGTGGCAATTGCCTTCCCGCTGTTCGCGCTTGCGGTCCTGTTTCTCGTTCTCTATCTCGACGCCCACGATCAGGTCCGCGAGATACGGCGGCGGAATTGGAGCACGCTCCGTCCGTTTCGCCCGCGGGCTGCGCGTTCGGACGAACCAACACCTCGCGATTCGAACACCGCTACGACTCCGGAACCGAATTGACGGTTAGCGGGATTCGCCGTCCCCTGCCGCCCGGGCGACCGTCTCGACCACCTCTTGCGTCAGCTCCTCCGCCGCCGGGAGGTTCATCTTCTTGTCGCCGCGATACCAGTTGGCCCATTTGCCGCGCGAGGCCAGGGCCTTGCCCTCGCGCACGGTGTCGAAGGCCGCTGCCGCCTCGCGAAGCCGGGCCACGGCGGCATTGCGGTCGCCCTCTTGCAGCAGCAGCCCGGCGTCGAGGCTCCGCTCGAGCCACTCGAGCAGGCCCCGCATGATCTTCCACTGGGCCACGAAGTTGTTCTCGAAGAAGCGGCGGGCCGGACCGTCGAGCTTCGCCAGCACGGCGTCGATCTTTTCACCGGCGGCGTCCACGTCGCGCCGCTGTGCCGCCACGCGGCGGCGCAGGGCCTCGACCCGCTCGGGCTGCTGCCACGGCTTCTCTTGGCCGGCCCGATCGAGCACGGCCTTCAGGAACCGCAGCCCCTTCGATCGGACCTCGCCGTCGAGCATCCGCCGGCTGCCGGTGTCGGGCTCGACGAAGCTGTCGAAGAGCCGGCGGTAACACTCCTCGGCCTCCTCGGCGGCCGGGGCGAACCGCTCGCGGCACCAATCGCACAAGTACCCGTCGGGGGCGAATCCCTCGAAATCCCGCAGGAACCGGGCCGAAGCGTCGATGCCCAGAACGAATTCCCGCACGTTCGAGACGTTCAGCATGGCGTAGTGGGTCGCCCCCCGCTCGACGGCCAGCTTGAAGATGCCGTGGGCCCGCTGGGGTGAAACGCCCTGGACCAGGTGCGGCCCGGTGCCCCAGAGCTGGTGGTGATAGTAGATCCCGTACGGCCGTCCGGACTCCCGGGGGACCTCATAAAAATCCCGCTGTAATTGCCAGCCGGGGCTGTTGTCGGCGAAGATCACGGCCACGCCCGGCGGGAACTCCAGGTGCCCCGCCCGGTGCAGCTCCGAGCCCTCCATCCACAGCGTCGTGGTGGCCGGCGGCTCGGGACGCCGATCCACCTCGCGGACGATCTCCCACTGGAGCTTCATGGCGTCGGAGATCAGCTTGCCGCGGGCGGCGGGCGTCTTCGGCGCGCTCGGGTCCGAAACCCACACCGGCCGGTCGGCGATCCCCCGCAGGCCGAGCTGCCACACGACCCGGTCGCCATACGCGGCCCAACGCCGGGCGTAGTCCCGCCATACGGCCTCGAACTTGTCGCGGTGTCGGACGAACGAGAACGGCACGTTCTCCCCCTTGTCGCGCCAGTAGTCGGCGAACCCGAACCCGCTCACGCCCAGCGGCTCGATATGGTGCATCGTCACCAGCAGCCCGCGGCGCGTGGCGTCGTCGAGCAGCCGCTTCTCGGCCGGGTTGCGAATATCCACAAACGACGCGGGAATCACCAGGTTCATGCGCAGGCGCAGCATGGCCTCGAAGAGCGGGGCCGATGCCTTCGGCGAAGTGACCTGGTGGTAGAACGGATATTCGATGTCCCGCTTGCCCCCGTCGTCGTACCACTCGGTCAACAGGTCCTCGTCGTTGATGAACCAGCCGCGGTAGCGGAACGTGGGCTCGCCGGCAGCGAGACTCACGTTGTCCCACGCCAAGGTGTCGCGCTTCGCCGGTGGGCGGTCGGCCCAGAAATGGAGCGGGGCGACGCCGAGGTACCCTTCGGCGAAGGCGTAGAGCCCGAACATCGTGCCCCGCTCGTCGCTGCCGGCGATGACCAGGGCGTGCTCGATCGGCGCGGCGTTTGTCGCCACGCTTTCGACACGGTACGCTTCCCACTTGCCGGCCAGCCCGGCAGCAAGTCCGCCGGCGAGCCCGTCGGCAGTCGCTGCCCCCAGACGATCGAGCAGCTTCGCCGACTCCGGGCGTGCCAGTGTGGCGAGCACCACCGCGTGGGCCCCGCACTCCTCGAGCCGCCCGACGATCGCCGGACGCCGGCCGGTGATCCGCTCGACGTCGCCGGCCAGGTCGGCCGCGGCCAGGCGAACGCACTCCGACTCGCCCGCGGGCACGAGGATGGCGGCCGTCATCTCGGGGGTGCAGAGCTCGAAACCTCCCGCCGCAGCTCCCTGCCAAGGGACCGACAGCCACAAGAGCACCGGCAGCAATCCCATCGGAATTCCTCTGCTCTGACAGTGTCCGGAGTCACCCACTCGCGGATGTTCCTCTAATGACGTGTCCGGGCCGCCGCGGCGTTCCGACATCGACCAACAAAGAGCCCCGCCGGCCGACCCGACCGACGGGGCTGTTGCTGACTCGCAGTGTAGCGGTCCAACTCACACGCGCTTCCGTCTCCGCAAGCCGATAAGGCCCAGGCCCAAGACGCCGAGGGCGAAGACGGTGAAGGTCGACGGTTCGGGAATGATCCCCGGCGGCTGCTGGAGATCGAACAGGTAGTCCCACTCCTCGAAGTCTATCAGGTTCGGCGTGAGGGGCCCGGCGAAGCCTCTCCAACCGGGCGTCAGGGGGATCGCCGCGTCGCCCGGCTGCCAACCGCCGAGCAGCTCTTCGTCGGTCAGGATACCGTCGTTCGGGTCAACGCCGTAGTCGATCACGCCGTTCCAGTTGAAGTCGCCGTAGTCGCTGTCGAAGATGTTCCTCATGAAGTAGTCGACGTCGTCGGCGACGGTGTCGTCGTTGAGGTCCCCGTCGTAGGTGGAATCCCCGTCCCCGTCGAAGTCGTAGGTGTCGTCCCCGGGCA
>Ga0180434_10003831_pt1 | contig 18829 bp, 12 predicted proteins | sample SS_ome_7_FD_132453 | JGI IMG/M metagenome (GOLD analysis project Ga0180434, IMG submission 132453) | Hypersaline lake sediment archaeal communities from the Salton Sea, California, USA - SS_1_D_2 metaG | ecosystem: Environmental > Aquatic > Non-marine Saline and Alkaline > Hypersaline >...
CACCTTCAGGCCTGGGTGACGGATATGGCGTTTATCGCTGCGGGTTGCATCGTGTTCGTCGTCGGGATGAATGCACTGCTGATTCCGCACCAACTGATTGCCGGCGGGCTTACGGGGGCTGCACTTCTGCTGCACTATGCGGTTCCCCTCTTTGACGTCGGGTGGTGGTATTTTTTCCTCAACATTCCCCTGTTGTTGCTTGGCTGGCGGAATCGCGGGCGCCGCTTCATGATTTTGACGGCCTTTGGCATGACGGCGTTCTCTTTGGCGGCCAGTTGGATTTCAGTGGCCCCGTTGGCCGTATATGACCCGATCACGGCGGCGCTTGCGGCCGGGGTGATTTGTGGTCTGGGCGCCGGCCTGATTCTGCGGTCCCGTGGGTCGGCCGGCGGCCTCGACATTCTTTCGATCTACCTGCGGGATCGATTCGGTTTCTCACTGGGATCGCTCGGCTTTGCCATGAACGGTGCGATTCTCGTGGCCGGCGGTTGGTTCCATGACCTGCAGACCGCGCTGTATTCGGCCATTTTTATTTTTGTGTGTGCCCGCGTGGTGGATGCGGTGCTGGTGGGGGTCAACCCCCAGAAAATGGTCCTGGTGATTTCCGACCATTCGGAAGCCATTGCCCGGGCTTTGATGGACCAGATGAAATATGGTGTGACCTATTTGCAGGGCGAAGGCGGCTTTGCCCGCAAGGAGAAAAAGATCATCTGTTCCGTAGTGAAGTCGATGGATGTGCCGCGGTTCAAAGCTTGCACTTTGCGTGTGGACCCAAAGGCCCTGCTGGTGGTTAACGACACCTGCGAAGTGGCGGGACCAAGGACATTTGCCGGCATCAGCGCGAAAGCCCTTTGCCATGAGGGGATCGTCCATGAAAGATGATCTGCTCTGCTGCCCCCGCGATCCGCACAGTTTCTACCAACGCGCCGTATGCCAGGAAATATTCCGGAAAAATTCGATGCGCCGCTGGTGCCGCGAATGCATCCATTTTAGCGAACCGACCGCTGCCGAAAGGAGGCCTCCCGATGATGACCATGGAAGAGCACCTGTTTTTGAAGCAACTTATGATGGACCAACTGGAGGAACTGCAGCGCAAGGCGGACGGGACGGTCAGTGATCTGTTGCTGCTGTCGATTCACTCGGCGGACGAACTGGACACATCGGCCATGGATGCGGACCGCAGTTTTACCCTTCGGATTCGTGACCGCGAAAGTAAATTGATCAACAAAATTAAATCAGCTCTGCGCCGCATGGAAGAAGGGGACTATGGCGAATGTGAGATGTGCGGTGAAAATATCGGTATCGCACGCTTGCGGGCGCGCCCGGTGACGACATTCTGTATTCATTGCAAAACCAAGTTGGAAAATCAGGAAAAAATTGTCAGCGGTTTTTAACCTATCGATAACAAAAGGATACGGCAATGAACTGGAAATTTTGGCAGAAAAAAGATGGCTCCGGAGACGCCCGGGAACTGCCCCGCCCCAAAGATCTCCCCGAGTTCGTCGGGCGCCATCTGGTGGTCGATCTGAAGATGGATCCGGACTGGGTCTGGGCGCTCAAAGTAGTATCGCGACGCCGGGAGGACGACAGGAATATCAAGGATATAAAAATCTTCAGCCCTGAAACGGCCCATTCGGCTGGTGTGCATGTCCGGAATTATCATACCCTCGATGCCAGCCCTGATCTCGTTCTTTGTGAGGGCTGGATCAACACCAAAACCCATCAACTGAAACTAAACCTCAACCCCATCGAAAAGGCCGCTTGACCATGAAAAAAGCAGATATTATCGAACTGATGGAAAAAACACTCGGTGATCGCGAGCAAGCCCGTAAGGCCGTCGATTCCTTGCTGGAGGGGATCGTCCAGGCCCTCAAAAAAGGAGAATCCGTTTCCCTCAGGGATCTGGGGACCTTCAAGTGCGTGCAGCGCCAGGCCCGCCAGGGCATCAATCCCCGCACCGGTGAAAAAATCAAGATCAAGGCTCGCAAAGCGGTCCGCTTTTCTTCGGGCACCAAACTGCAGCGCGCCGTCAACTGAGACGCGCACCCGCCAAATCCGTCCTTAGAAAGGGCCGTGCCATCAGGCGCGGCCCTTTTCAAGTCTAAACGCGCCTTTCTGACGGCAAGGGAAACGGCTTGACGGCGCGTTCCAATCGCTTTAGGGTATGCATGAATCGGGTGTGCCGCCCCCTGCTGTATTCCAACCATCCTCAATACACGACCATTAAAGGTAAATCGATGCCCTTACCGCGCGTCATGACATATCGGCCGGTGTTCGTTTTGATGCTGTTGCTGAGTTTTTTGAGTTTTACCTTGCACGCGCCGGCGTCTTTCGCGCGCCTCGGCGACAAGGAAAATACGCCGCCTGCCTTATCTCCGGAAGCCGTCAAGCAAACGATCGAAAACGCCCTTAAAAGCGAGATGGCGAGCGATGCGGAAATCGAGCAAGGGCTGAAGCGTTGGGACCTTCTCCAGAACACGGTCTCCGCTGAACTCGATGCCTATCGTATCCAGAACACCAACCACGGGAATTTGCTCCTCGTCGCCCAAACCCGCGCCGAGGATCTGGAAGCAGCCCTTAACAACAATCAATTGGTCATCAAGAGTCTTGCAGCACGGATCGAAGAACATAAAAAAGTCGGGATTACGGCCTCGGAACGGATGGCGCAACTGGCCGATCGCATTGCCATTGCCGAAAACCAGTTGGCGACGCTGAAACAGGAAAGCCTTCCCGAGGCCGACCAACGGATTATACGGGATAACCTGAATAAACTGCGTGATATTCTGGCCAAAAGGAAACAGCTTGGCGAAACCTTTCTGAAAGGATTCGAGGAACGCACCACCCAGATGAACGACCTTATGGGGGCGTTGCAGGAAACCCGCCGCCGGCTGGAGGAAAGGCTGCGGGTGCAGGCCAAGTCGGATCTTTTCCAGCGTAACCCCCAGATTTTCACGCGTTTGAGTGGACCGGGCTTCAGCTCCGAATTGACACAGCTGGGCAGCCAGCTGTCCGCTTTCCTCACAGCCGCGTTTTGGCAGGCGCAATGGACCAATTTCCAGCGCAGCGGCGGCGTGACCCAGGCGGTTTTCCTGCTCTTATTTGCGGTGGCGATGGTGTTTCGCAAGCATATTCGGCGTTACGTTAACGCCGTTGAGCAGAAGCTCGAAACACCGTCGTGGCGTATGCGGCGGCTGGCACTGGTCCTGCTGCGCCGCTCGTTTGTTCTGATCAGCGCCGCCGTGCTCTTGTGGTTATACGATGTCTTGAAGCTGCCGCACATGAACATCGGTATGGCGCGTTTTCTCACCGAGACGGTTTTCGTACTGCTGGCCGTGCGGTGGGGCATCGATTTTCTCCAGAAGGGATTGAACAACGTTGCGATGGCGACGCTGCAGACCTTTTTGCAGACGCGCCTGCGGCACTTTCTGCAGATGTTGCGCCTGGTGGTGATCGGCCATCTGGCCCTGATTTGGATCGCCGGCAGTGGAAGCCTGCTGGTCTGGGTGACCCGCCTGGCCCTGGAGATTGCGTTGATTTTCTGGCTGGTCGCCTTCTGGCGGGCGTTGCGCCGCACGCTGACCCAGGGGATTCGGCAGGGGGAAGCCGCGCCTCCCAATGCCCATATTGCCTTGGCCCAGAGTTGGAGCTATCTGGTGGCCGGCGGCGCTGTTCTTCTGGAGCTTACCGGATACGGAACCCTGGCGGGGCAATGGCTGGTGTCCTGGGCCGAGACCCTGCTGCTTGCCTTATGGGCCCATATCGCGTGGCTGGCCGTCCAGGAATGGTACGCCACTCAAAAACATGAGGCCACGGCCGGTGATGATTTGGCGACACCGCAAGTTGCCGCCCCGGTGGGCTGGTTCATGGTCCAGATGGCGCGCCTGCTCTGGTTGGGGGCCGTCCTGGCAGGGGCGTTGATGGTGTGGTCGAGCACGGAATTTATGACCACATCGTTGCGGCAGGTTTTCGATCTGGCTTTCTCGGTGGGCAGCCTGAGTTTCAGCGTCAAAGGCCTTTTGCTGGCGGTGGTGATTTTTTGCGCGACCCATGTGGCAACGCGCCTCGGGCGAAAATTTCTGAGTGAGAAAATTCTTGATTCACGGGACTTCGAACGCGGTCTCAAGGACTCCATCATTACGATTACGACCTATGTCGTCTGGGGGTTGGGCCTCCTTTTGGCGCTTGGTGTACTGGGGGTCAACACGACGTCCCTGGCGGTGGTGTTCGGTGCCCTGAGCATCGGTATCGGTTTTGGTTTGCAAAACATTTTCAACAACTTCATCAGCGGCCTGATCCTGCTGTTCGAGCGTCCGATTCAGGTGGGCGACTTCGTGGAAGTCAACGGCCTGTGGGCCGAGGTCAAACAGATCAACGTGCGGGCCACGATTGTCCAGACTTTCGACAATGCTTCCGTCATTATCCCCAATTCGGAATTTATCAGCCAGCAGGTCACCAACTGGAGTTTCAAAGACCCCCGCATGCGGCGCCAGGTGGATGTGGGCGTGGCCTACGGCTCCGATCTCGAACGGGTGCGCCGCACCCTGCTGGATATCGCCGCTCAAACGCCCCAAATCCTGAAATATCCCCGCCCGGATGTCATTTTCTTGGACCATGGGGACAGTGCCCTGATTTTCCGGCTGCGTTTCTGGACCCACGTGGAGCAATATTGGTCCACCACCACCGATGTGCGATTCGAGCTGGACCGGCGTTTCCGTGAACTCGGCATCGAGATCGCCTTCCCGCAGCGGGATCTTCACATCCGCAGCGCCGACCCGAGCCTTTTTGCAAAGGCGCCGGCCTCGGGATCACCCGCCACGCCCCCCGAAAGCCAGGCGCCCTCGGATCAAGACGGCGCGGATGCCGGAAAGCTTACCGATGCGTGACGGAAAATCGACGGAGACCATTACGCCTGCGGAAGTCAAACTCGGCACCTTTGCCGGGGTGTTTACGCCCAGTGTTCTGACCATTCTTGGCATCATTCTTTTCCTTCGATTAGGCTTTGTGGTGGGGGAGGCCGGTCTGGGGCGCGCCCTGGTCATCATCGCCCTGGCCAATGCGATATCCATTTTGACGAGTTTGTCCCTTTCGGCCATCGCCACCAACCTGCGGGTCAAAGGGGGCGGCGACTATTACGTGATTTCCCGTACCCTGGGGCCGGAATTCGGCGGCGCCCTGGGCCTGGTGCTCTTCCTGGCCCAGTCCGTATCGATTGCGTTCTATTGCATCGGGTTCGGCGAGGCCCTGGCGGCCATCGTGCCGGCGGCGTGGGCCCTGAGTCCCCGACTGGCGGCGGCGGCGGCGGTCAGCGCGCTTTTCGTTTTGGCCTGGCTGGGGGCCGACTGGGCCACGCGTTTTCAATTCGTCGTCATGGCCCTGCTCATTGCCGCCCTGGCGTCATTCTACACCGGCGCTCTCGGCCAGTGGAATCCCCAACAGGTTGTTCTGGACTGGTCGGCGCCGGTCGGCGCCCAACCCTTCTGGGTGGTGTTTGCCATCTTCTTCCCGGCGGTGACCGGTTTTACCCAGGGCGTCAGCATGTCCGGAGACTTGAAGGACCCCGGACGCAGCATTCCCCTGGGAACCTTCCTGGCCGTGGGGATTTCGATTGTGGTCTATTTTTCGGTGGCGATCCTGTTTGCGGGTGTTTTGCCGGAAGCGGTACTGAGGGAAGATACGACGGCCATGCAGCGCGTGGCCCGCTTCGGCGTTCTGGTGGATGCCGGCGTCGTGGCGGCCACCCTGTCTTCGGCCATGGCCTCTTTTCTGGGCGGCCCCCGTATTCTCCAGTCCCTGGCCAGCGACCGCATTTTCACCTATTTAAATCTGTTCGCCAAAGGGGCCGGCCCGGCCAGCAATCCCCGCCGGGCGGTCTTTCTCTCGGCCGGTATTGCCTATGCCACCGTGGCGCTTGGCAACCTGAACCTGATTGCCCCTGTCGTGTCCATGTTTTTCCTGATTTCTTACGGCCTGCTGAACTATGCCACCTATTTTGAAGCCCGGTCGGACAGCCCGGATTTCCGGCCACGCTTCCGGCTGTTTCACCCCTGGTTGAGCTTGGCGGGGGCCCTGGGGTGCCTGGGCGTGATGCTGGCCGTGGATCATATGGCCAGCATCGTGTCCATCGCCATCATTCTGGCTATTTTTCAGTATGTGAAGCGTACCGCCGGCCCGTCCCGCTGGGCCGACAGCCGGCGCGGCTACCATCTCCAGCAGGTGCGCCAGCACCTCCTGGCGGCGGCGGAAGAGCCCGACCACGATCGGGATTGGCGGCCCGTGATCCTGGCTTTTTCAAGACGTCCGGAGCGTCGGGCCAGGCTTTTGAAAGTGGCGGAGTGGCTGGAGGGCCGCAGCGGCATGACCACGCTGGCCACCGTCCTGCAAGGCCGTGGTCTGAGGATTCAAAAACAGCGTGATGCCGCCGAAAAAGAAATGACCAAGGATATTCGTGAGGGCGGTTTTCGGGCGTTTCCGCTGGTGGTGACGGCGGACGACATCGAGGACGGGGTTCATCACCTGGTGCAAGCCGCCGGGATAGGGCCGTTGCGAGTCAACACGGTGCTCACCAACTGGATTGCCGAAGATCCGCCCCAATCCGAAGGGTTCCAGGAAATTCTGTTTGGCCGCAATCTGCGGGAAGCCTACCGCCAGGGGTGCCACGTAGTCGTTATGGCGGCCGACGAAACCCGATGGGTGCGGCTGACCGCGGAAAAAGGGCCTTATGGTCTCCTGGATGTCTGGTGGCAGGACGATGCCACCGGCCGTCTGATGCTGCTATTGGCGTACCTGATGACGCGGCACGAGCGCTGGCGGGAAGACCGCCTGCGGGTGCTGGTACCGGTGCCGAAGGCCGATGCCGCGGCGAATGACCTGATGGAAGCCGTGACCCGGGCTTTGGCCGACTACCGGATACAGGCGGAAACCCTGGCCATCCCGGAAGATTCCCGGCCCGCTGACTTGGAAGTTTTAACGGATACCGACCTCATTTTTCTGCCCTTTCGATTTCAAGACAATCTCATACGGCTTCCGTTTGAAGGACCGGTGGTGGATGCACTCAAAAAGTTGCCGGGGACGGTCATGGTGGCAGCGGCACGGGATATCGATCTGGATCCGGAACCTGAAGAAGGCGCTGTCGGTGAGGCCGCCGCCGTCCTGGATCGGTTGGCCGATTTGCGCCGCCATCTGGCAGCGGCTGAGAAAGAGGCTGCCCGCGCTGCGGAAACCGCGGTCAAAGCCCAGAGCGAACTGGCGGCCATGCTCAATAAAGAGACGGGTTCCATTCTCCTGAAAGACAAGAACGCTTTGGCGCGGGCCGTCGATGAAGCCGAACAAATTGCCGAGAAGACGCGGCGCAAGGCCCTCAAGCTGGGCGCTAAACTGGCCATCCTCGAATCGGAAGGGATCGATGAGGGACTGCTTCCTGCCGAGGCGGAGTCCGAAACGCCGGACGACGCGCCAATCGACGCCAAACCCACCCGTGAGGAATAGCGCCAGGACTCAATCGAACCTTTTCACATGGAGGGAACGATGCTTTGTCACATCAGGCCGCGTCAGCAAGGCCGCTGGGCCGCCATGCTGATGATCGTGGTCGCTATCGCCGCCGTCGCCCTTGGCGCTGAGGCCCAGCAACAGAGGACATCGGCCGATCACCAGAAAGAAGTTCCATCCGAAAGTCCCGATCCCGGCGCATTACCACTCGACATCAAAGAGAAAAAAATCGACCAGGCCGGGGAAAAATTAGGACAGGAGATCGAGGTCCTGAGCAAGAAAGCGTCCTCCGCGCTGGGCCGTTGGACCGACGCCGAGGTCTTTATGGGGATTAAGTGGACCAAACTCCTGTTTTGCCTGGCCGCCGTCGTCCTTGTCCTTATTCTCGAACGCGTTATACGGGCCCTGCTCCAGCGAAAAATCGTGACGCTTCCCAGCCGTGACGGCGCTATCTCCTGGTGGCGCATTCTATTCAAAGCCCTGATCCACCCCCTTTCTCTCCTGATCTGGGCCTACGGCATCTATGGGGCGCTGTCACCACTCTTTGGGCATTTCAAGGCCGAGGACGGCTCCAATTTGATCCACGCCGTGGCCCAGCGGGCAGCCGACATCGCCGTGACCATCGCCATCGTCTGGTTTCTCTACGGCCTGGTGGTTTTCCTGGACGAGCGTTTGAAGCGCTGGGCCGACACCACCGAAAGTTCGATCGACGATATTCTGGTTCCGCTGGTGGGCAAGATCCTGCGCGGGGTCATCCTGCTATTAGGCGGCATCATCATCCTGAAAAGTTTGACGGGGCTTGAAATCGGGCCGCTGCTGGCTTCTCTGGGGATCGGCGGCTTGGCGGTGGCTCTCGCAGCCAAGGATTCCGTCGCCAATTTTTTTGGAACCCTGACCATTCTCTTCGACAAACCTTTTCAGGTGGGGGAGCGTATCGTTATCGACAATTACGACGGTGTGGTCGAAGAGGTGGGATTCCGCAGCTCGCGGATTCGAACGCTGACCGGGCACCTGGTAACGATCCCCAATGAGAAGCTGGTGAATTCCACGGTCGAGAATATCGGCAAGCGTCCCCATATCCGCTGGCTGACCAATATCGGCATCACTTATGATACGCCGCCTGAAAAAGTCGAAGAAGCGGTCCGGATTTTGGAAACAATGCTTGTCGATCACGAGGGACTTCATCCCGATTTCCCGCCCCGGGTGTTTTTCAACGGCTTCAACGACTGGAGTCTGAATATCATGGTGCTCCTGTGGTATCATCCGGCCAACTACTGGGATTTCCAGGTTTTCATTCAGCGAATTTGTCTCGAGATTCTCGGACAGTTCAGGGAGGCGGGGATCGATTTTGCTTTTCCGTCGCAGACCGTCTATGCGGCCGGTGATGACAAAAGGCTGCTAAAAATGATGCTCACCGGAGCGAAAGGGGCATCGATGGCGATACCTGAGTGTTAGTAAGCCCGGTTCTCCATTTCATGCCCTAAAGTTTTCAGGAAGGATGTCGACATGCCGCGCTTTATCAGGAAAACAAACAAAAAAGCCGGGACGCCGCCCGGTACACTCGTCCACGTCGGAGAGAAGAAGCAGGACCATACCCGCATCACCCTGATGGATTACGACGCCGAGCACTTGGGGGAGGATCAACTGCAGGATATCGCAACGGTGTTTCCGCTCAAGGACCTGCCCACGACAACCTGGATCAACGTGGATGGGGTACACGACATCGATGCGATCGAAAAGCTGGGGCACCATTTCATGATTCATTCCCTGACGCTGGAAGACACCGTCAATACAAGCCAGCGTCCCAAGCTGGAAGAATTTGACGCCTATCTCTACGTGGTTCTCAAGATGTTGGATTATGATCGTGAGCATGAAAAGATCCGGTCGGAGCAGGTCAGTTTGCTGGTCGGCCCCAATTTCTTGATTTCGTTTCAGGAACAGGAGGGAGATGTCTTCAATGCCGTGCGCGACCGTATCCGTAAAGGCCGGGGACGAATACGCCAGGGCGGCAGCGATTATTTGGCGTATGCCCTGATCGACTGTATCGTGGATCATTATTTCCTGGTTTTGGAACAGTTGGGGGAGAAGATTGAAAATCTCGAAAACGGCATCTATGAAAACACGGGGCCGGATTTACTGCGCGACATCTTTCGCCTGAAACAGGAAATGATCTACCTGCGCAAGCAGGTTTGGCCCCTGCGGGAAACCCTTAGCCACATTTTGAAACTCGAATCTCCCCTGGTCAAAGACGCCACCCGGGTTTTTTTCATGGATGTCTACGACCACCTGGTGAAAGGGATCGACGTCATCGAGTCCCTGCGTGATGTTCTCTCCGGTCTGCAAGATCTGCACATTTCCATTACCGGCCACCACATGAACGAAATCATGAAGGTGCTGACCATTATTGCCACTATTTTTATTCCGATTACCTTCGTGGCCGGCATCTACGGCATGAACTTCGAGGTTATGCCGGAGTTGAAGTGGCGGTGGGGTTATGTCGCGGTTTGGGGCCTTTTTGGCGCGATTTCGGCCGGCATGCTCTTCTATTTCCGGCGCCGCAAATGGCTTTAAAGTTTTTTCAGTAACTGGTTGGCCGCTGTCAGCATGGGATCCCAGGTGGGCCCGAAGGGTGGGGCGTAGGCCAGATCCATCTGACTGAACTGTTCGACCGTCATGTGCCCATGCAGGGCCACGGCCGGGGCATGCAGGCGATGGGCAACGCCGTCGCTCCCGACCATCTGGACGCCGAGCAGGCGGCCCGAGCCCCGGTCGCCCACCATGTAAACCCATATATCGGAAGCGCCGGGATGGGCATGGGCCCGTGAGCGGGACTTGATCACCACGGCGGTCGGCTCCAGGCCGGCTTTCCGGGCTTCAGCCTCATTGAGGCCGGTGCGGGCCACCTGGAGGTCGAAGACCTTGAAGACCGCCGAGCCCACCACGCCGGCCAAACGCCGGTCGATTCCGCAGACATTGTCCGCTACGGCCCAGCCGGCACGGTTGGCCCGCAGGGCCAGGGGGATCCAGGTGCGCTGGCCGGTGACCACGTGAAACGCGTCGGCGCAGTCCCCGGCGGCATAGATATCTTTATTGGAGGTGCGCTGCCGGGCATCCACGGCGATGGCGCCGTCGACCGAGGTCTGCAGCCCGGCGGCGACGGCCAGGTCGCTGGCGGGGGTAACACCAATGGCCACCAGCACCAGATCCGCTTCCAGCGTCAGCGTCGGGCAGACCACGGCCAGCCGGCCGTTGGATTTTTCGATCTTTTCGACGACATGGCCGGGATGGACGCCGACCCCTTTTGATTCGGCTTCGGCCTTGACTTGTTCGGCCAGGCGCGCTTCCATCCAGGGCAGGAACGTCTCCCGGGGTTTGACCATATCGACGGCAATGCTTCTTTCCCGCAGGGCCTCGCACATTTCCAGGGCGATGTAGCCCATGCCGAGAATGACCGTTTTTTGGACAGCCCACTGATCGATGAACTGTTTTATGGCACGGCCATGGGCCAGACTTTTAAGGACCATCACCCCGGGCAGGTCGATTCCCGGCAAGGCCGGCGTGATCGGCGCGGCCCCGGTGGCAATGAGCAGGTTGTCGTAGCGGAAGGTGCGGGCCTGGCCGTCGGCATCACGGGTGTTGACGGCTTTCGCCGCCGGGTCGATGGCGGTTGCCTCGATCCCGGTTAACAGATCGATCCCCTGCTTTTGACGGAACACTTCGGCCCGTCGGACCACCAGGTCCTCGATCGAGCGGTCGGGATCGGCGATGTTGTACGGCATGCCGCAGGCGCTGTAGGACACGTCGGCGGTTTTTTCGAGAACGGTCACGTCGAGATCCGGCTGATGGCGTTTGGCCCGGCTGGCGGCGCTCATGCCGGCCGCATCACCGCCGATGATAAGGAAATTCATGGAACCCTCCCGTCGCTTGTCGTCTGTCCGTGTGTGCTTGGACGATCATAAAGCCCTTGAATCCCGTCTATCAACCCGCTATAGGGCAAGCGAAAACAATGCGAGCATCATGTCAAAGCATAGCATCTAATATAACGCGATCCAATCCCTTAAACAGACCATGCCTGAAAACCGTCCGAATTCCAAAAATCCAAAAGACCGGCGGCCGTCTGTCGGTGCCCGTTTCCGCGCGATTGAGGCCATGCTGCCGGAAGCCATGGTTGCTGATCGATATCAGGTGGGCCGGGAAATCGGGCACCTCCGCTATCAGATCCGCAAGCGCCGTAAGGTGAAGCAGCTTGAAAAACGGCTGGATGACATGCGGCTTCGCCTCGCGCGTTCGACGGCAATCCACTCTCAGCGCCGGGCGGCGATCCCCCTATGGGAACCGCTGGAAGCGCTGCCGATCACGGCCTGGCAGACCGAAATCGTAACATCGATACAGCAGCACCCGGTGGTGATCATCGCCGGTGAGACCGGTTCGGGCAAGACCACGCAGTTGCCCAAGTTCTGCTTGGCGGCCGGGCGCGGTCAAGGCGGTTTGATTGGCTGCACCCAGCCCCGGCGCATTGCGGCGACCACGGTGGCCCAGCGGATCGCCGATGAACTCGGTCAACCGCTGGGGGACGTGGTGGGCTACAAGATCCGCTTTCAGGACCGCACCAACCAAAACAGTTTTATCAAAATCATGACCGACGGCATCCTGCTGGCGGAAACCCAGGGCGATCCCGCCCTGACCGCTTATGACACCCTGATCGTGGACGAAGCGCACGAACGCAGCCTGAATATCGATTTCCTGCTGGGCATCCTGAAAAAACTGGTGCAGCGGCGCCGTGATCTGAAACTCATTATCACCTCCGCCACCATCGATACTGAGAAATTTGCGCAGGCCTTCGACGACGCCCCCGTCATCGAGGTCTCGGGCCGCATGTTTCCCGTCGAGGTGCGCTATCGGCCGATCAACGACGACGATGCCGAAGGCAACGACGTCACCTATGTCGAGGCCGCCGTTTCCGCCGTCGATGATCTGGTGCGGGAAAGCGCCTGTGGGGATATTCTGGTCTTCATGCCCACCGAGCAGGACATTCGCGAGACCTGTGATTTGCTGGCCGCACGCCGCGATGCCAAGACGGCGGTCATGCCCCTCTACGCCCGTCTGTCCGCCGCGGACCAGCGTCGCGTGTTTGCCGGCACAGGGGCGCGCAAGATCATCGTGGCCACCAACGTGGCTGAAACCTCGATCACGATTCCGGGTATCCGCTACGTGGTGGACACCGGGCTGGCGCGCATTCCCCGTTATTCGCCGCGCTCGCGCACCACGGCCTTGCCGGTAAGCCCCATCGCCCGGAGCAGTGCCGACCAGCGCATGGGACGCTGCGGGCGGGTGGAAAACGGCATCTGTATCCGGCTATACGACGAGGAAAGCTACCAGGGCCGTCCACGGTTTACGCCGCCGGAGATCCTGCGGGCCAATCTGGCCGAAGTCATCCTGCGCATGATCAGCCTGAAGCTGGGCGATATCAGCGCCTTCCCTTTTATCGACAGCCCCGACCCCCGTAGTATTCGTGACGGTCTCAACCTGCTGGTTGAACTGGAAGCCATCGCGAAGGACGATACCCATTCGCACCGCAAGGGTCTCGAGCGATACCGACTGACGGAGCGGGGGCGGATCATGGCCCGCATGCCCATCGATCCGCGCCTGTCGCGGATGCTGATCGAAGCCCAACAGCACGGGTGTTTACCCCAAATGCTGGTGATCGCGGCGGTGCTCAGCATCCAGGACCCCCGGGAGCGTCCGGTGGAAAAGGAACAGGCCGCCGATCAGGCCCACGCGGTGTTCAAGGATCCGGCGTCGGATTTTGTAACCCTGCTCAATATCTGGGAACGCTCAAAGGGCATCCTGCGCACGGGGTTATTGAAGCATTTCTGCCGGGAGCATTTTCTGTCTTTCCCACGGATGCGGGAATGGCGGGACATCCACCGCCAGCTGACGGCCATTGCTTCCGAGGCCGGCCTTACTCAGGCCGGTGGCGCGGCGGCCAAGACAGCGCCGGTGGCTGCGGCAGCAAGTCGAGCCGACACCTTCGGGGCGCTCTACACCGCGATTCACATCTCGGTCCTGAGCGGCTTTCTGAGCAACATCGCCCTCAAAAAAGAGAAAAACATCTACCAGGCGGCCCAGGGGCGTGAATGCATGCTTTTTCCCGGATCGGGCCTATTCAATCGCGGGGGGGACTGGATCGTAGCGGCCGAAATGGTCCACACTTCCCGCCTGTTCGCCCGCACGGCGGCCACCATCGACAGTGCTTGGATCGAGCCCCTGGCCGGCCGGCAGTGCCGCTATGCCTATCTCGAGGCGCACTGGTCCCGCAAGCGGGGCGCGGTGGTGGCCGACGAACAGGTCAGCCTGTACGGGCTGATCATTGTGGCCCGCCGACCCGTGTCCTATGGCAAGATCGATCCGGAAGGGGCGGCCGAGATTTTTGTCCGCAGCGCTCTGATCGGCGGTGATGTCCGCAAGCCCTTTGATTTCATGGCGCACAACCAGGCCCTGATCGAAGAGGTGGCCGACATGGAAAACCGCCTGCGGCGGCGCAATATCCTGGTGGATGAAGAAGTGCTCTACCAGTTCTATCGCGATCGTCTGGGACCGATAGCCGATATCCGTTCACTGGCCCATCTACTGAAAAAGAAAGGCAACGACACCTTTCTGCGCCTCAAGCCGGAAGATCTTCTGCAAGCCGAACCGAATGGGGATGAACTGGCCCTCTACCCCGACGAGATCAAACTGGGCGGCACGCGCCTCAAAGCCGACTACCGCTTCAACCCGGGGGCGGAGGATGACGGCATCACCGTGGCCGTTCCGGCAGTCCAGGCGCACCAGGTGAACCCGGTGGATGCGGACTGGCTGGTGCCGGGCCTGCTGCGGGAAAAAATTGCGGCGATGCTCAAGGCGCTGCCCAAAGCCTACCGGCGGCAGCTGGTTCCGGTGAAGGATACCGCCGACATGATCGCCATGGAAATGCCGCGCACACGGGACGATCTGGCCACGGCCCTGGGCAATTTCATTCACCGGCGCTTCAAGGTGGACATTCCCGCCACCGCTTGGCAGGAAAACGCCCTGCCGGCGCATCTCAAGATGCGTTTCACGGTGGCCGGCCCGGACGGGGAGGCGGTCGCGGCCGGTCGGGATGCGGCCATACTCCGAAAGGTAGCCCCGGCTCTGTCCGGGGAAGCCGTTCCGGCCGAGACGCGTCGGCGTTGGGAAAGGGAAGACATTACAGCCTGGGATTTCGGCGATCTACCTGAAAGCATTACAGCGGGTGACGCGCAAAGCGGCGGTCAGACCTTTTTCCCCGCCCTGGTGCGACCAAAGGCCGATTCACCCGTCGTAGGGCTGAAGCTATTCAATACGCACGAAGAAGCGCTTCAGCAGCATCGTGACGGGGTGGCAGCCCTCCTGGCAATCGCCCTGGCTGCCGATCTGCGCTATCTGAAACGCCAGTTGCGACTGCCGGCCGAGTTGGCTCAACGGGTGCGCTTCCCGGGTGGTGTCAAAGCGTTTGAAAGACAGCTCTACGAGCGTGTGGTCAGTGATCGCCTGCGTCGCAACCTGCGAACGGTTGCGTCCTTTGAAGCGCATGCCACGGCCGTTCGAAAAGACCTCATGCGCGACGGACAGCGGTTGATCGAGATGGTCACGCCGGTATTGACCGTTTTGGAAGAGGTGCGGGACACCCTATTCGGATTGGAGCGCCAATCGGGCGGACAGGGGCCTGTGGCGGTGTTTCTGCAGGAGCGCCGGGCAGAGATCCACAAGCTGGTGCCGGAGCATTTTGTGATGATTTACGACCGGGAGCGTCTGCCGCACCTGGCGCGCTACTTGCGAGCAGTGGCGCTCCGGGCGCAGCGGGCTGTCCTGCAATTCGACCGTGACCGTCCCAAAGCCGGAGACGTCGCGCGGCTGGAAACGACCCTGCACGATTTCCTGGAAGCGCTGACCCCGCGGACATCGGACCGCAAACGTGCCGCCCTAGAAGAATTGTTTTGGCTGATCGAGGAGTACAAGGTGTCCCTGTTCGCCCAGGAGCTCAAAACGGCCGTGCCGGTATCGGCCAAGCGGCTGGAGAAGAAAATTGCTGAAATTCGCCGCATGTCCTAGCGTTGGTTCCTGATGGACACCTTTCGCTCCAGGTCGGTGTTCTCACCATATCACAACCCTCGACGTAGGTTTCCACGCCCGCGGTTAGGGAATGGCTGCTGTCTTGGACTGAACCGAAATCTGCCCATCAGAAACGAACACCTTCTCATAAGGATGTCTTTTATACCCACAGACAGCCAAAATTTGTTGCCCAAAAGAGGGGGCTCGGATGGAAGATGAAACCAAACGCACATCTTCGTTCATGCTCTTTGTTGCGCTGGCGTATGGTGCCATTTGGGGTCTGTTTGGACTGGGCACGTGGCTGGCAATTCCCTTTGCGATGGATCCTCGGGCGCCGGGCGGTTTGTTCTATCTGGTCGGTGCGGCGCTTCCATCGTCGTGTGCCATCGTTGCGGTGTTGGTTTTCGAGGGATGGGAAGGCCTGCGCCGGCTCATGCAACGGTCGCTGGTCTGGCACTTTTCGCCCTTCTGGTATCTGGCGGCCATCCTGATTCCGTTCATGGTCACGGGTATCAATGCCATGATAGCCATGCTGCTATTGGGCGTCAGTGCGCCGCAACACTGGTTCGTGCCGGCATTCGGGCCAGGGTTTCTGCTGTTTTTTCTAGTTTACAACGGACTCGGCGAGGAAATCGGCTGGCGCGGGCTGGCATTGCCGGTGTTGCAGCGTCATTTTGGGTCGTTGGGCGGAAATATCGCAGTTGGTGTGATATGGGCCTTCTGGCATTTACCCCTGTTCTGGCTGCGAGGGTCCTATCAGCACGGGGATTCGATCCTTTTATACGCGCTGCTCCTGACCTGCTGGTCCATCATCATGGGCATGCTTATCAATAAGAGCGGGGGCAGTATTCTGGTGGCGATTCTGTTCCACGAGAGCGCCAATTTTATCGCCTTTACCCTCCGTTACCCAAGCTCCCACTATGGCTATTACGTCTGGGTGCTGGCGGCTGCCCTGGCCATCGCGTTTCTGCCGCGACCATACGTCAGAACTCCCTGGAAGGCGTGAGTGGGGTCAAGCCGCTACGCGGGATATTGTGCGGCCAACATTTCATAGGCGTTCGCTTCTTCGATCCGGCCGTGTTTACGGCAGCCGGCGGCATAGATCCGGCATTTCTCACGCAGCACGGCAGCGGCCGCCAGAGCCTGGTCGTCGGATAGGGGCTCGCTGCCGATGATTTTTACCAGGGATTGAATGCGGTGCCGATCGAGGCTGTGCTGCCGGGAGAGTTGGTCGTCGTGCCCGCCGCGTTTGACCACCAGCGCGTCGTCGATCAGATGGATGGGATGGTGCAGGCTGATCCGCAGCCAGAGGTCGTAATCTTCGCAGGCCGGCAGGGATTCGTCGAAGCCCCCCATTTTTTCCAGTAATTCTCGACGCATCATAACCGCCGACGGACTGACCAGGCAAAGCGCCAGGGAGGCCTCGAAGATCCAGCCGGAGGGCTTGCGGTGGCGGTGCTTGGGGTTGACGCGCACCCCCCGGCGAATCCAGATTTCTTCGGTCTGGCAGATCATGGCCTCGGGATGGGTGTCGAAAAAGGCCACCTGGCGGGCCAGCTTGTCCGGCTGCCAGTTATCGTCTGAATCCAGCAAGGCGATCAACTCGCCGCCCGCGGCCTTTATACCGTGGTTGCGGGCGGCGCTGACGCCCTGATTGGCCTGCCGCAGCCAGCGGAGGCGGTTGCCATAGTGCGACAATAGCGCCGGCGTATTGTCCGTAGACCCATCGTCCACCACGATCAATTCCCTGTCCTCGAAAGTCTGCGAAAGCACCGAATCGATCGCTTCCGCCAGGCACCAGGCACGGTTGTAGGTCGGGATGATAACAGAGACCCGACAGGAGGCCATGTGCTGATTCACGGACGATATCCTTTTGATGGAAGCATGCCAATCAGATGGTGATGCAGTGTCATTGCCTGTGCGACCATCAAATAGGAGGCTTTGCGTGCAATGTCAATCATGGCGCGCATTGACACGCGGTAACGTTTTCTTGTTATCATAACATGGGGTTGCGCTCGCAAGCCCGATCTGTTAGAGAAAGAATACAACGTCTGCATAAGATTCATTTTCTAATGATTACTAATAGTTTGCCGTCTTAAAAGGCTATCACCAGAAAGGAGGCAAGTTTCCAACGCCAACCTGGCCACACGATGCGTGTGCGCTTTAAACGCTATATGTCCAAGGAGGATTCCATGAAAAAAACACTCATGTTGACCATCGCAGTCGTTTTCGGCCTTGCCCTGATAATGGGCGGAGCGCCGACAGACGTCCAGGCTAAAACCACTTTCGTTACTATCGGCACCGGCGGGATTACCGGTGTCTATTATCCCACGGGAGGGGCCATCGCCAAGATGGTCAATGCCAAACGCAAAGATTACGGCATCCGGGCCACGGTGGAGTCCACCGGCGGTTCGGCCTTCAACGTCAATGCCATCATGGCCGGCGATCTGGAATTCGGTGTGGTGCAATCCGATCGCCAGTTCCAGGCCTATAAAGGCGAAGAAGGATCCGAATGGGCCGGCAAGCCCCAGCCCGACCTGCGGGCGGTCTTCAGCATCCATCCCGAATCGGTGACGCTCTGCGCTTCGGTGGATTCCGGTATCAAAACCGTTATGGACCTGAAAGGTAAACGCGTCAATCTCGGCAACCCCGGCTCGGGTCATCTGCAAAATTCCAAAGACACCCTGATGGCCGTCGGCCTGGACCCCGAAAAGGACCTCATGGCCGAATACATCAAGGCGGCGGAAGCTCCCGGCCTGCTGCAGGACGGTCGTATCGATGCCTTTTTCTACACGGTCGGGCATCCCAGCGGCGCTTTCAAGGAAGCCACGGCCGGCAAGACCAAGGTCATGTTCGTCGCTATCGAAGGCGCGGGCATCGACCAACTTGTGGCCAACAATTCCTACTACGCCAAATCATTTGTCCCGGTCGAAAATTACCCGGGAGCGATCAATGACGCCGATGTCCCGACATTTGGTGTGAAGGCCACCTTCTGCACTTCTGCCGCTGTGCCGGACGAGGTCGTTTACGCCATCACCAAAGAAGTGTTCGACAACTTTGACACCTTCAAGAAACTGCATCCGGCCTACGCCGTTCTGACCAAAGAGGGCATGCTGGAAGGCCTTTCGGCCCCGATTCATCCGGGCGCCATGAAATATTACAAGGAAGCCGGTTTGAAATAGGCTTTGTTACCTGTGGTGAGCGGCGGCAGCATGCCGCCGCCCGCCGATCTATC
>Ga0180434_10003834_pt1 | contig 18828 bp, 17 predicted proteins | sample SS_ome_7_FD_132453 | JGI IMG/M metagenome (GOLD analysis project Ga0180434, IMG submission 132453) | Hypersaline lake sediment archaeal communities from the Salton Sea, California, USA - SS_1_D_2 metaG | ecosystem: Environmental > Aquatic > Non-marine Saline and Alkaline > Hypersaline >...
TAGCGATACAGCCGGATTCTCGCCCTCTCCCCGGCCGAGAACGGGAAGTCCCACCGGACCGCCAGGTAGGCGAGCTTGAACAGCGGCACGCCCAGGTACGGGGGGACGACGAACGACTCGGCGTAGGTCCCCGAGCCGTCGGCCGGTGGGTTGTCCTGGTAGTAGCTCCCAGCGGAGCCGCCCAGGATGGCGGGGTTGGTTGGAAAGAAGCTCACGGCGCGCTAGTTGGAGAACAGCATGAGTCCGCTGTCCGGGTTGAGGGTCAGGGGGGTGTTCCCGTTCCAGCCCAGCTGGAAGGAGAGGGACACGCCGGGCTGAATACCCCCGTAGAAGAGGGTCATCTCGTCGCGCCAGTTGTTCCCCTCGAACGACTGGCCGTAGCCCCTCACGCCCGCTGCGTCGTAGAACGCCGAAAAGAAGGCCCGAGGAGCTCCCGCCGACGGGCCCTGCTGGAGATTCACGTTCGCCCACCATGCCATGCCGACTCGACTGGCGCTGGCAAGCTGACCTCGGCTCACGCCCGGCACACCAGGCGTGACGATCCAATCGGACGCCGCGTCTCCGTGGAAGTCAATAGGAGTCCCGTACTGGATGAAGTACACCGGTCCATTGGGGCCCGTGCCCTGCATGGAGGCGAGAGGCACAAACACCACGTTCGTCGGCGGGAAGAAGCTCATGCCTAGTCGACCGTGTACCCCAGCGTGATGTTCGTGACGATCAGGTTCGTCAGCGGGTTGCTGCCGGTGTTGGTGTTGTTGGCGATCTCGACGTAGAAGGCATCGCCCGGGTTCACCGTGATCCGGGGCGCGCTCGCCACGACCTCGCCTACGGCACCCCCTCCCGAGAACCCGTCGGCGAGCACCGTGTCGAAGGCCGTCTGCGGCTGTGGGGCACCGCCGTTCGGGAGATAGACGATGCGCATGGACGCGAGTAGCTGGTAGATCCCGTTCTGCCGGATGCTGGCGTTGGCCTGGACGTTGACCGTCACCGGCTCGGGTCCGGCGTAGACCAGCAGCTGGCGTTGGGCCTGTGGCGCGCCTGGGGCCACCGGGTCGACGACCTGGAAGCGGCTGTTCGGGTTCTGGGCCTGGAAGAGCGGGTGGGCGGCGTTGCCACTGCCGATCCGAACGAACACGCCCACCCCAGCGGCGAGAATGTTCGTGATCTGGTTGGCGTTGGAGGGGATCGCCATCGCCCCCGAGAACGAGCTCTCCTCGACGCCGAAGTCGTCGAGGAAGAGGACGTCGGTCTTGGCGTTCGGGCCCAGCGGGATCGCGCCCGCGATGTTGCCTGCCACCGGCACACCTGGAACTCCGCCACCAGGCTGCGGGATGAAGTCGCTGTCGCCGACGCGCACCAGGTTCAGCGTGGGATCGTTGAGCGCCTGAATCCCCACGGAGCCGTCAGTCAACACGAAGGCCGCATCCGAAATGCGGAGGGCGTCATGCTGGCCCCCATCGAGGACGACGTGACGCGGGCTGTCGGCGATGTCCGGCTGAAAGACGCACTGGAGCAACTGGACGCCAGCAGTGGCCCCGCGCAGGTACACGCCGTCACCGGAACATCGACTCAGTACGTTGACCTGGACAGCAGTGGCGTTCTGGACCCGCACGCCGCCGCGACCACCTACTGACACGCGCTCGATGCGAGACGCTCGCCCGTTGATCACGCCCGGGTATCCGTTTTCGGTCTCGGCGCAGAAGGCGTTGGGGTCGGCCGAGAAGTTGCGCAGGAAAAGATCGGTGAGGACGAGCCCGTCGCCTTCGCCGATGATGAGCGGCGCATCGACGTTCCCCACGATCCCGTTCTGGTCGGCATCCCAGCCCTTGAGGACCGAAGTGCTCGGGACGCGCAGTTGCACCCCGTTCGGGACCACCAGTGGGTCCTCGCTCTTGTCCACCAGGATGGTTCGATTCTCCGGGAGCGTGATCACGCCGCCGACTGGAGCCGGGAGGTCGAGCTCCGACTGGAGGAAGAGGGTGTTGCTGGGTACCGCGAACGACATACCGAGTGACCTTTCTTACCGTAGACGCCAGACGTCGTTGGCCTGGTCGTACTGCCAGAGCCAGAAGCCCCTTGGCGTCGTCACGGAACCGCCAGGAAACACGGGCGGCGAAGTGGGTAGTTCAATGGGAGGTCCGTTGCCGTCGCACGTCACCGGCACCGTGCTGTTCCCGATCTCCTTGATCGCCACCTGCTGGTTGTCCTCGGCCATCGCGGGGAAGAGCAGCGTCATGTCGCCGGGTTGAAGGGCAGACGCGTCGTAGAGCCGGATTTTGCCGACGTTGAGTTCGTACTCCTGACCCTGGTCGGCGATCTCCTCGTCGTAGGTAAGGCACGGGCAGTCGCCGTCGCCGTCGCCATCGCCATCGCCAGCCGCGGCCAGCAGCGTGGCGATCAGGCACGGGTCCTCGGGCGTGTCGGTGGTGACGCGGACGAGCACCGGCTCGGAGCCAGCCTGGACGCCCGTCAATCGAAGGACCGCGCCCTGGGGCACGATGAACGGCGTGAGGATCGCCAGGCCTCCGGCGGTGATATCGCCCACCTTGAAGAGCGGCAGGTACTCGTCTCCGACCTCGGCCTCGACCGTCACCGCGGCCCCGGCCGCCGCGCTGCCGTCGGCGATGTCGACCAGCAGCTGGGTGATGCAGCGAGGTCCGATGCTCCCGCCAACCTCGAGGTCGGGGTCGATGACACCCAGGTCGGGTGCTTCGCCCGGGGCGTAGATCTGGGAGTCCGGGTCCGTCGCGGTGACGCCGAGCTCGACAACGGGTGCGGCGGTGATTCCGTCCAACTGACCTGCGACGAGGTAGTCGACGGTGATGCTCTGCTTGCTTGCCATGGTTCGGTCGTCCTCTACGCGTTGCTCGTGACGAGCGCCTGAGCGTTGCTGGTGGCCCCCTGGTCGCTGATGAGGCTCACCTGGAAAAGCCCGTCGGGCCACGGTGATGTGACCTGGAATCGGTAGGTTGTGTCGTCGATGACGGCGCCGCCGGACACGAATCCAGGTGGCGGTCCGCCGTCGAACAGGGGCGCAACGCCGGTCCGGTTGGTCAGCCCGATGCTGTCGGTGACGATGACGTCGATGTCGACGGTGCCCCCCGGGGGATCGGTGACGCTACTCGGGGCCACGTCCTGGATGAAGAACTGCGCGGGCTGACCCAGCAGCTGCACGACGGCGACGGTCTGCGAACAACCGCACGCGTTGACCAGCCGGATCCCCCAGCCCTGGGCGTCCTCCCCGGGACCGGGGAACTGCGTGCCCGTGATCTCCAGTACGATCAGGCCAGCGTTTGTGCCGGAAGGTAGCGTGCGCTGGATCTCTTGAACCGTGGGAGGAGGCAGCGTGTTGGGACCCGGAGGGGTCGGCGGTCCGATCAACTGCACCGCGGTATCGGCGTCGAAGTTCGTCCCAAACAACACGAGGATGGCTGTGGGCTCCGCCTCGGTGAGATTGATCTCCGCGAGGCGCGTCGGCGAGGTGACAGGAGGAGTGACTCCCTCGACGCCGGCCACGGTCAGGTCCGGGGGGCAGCAAGGCTGCCCGCTGGGGCCTTCGCCGCCGGTCGCCGCCACGAGCGTCTGAATCTTGCACGGGTCGCTCACGACATCGGTGGTCACGCGCACACCGATGTCCTCGGACCCCGCCTGCACCCCGGCGATCCGAATCACGGCTCCCTGGGGCACGATGAAGGGCCGCAACACCACGGCTCCCCCCACCGCCAGGGTGGTGACCTCAAAAAGCTCGAGGTACTCCCCGTCGCGCTCCGCTTCCACGGTGACCCGCGCGCCAGGGTCCACCGTTGAGCCGGTGGGGATCAGGACCAGGAACTGTGTGATGCAGCGCGGCCCGATGCTTCCGCCATCCTGAAGGTCCGGGTCGATGACGCCCAGAGCCTCCGACTGGTCCGCTTGGTAGATCTGGGACTGGTCGTCGGTGGAGGTGCCGCCGAGCTCGATCTCTGGCGCCGGAGTGACGCCATCGAAGGTCCCGGTGACGAGGTAGTCGACGGTGATGCTCTGCTTGGCGGCCACGGGCCGATCCTACTTCAGACCACCCCTCTTGCGCGAGTCGGCCGAAATAGCGGCCTGAAGTGGCTCCTGGGACCTCCCAGGGCGGCCTCGTCATCCTAGCCCAGCAGGCTCTTGGCAGTGACGCCGGGGCCCCCACTGTCCAGGACGTCGCGGTTGGCCTGCAGTAGTTGCCGTACGAGGTCGTCATCTCCCACAAAGGGGCCTCCCTCGTGCCCCAACATGCTGCCCGCCGTCTGATTCATCCACCACGCGAAAGGGTCGCTGGGCCCCTGGCCGGGAAAGTAGTCTCGACGGAACTCGGCCACCCTCTCCAGCACGTCGAGCTCCAGGTCCGAGTTCGACACCCCTTGGACCTGGATCATCCTGCCCCTTGGGGGAGTTGGCGGCGGATCCGCAGTCGGCCATCGGTAGTTGAACTTCCACTCGATGGTCGCCGCCGGGCGGTCGCCCTTACGAAGCGAGTAGATGTGGTAGTCGCGGTTGAGCCGGCCGCCGTAGCCGCCGACGCAGTGGTCCATGCTCTTGCCCTCGCTCTTCAGCTGGGCCTCGGTGTCGAGTCTCTGGACAGACCAACCGTCGCCCCACTCGTACACCGTCGTCCCGGGGATCACGGGCCGGTCGCCGAGCCCAGACTCCGCCTGCTCGCGCTTGTAGTCCTCGAGGTTCTCCTTGGCGGTGAACAGGTCCTGCTGGCCGACGTCCATCCCCTCGGAGCGAATCATGCTCACGAAGGGGTAGAAGTTCTCGGTGATCTCGCCCAGGAACTCGTAGCGGGCGGCCAGGTCCATCCACTGCTCTCGGGTGAAGTTGCCCTCCCGTTCGCTGTCGACGAACGCGATCATGGCAGCGAAGGGGTTGTCGATGTCTGGCCAGAGGCGCTTGAGCGTCTTGGCGATCCGCTTCGCCTGCGCGCCCACCCAGGGGAGGTACTTGTCGGCGGGGCTCGATGAAGTCGGTGTCGTGTGGGCGTAGAGGCGCCCCCTGATCAGGTCGAGCGCGACCGAGTCCCAATACTGCCCCGATGCGGCGACCTTTCCTGGCACGACCTCCTGAAGCCACCGAGCCTCTGGGTCGAGCCCTTCGTAGAAGAACCACGCCTGTAGCGACCAGTAGGCCCCGAAAGTGCCGCTCTCCTTGAGGATGCGCCTGAACTTGTCGCGCGTGCCTCGAGGCGGGTTGTCCGTCGCGTCACGCCACTCCGCCAGCGCCGCGAGTTCGGCGGCCACGTCCACCTCCTGGTCGACGAAGATATGCTCAATGCGGCTCCAGGCGAAGTAGTAGATCGGCTGCCCCGAAGGCAGCTGGGAACGGTGAAAGCTGACCGACCAGTTGTCCTTGGCCGACAGCCGATACATGGCCGGGTGCCCCGCGTCTCGGAGGGGGCGGAGGTCGACCTGGCGAGCGAACTGCCCGTAGCTGACCTGGCGCTCCTCGGGGTGCTGGGTGATGTAGTGGATGATCTGGCCGCCCGCCGGGTGGCCGAAGATCCCCTCGATGTTGATGCAGTCGGTGAGGTAGCGGAACCGGTGGGGCGTCGGGTTGCCGATCCGCGCGCGGCTGTCCTCCACGAGCTTCGCCATCGCTGCCACCTTGGCGGCCGTGGCACTGCCGTAGTAGGTGGGCTCGTCGTCGATGCCCATGTCGTAGAATCCCCGGTCCTGGCGGCTGCGCAGAACGACGCGAGCACTCTTGGCGGCGAGCCGCACGAAGTACCCCTCCTTGCCGCGCGTGCCTCGAGGGGCCCAATAGGCGTACTTGCTTCCACCCGCCACGTCGGTGAAGCCGAGCTCGCGCAGCTTGGCCTCGACCGTGGCCCGAGTCGTCTTGTCCTTCGGCTTCTTGCGAGGTGCCCTCTTCTTGGGCTCCTCGAAGCTGACCGTGACGTACTCGAAGCCTGGGTCGCGGTTGGCCTCGTTGGGTAGGGTCTGGAAGATCACCCACGAGTCCTGGGGGCCGTGATGCACGTCAAAGATCCGTGCGTGCAGACCGGGCTCCCCCATCGAGAAGTAGATCGCCTCCCCGAGCACCTTGGGCACCACCTGGTCTCCCTTGAGCTTGCGAGTGCGGACGACCCGGCCGAACGGGCGACTGTAGTGCCCGGTGGCCTTGTCGAAGAACGCGTCGAAGGGGATCAGCTTGACCTTCTCGCGGGTCTTGCTCTGGACGCGGCCCATCCTGACAATCTCAGCCGCGAACGCGATGAGGTCGTCCAGGTCGTAGCGCCCGGTTGGTGGAGGTGCGTTCTTGCGCTTGTACTCCGCGTACCGACTCGCACCCCGTTCGGCACGCTGGGCACGAGCGCGCTCCTCCGACCGGGTACGGCCCGAACTCGCAGAGGTGCCGTACTGGATCAGTACCTCCCGGGCCTCGTTGAGACGCTTCATCGCCTCGAGGTCGCCGCCACGGTCGGGGTGGCGCTGGCCGGCCAGCGTGCGGTAGGCCGTCTTGACCTCGGAGGCAGTGGCTCCCGGCTTGAGACCGAGTTCGCTCAGCGCCTCCGACGTGGACATGGGGTTCGGCAGGGCCCCCCCAGGCGGCGGCCCCAGCGGCAGCGCTCGGGTCGCAACGATCCGCTCCACCTGCGCCCGCTGGGCGAGGTCGACCATGGCCTCGGAGATGGCAGTCAGGTTGTCGGCCATCGGCGCCGAGATGGCGCGGCCCCGGAAGTAACTGGCCTGGTGGAGCGCAAGCACAGCCATGTGCTCGGCCTCGACTGCGTAGTTGTAGGCGAGATCGGGCTGCCGCGCGGCGTTCAGCTGGATCGAACTCTCCAAGAGTCCCTGGGCTTGACGGCTGAAGAACGCGAGCTCATCGGCGTGCTCGTCCATACTTGGGTTCTGCTCCGGCTCGTCGGGGGCTTCCTCCCACCACGACGCCAGAATCTCGATGCCCGCCCCCCGTGCCGCCCAGGCACGGTGATGTCCGTCCTGGATGCTCGCGTACTCCACCCCGAGGTCGGCTTGAGTGAGGGGGCGGCTCCAGTCAAGCTCGTGCTCGTAGCCGCCATCTTGGTACTCCAGGAAGGTGTCGATGTCCTCCTGATCGACCTCCATGATGGCGGCTTCAATCGGGGGCACGTCTCCCCACTCTCCCTGTTCCTCAAAGAGCAGCTGAAGCGCAGGAACCCTCTCGTCGAAGTCGGTGACGTTGCAGCCGCTGCCTCGGAAGAGGTCGGACTGCACGAACTCGGGTTGCGACCTGACCGGCCTCCTCACAGCGGCATCTCCTTGAGCCAATCCGGCGGCAGAGTGTCACCGTCCCCCCGGACGTGCCCCGGCAGCACACTCAGGCCCAGGGTCCGCGTGGCCCACATGCCGCCGCGCTGCATGATGTCGCGCCCAGGGTCGCACAGGCGGCTGTCATCCGACTGGCGGTGCGCGTAGAGGTTGCGAATCTCCGCCCCGTTCGCTGCAGCCTGCTCCTTGGCAAACTGAATGGCCCGGCGAAGCCCGAGGGCCTGCGCTCGAGGCATCTTGTCCGCGTTGCGGAAGTGCCCGGCCACCTCGATCCCGATGGTGTCGTTGTTGAAGCCGTGGCCATGAGCGAGGCGGACGTTCAGCGGGTGAATCCAGTAGACGGTGCCGTCGTGATGCACCGCAAGGTGAGCGGTCATCTTTGGGTACGCCGCCCTCCCGACGTTGTCGACGGCGACTTGGTGAAGGACGATGCCGTCGATCTTCGACCAGTCGTTGCGGCCCAGGGACGTGCGCTTGTTCCGGCCAGCCAGAGAGCCTCGGGAGTAGCGGGCGCTCGCCGCCTGGTCCCGAATGTCGACGATGGGCCACCGCCGGAGCCGGTTGAGCTCGTTCTGGGTGGAGCCGAGCCGCCATGCTGCCGCGGTGACAACAAGGCCCGTGGTCGCCAGGCCGACCCCCAGCATGAATCGTTCGTCCTCGGTCATCGCTTGCTCCTCGGTGGCTTGTCGATGTGCGCGAGCTCCTTCTTTCCGAGCTTCGACGAAGCGTAGAACACGGTCAGACCGGGATCGGTGATCACCAGCATCGGCTGGCCCCCACGCTGCGCCGGCTCCGAGAGGCAGCGAGCGCGGCGACGCACAACGCCCACGTTGTCCTCGTGGACATCGATCAGGACCGCGTCGTAGTCGTAGAGGTAGGTCAGCATGGCGTCTGCGACGTGTCGGTATCCTGCGCCCAGGTCCCGCAGCTGCTCGAGCGCCAAGCGGAAGGTCTGGGCGTAGAACCGGCGCAGCCGTCCGCTCTTCGGTCCCTTCGTCGCCTTCAGATAGGTCTTGCGGTAGTCCTTCGACCCCCCGCGAAGCCGGTTGCCGACCTGCTCGTGGGCATAGCCAACCGCGTCAGGGTCGCCGTCCGCCGCCACGGCCACACGGAGCTCGCGCTGGGTCCCCGTATGCCCCACCAGTCCGTGACCGGCCTCGCGCGCCAGGCTGAGCAGCCGATGAGCGACGCCTCGAGTTCGGCGGCTGCCTGGCCAGGAGGAGCGGCGCATGTCGGCCGCCTCGCGCCAGAGTAGCCACAGCCGGTCGCTCGCGCTCCTGCCCATGGGCACGCCGACGATCCCGTAGTAGCGCACGACCCCCAGCGGGGGGTCCGAGTGACGGAGGGACTCCGCCACGAAGCGCGCCTCGTCCGCGTCCTCGGTGATCTTGAACACCACCCGCGAACTCCGGGTCGGGTAGACAGTCCCCCAGGAGCCCGAGCCCAGGGGCTCGTTGAGCTTCGGGCGCGCCTGCCGAGGGATCTTCAGGTCGGGATCGCGGGCGTAGGCGACATCGACCACGTCGTGGCCGGTGTAGTACCGCTCGTAGTCGGGAGGGTTGTGCATGGCGTAGGGGTTGAGGAGCAGCGCCGCGCCGAGGCCAGCGAGCTCGCCCTCGGCGAATCCATGAGCCGCGCGGTCCTGCCAGGGCCTTCTGGGCGGGTTGGCGTAGGGCAACTCCTCAAACAAGTCCTCGAAGGTCTCCTCGTAGACCTCCTGGGCATACCTGACCGGCTCGACGAGCAGCCCGTCGTACGATCCGTTGGGGTCATTGTCGGCGAGTAGTCGCACGTAGTCGACGCGGTTGGGGACCTGGGCCTCAAACCAGTCGAACCACGCTCGCAGTTCCCGCTCGGGCGCCCGCCACGGGGGGGCCTGGTCGACGCGAGCGCTCAAGATGTCGCGCGCGATGTACTCGGCGCGGCGGAGGGCAGCCGCGCGCGTTGAAAATGTCTCGAGGTCCTCGACGGACCCCTTCTCGACCACCTGAAAGCCCTCCTGGCCCACGTACGCCACCCAAGCGCTGTCCTTGTCCTTCAGTCGCGCCTGGATCTCCGGCTCCGTGATGCCGTCCCAGGAGTGCAGAAGCACCAGCGTCGCGGGGACCGGCCGAGGTCCGGCGACGTACTCCCAGATCTCGGCATGGGCGCCGTCGAAGGTGCGGGGCGCGGGCGTACGACCCCGAAAGACCCAGGCTGGATCAACGGCCACGCGTTCGCACTCCTCGTCGGATGCTGCGCATGGCGCGATACTACCCCGTATCGCCGCCGTCCGGGTCGATGGGCTGTGTCTGCGTCAGCGTGTCGAGGTTCAGGCCCCGCAAGGCCAGTGCGCATCGCTCCACCTCGCGCGCGGCGGTGACGAGCATCGCGTCCCTGAAGGCGCTGGCCGCCTCCATGCAGGTCCTGTGCGCCAGGTGCGTCTCGTCGGCGACCCGGTTGAATGGATCGTCTCCGAGGCTGTCACCTGCGGCGTCGAAGGCCAGTCGGCTGAGCAGCTTGGCCGCGTCACGAAGGGCTCGCGCCACGGCGTCGAGCCCCGTCCCCTGGGCGGTGTCCGCCAGGTTCTGCAGCTGTCGCTCGATTCGGTCGCTCTCAGCAGCTACGCGGACAAAAAAGGCGGTCAACCGTTTACCCCCCGTCGGAAATCATACCGCGAGGGAAGGGCGCGCGCGAAGGTGAGCAGCCTTACGCTTCCGCCGCCTGCTCCTGCTGCCAGGTTCTCGCTCCGGCGAGCAGCAGGTAGCTCGAGGGGTCCAGTAGGCGGGGCGGGGGCTGCTCCTCGGTCCACTGCATCCCTCCGGCGCGGATCGTGGCGACCATGTCGTCGTCCGTCGCACCTGCCGCGTCGTAGGCCTCGAAGTGCATCATCGAGCTCTTGTGCATCTTGCCGACACGCGCCAGCGGGTCGCCCTTCTTGACCTCGACCCCGGGGCGGATCTTGAACTCGCGGTAGCTCTTGGGCTCGATCTCGCCGAGGTTGAGCACCAGGTCGTTCTGGGTGCGCAGGTAGATGGCCCACGAGCCGTGGTAGAAGGGGAGCACAGCGATGACGCGACCGTCCTCTGGGGCAACCACGAGGTCACCCTTGCGGGCGAAGAGGTCGACGCCCGCGTGCCTCACGGTGCCACCGTCGTCACGGGCGCGCTTGGCCCCGAAGGCGCGACCGCTGTAGCCTCGCCAGCCGCTCTCGGACCGATAGCTGGTCACCAGTCGACCTGGGGCCCGTGTCACCAGAGGCCACCTCGAGGTGACGGGGACCGGCGCCTGGGGTGCCCCCCGGTCGACCGGGCGCAGGCTCGGCTCCGAGAGGGGGTCGCTGATGCAGTAGATCGGCGTCTCCTGGGGATTGCCCAGCACCGGCGTCTCGTAGACACACAGATCCAGCGGGGAGCCAGAGCCGACGGCTTCGGCGTCGGGACCCTCGGGCTCGTCGTCGATGTCGGCGTCTACCGGGCCCTCCCGTGCAGCCTCGATCTCCCACGGCTCTGCCTCGGGGTCGTCGAGGATCGGGTCCGGTTCGGGCCCTGGGCCGGGCGGCGCGGGCCGAGGTTGGACCGGCTGCGGCTGCGGCCGTCCCAGGCGATGTGCCAGGCCTGCGGCCAACGCTCCGAGGCCGGCCGCGGCCAAACCGGCGCCTGCCAGTATCCGTTCGTCCGTCGCCATGCTCTACCGTACCGCGTTGCGGAAGCGTGCGTCAGCCCGCTGCCAGTCGCAGAGGTGGTCCCACCAGACCTCGGCGTACTGGCGACGGTCGCCCTCGTAGTCGAGGTAGTAGGCGTGCTCCCACACGTCCATGAGGGTCAGGATGCGGCCTCGAGGGCGGTGGGCGTTCGGGAGGGCCGTCATCGCCGGCACCCCGGTGCTGATCCCGCCAGCGCGCGGTGGGGGGACCGCCAGCCACACCCATCCAGAGCCGAACTGGCCGGTGGCCTGGTCCACCCACATGCGACGGGCGGTGGCGAGGTCCCCGTACCCGTAGGCGAGGGCGTCCGCCAGCGCGCCGGTGGGCCCACCAGGCCGCGGCGACATGCCCGCGAAGTATTCCTCGTGCGCAAGGGCTTGAGCCGCCTGCTCGTAGAGCGTACCCGGGCTACAGAGGGCCGAGTGGGCGACGCCAGGAGGTAGCTCGGGCTCGAGTCGGAGCGCGGGGTGGGCTCGGGCGCCCTCGTCCACGAAGGCCCCTCGAACCGCGGCCTGAAGGGCCTCGCTGCTCGTGCGGAACCGCCCGCGCGACAGATCGTTCACGCGACGGACGTATCCCACGTAGTGCTGGTAGTGGGCCAGCAGGGTCCTGGTCGAGAGGTACGGCTCCAGCGCTCCCGCCGGATACGGCAGGCGCTGGATAGGGATCACTCGGAGCCCTCGAGAGCCTCGTCGAGTAGCTCCACGGCAGCGGTGGTGTCCTTGGTGTCCTGGTAGCTTTTGACGAGGAGTCGCTGCATCTTCTTGACCTGCTCGCCCTTGACACTGGAGGCCCGCAGCAAGGCGAGGGCCTCCCCGAGCATGTCGATCACCGGTTCGACCTCGATGTGGTGGAGGAGGAGCTCGGTGTCCAGGTCGGGGAAGCGCATCCGGTAGAGCTCCAGCGCGCCGAAGATGCTCGCGTCTCGACCTGCCTCGAAGTCGGCCAGAACCTGGTCGACCTCGGCGGGACTCCCCGCGTCGAAGCTGTGCGCCTCGAAGTAGGGCTCGAGTCGGACCCTGAACTTCACGTCAGGAGCGCGCTTGCTGCACGAGGCTGCGCCAGCTGGGGCCCAGCTGGTCGTCGGCCGTGAAGGGCGACATGACGCCGACGTTGAGGAGCACGTACCGCAGGCCGTTGAGGGTGTTCACGCCCAGCATCCCGTCCTGCCACAGACCGCCCATGTTGCTGCCGAGGAGGCCCGAGCGGCTGACGGCGTTGTAGTCGCTCTGGAAGCGCCTGACCTCGCTGTTGGGGACGTCGTCGCCGCCGCCGAGCTTCCGGTCGCCGCCCGGGTCGTTCATGGTGTCGCGGTCCGCGGGGGTGCTGTACCCAAGAGCCGTGAACGCGTCGAAGATCCGCTGGCGCGCCGCGGCGGTGCCTCCCGCGTCCCAGAAGGCCGTGTCGTAGTCGCCGCCGGCCGGGTTGGGTGGGTTGCCCGGGGGCTTACTCGGCGTGCTGCCGCCCGGCTTCTTTGGCTTGGTCTCCGGGGGCTCCGGGACGACGGCGGTCTGAGCCGCCTTTGCCGAGCCGGGCCAGAAGATGATCGCCAGGACAGCGACCAGGCCGACGCCGGCCGCGGTGCCGATGATCACCTTCTGCCGCCGCGTCAGCGGGTTCGGCATCATGTGGCGGTAGGGGTTGTAGTGGAGCGGCGCCCCTCCGGTCCCGACTTGACCGTGGGTGTGCCCGTAGGGGTTGTAGCTGTGCTGCTGCATAGTCGCTCGAGGGTGATGGTACAGCACCTTTGGCGCCTTTCGCAGCAAGTTCCCACAACTGGCCGTTCTGGCGTAAGATCCGGCCGTGTCGACCGCCCCTGTTTTCCCTCACCACCGGTATCAGCCGGCCCCAAACCCCGTGGGAGCGCTCGGGGTGGCGGCGATTCTGGGCCTTCTCGCCGCTGGCGTGGGCGGAACCCTGTGGGTCGTCCGCCGTCGCCAGGACAAGGTTGGGCTCGACCTGCCCGAAGGGGCGCGCCTGATTCGCCCGGATGAGCAGACCGTCCGCGGCGTCCCGAGCAAGGTGGGCGGCGCCCCCGTCGACACCACGATCTTCTTGGAGGTGCCGGTACCAGGCGACCTCCAGGCGTTGCCCCGCGAGGAGCTCGACGCCGACGCGTACGTGGGCTGGTCCGTGTGGGGCACGGAGAACGACGACCAGTTCGAGGTCGCCCGGCGACAGTTCGTGGACGGTGAGAAGCAGCGCTTCTACATTCCGGTGATCGCCCGGGCGCCCCTCGAGGTCGACCTCGACGTCGGATTCAGTGGGCGCGACGGTCGCAACCGTGACCTCGCGCAGTTCAAGATCCAGTTCCGGTGGGCCCAAAAAAGCACCTCCCGGCCGAAGCTCGCGCCGCGACCGGGAGGGGCCATGCCGTTTTCTTTTTTGAAGGAGCGTCCTGTTGGCTGGCTAACAGGACCCCCAGGACACTCGCAGTGTACCATCGCTCCGTGCTCGGTGTGCAACAGGACCCCTACGCCCGCGGCGGCCTTCTCCTGGACGTTCGCAGCCCCGCCGAGCAGCGCGAGGGAGTGCTCCCCGGGGCCATCCCCGCACCCATCGACACCTTCCCGGGGGTGATCCCCGAGATCGCCTTCCTCGCCGGCCTCCCCTTTCCGTTGCGCCATCGCGTGGAAGGTCGCCCCGTCCTGGTCTACTGCAAGCGGGGAATCCGCGCGGAGAAAGTCGCCAGGATGCTTCAGCAGTCCGGTTTCCCTCGCGTGTGCAACATCGGCGGCATCGAGGTCGAGCCGCTTCGATCCATCTACCAGGCTCTCCAGGCCACCAACCACGATCCGGTCCGGTGGGCGCGGTACGGTGAGGAGCAGTACGCCGTCTGTCGGAGGCGCTGGCTCGAGTCAGGCGACCCCGACGCGCTGATCGGCATGTACCGCCACGCTTACGGGGCCGAGCTCAACTGGCTCGACGCGAGGACCACCGGCAGCGCGGGGTCGGCCCACTATTGGGGCCAGAAGCGCGCCCAAGTCCGGGACGAGCTTCTGGCTCGACTCCAGGACTAGCCGACGCGGGAGACAGCCCGGCTGGCGCCGAGGTACGCACCGCCCGCCCCAGCCAGGAAGCCGGGCAGTCCGATGGCGGGGTTGAGTCCCACGTTGACCGCCTTGACGGCCGCGGTGGCAGCGGCGGCGCCGATGGCCGCCCCCCGCTTCTCCATCTCGTCGGCTCCGACCCACGCGCCGACGGCCCCACCAACCACGCCAAGTCCGGCGCTGACGGTGTGGGCGACCCTGCGCAGCTGGGCGACCTCGGCCAAGATCTCCTTGGACTTCTCCTGGGCAGCCTGCTCGGCCTCCTCGGCCGTGTCCGCTGCACCAACCGCTGGCACGATGAGCGCCTTCATCCGAGGGGTGATGACCAGGAGGTTGATCAGTCCAGCGACGATGTTGCCGGCCAGGACACCGACGCCACCGCCGATGGCGGCCGAGCCGGCGGGGTTGTGCATGGGCACAGCGAGGTCGCGCCCATGGGCCGGGACCATCGCGCTCGGTCCGAAGTTGGACGGCGCCGGGGCGCCGGGGGCTCCAAAGCCCTCGGGCCGGGCCAGCGTGCGGGTGGGACGTTCCTCGGTTGCCATGTCGCCGCGATCCTACACCAAGGCAAGCCCGATCTCCCAGCGCGGTCGACCATCGCTCGGACCGTGACGTCGACTGGCTCCGTGCTTGGACGGCGAAACCCGGATTTCTACATGGATCGGGCCCCTACCGAGCCTGTGGAGTTCAACACGGACGACTTCCTTCCGGCCATGGACGCCGTCTACGAGGCCAAGCGCGTCCGTATGCTGGTCCCCGCCCAGGCGTGGCACCTCGTCCGCCGGCTCCGCGAGGCCCCTCGCCGGGAAAAGTGGTTCGCCCGCGTAGACCCTCGCCGTCTGGAGCTCGCCCCGGACCCCAAGGCCCTCCCCGGCGAACACTGGCGCTACGTGGACGTCGGCTCAGGTCTGCGGGTTGTCTTTGAGGAGGACGGCAACGCCTTCCGAGAGGTCCCGTACCCGCCGGGCGCCTTCACCGTCGGAGAGCTCGCGCTCCTCGAGCAGCTGCTGTGGGAGGCCTCCTATCGCGCCGCCGAGGCGGCGGAGGCGGGCACCTTGGCGCGGGACGACCGGCTCGCGGCCGTCGAGCTTGTGGAGGCAGCTGACGAGCTCTCCATGCGCCTGGCGGTCTTGAAGATCCAGCCGACGACCGCGGCGGAGGCCCAGGCGCTCAAGGCGAGCGCGCTCGCCGTCCTTGCCCGGGAGCCAGAGGACAACCCCAAGGGGTACGGCCCGGTGCGGGCGAGCCGGGCCGAGGTGACCTGGGTGCGACCGTCGAACGAAGCGCGCAAGACCGCGCGGTCCTACCTACGCCGCGTCGAGAAGCTGCCACCAAGCCGGCGAGGAGCCCTTACGAAGAAGGAAGCCAAGAAGCAGGGGATCACCAGCGGCGTCGAGCGAGCAGAGAGCATCGCCCGAGGGGACCTGCAGCCGGCCGAGGACCTCCGCGACTTCTTCAATCGGTTCAAGGGCACCTACCGCAAGGCGCTCGAGTCCGACAAGGCCTGGGAGCGCAGCAAGGTTTAGCAGGCCTGGGACGCCTGGGGAGGCACCCCGATGTGGAAGGACGCGATGAAGGCGCTGGGCGAGCCGCCCCCCGAGCTCTTCCCAAACCCATCCAGCTGCACGCCGAGCGCTGCGGCCCGATTCATCACCGAGGCGATCCACCGGGGGTGGCGTGCGCCCGTGTCGGGCGGCCTCGCCGACGGCAGGAGCCCGGCCGAGTTCCACCTGCCTGATCTCGCAGCGGGGCTATGCGTCGAGACCGAGCACACCGCGGACTGGTCGATGGCGATGCGCATCGCCATGGACCACCTGGCGGAGCACCCCGGCTACTATCCGGCGCTCGCCAGGATGGAGGCCGCGCTCGAGGCGGAGGGAAACCCAAGAGGACCGAGGCGCGCCTTCGCCGAGGGCATGGTCTACAGGGTGGTCGAGCCCGAGATCGGCACCTTCGATCTGCGAGTGTTCTCGGACCCCCACGACGACCCGATGCGTTCGTTCCAGGTTGGGCGTGTGGGCGGCTTTGTCGGGCGGGTTGGCGACGACTGCCGCGAGTACGTGAAGGCGTTTGAGGTCGAACACCCCGAACTCAACAGGCGGCGCTACTTCCAGGTCTACAAGACCCACCTGGACGACGAGTACCGGGACCGTGGACTCGGTACCCGCATGTACGAGACGCTGATGGCGGAGGTGTTCGACCGACTCGGGCCCTTCATGTTCGCTTCGTCCCACTGCTCGGTCGCGGGCTCCACCTCATTCGACGCCCAGCGGGTGTGGGCATCCCTCGCTCGTCGATACCCCCACAAGGGCTTCGGACAGAAGCGGCTGCGCTCCGGTGCGACCTACCTCCAGCCGGGCGTGATCGCGGTACTGGAGCGGCCTCGACTCACCCCGGTGGAGAACCCGTACTCCGAGGAGGCGGTTCCCGACAAGTACGTGGGCGGCCTCAAGGGCAAGAAGGCCAAGAAGCGCCGAAAGGAGATCGCCAAACGGTCCAAGAAGGAGTCCGGCGACCCCGAGGCCTATGAGCCCTTCGACACCGACGAAGGCGAGACCACCAAGAAGAGCCGGCACACCCGCCGCTACCACAAGCTCTACGGCAAGGGCGGGAGCGTGGCCAAGGTCGCTAAGGAGACGGGGATTCCGAAGCGAGTGCTCCAGGAGGTGTACGACCGAGGGCTCGCGGCCTGGCGTACGGGTCACCGCCCTGGCGCCACCCAGCACCAGTGGGCGCTCGCACGCGTCTACAGCTTCGCCACCGGCGGACCGACCTGGCGCACCGCCGACAAGGACCTGGCGAAGAAGGCTCGGGACTCGGGATTCAAGCCCAAGAAGAACCCGTCCTCGGGCGACTTCGCTCGGGAGGCGGAACTGATCGTCCAGGCCACGGCTTCTGCCGGCATCGAGCTCGAGCCGCCGGGCCCCATCGGCCGCCCCGTCGAGGGCTACCCCGTGGCCTTCATCGGCGAGGGCATCGAGGCCTCCGTGTTTGCCACGCGCTGGAACGGCCGTCCGGTCGTGGCGAAGCTCTACCTGGACCCCACCCTCACCGTGGAGACCAGCGCTGCCGTTCTCCACAAGCAGATCCAGCGGGGCGGGCCGCTCCGCGGTCTCGCCGAGGTTCTGGCGGTGCTCGGCGTCCCTGGGCAACCCGAGCTCGGGGTGGTGATTCAGGAGCGCGTCACCCGGATCGACGACCTCGACCAGCCGGGGGCTCCCCCCTTCGCCGGGCTCGCAGCCCCCTACCTGGCCGAGACGCTCGAGGACGTTGCCGACTGTCTCCTGGACGAGTGCCCCGACCACGACGACCTCGGCATGGCGCTGCGCGCGGATCTCGTTGCCGGTGCGGCCCTGCTCGGGCTCGACCGCGACCACCTGGACACGCTGGATTGGAGCAAGGAGAACGTGGGCATGGCGGTTCGTCAGGGGCGTCCCCAGGCGGTCATCCTGGACTTCGGGCTCTGACGCTCGATCAGCGCCCGCGAACGCGGTAGGATCGCCCGCGATGTACGCCTACCCGGTCCAGCCCAACCCGTTGCCCCGGTGGGCCTACTTCGCCATCGGGGGCACCGCCCTCGCCCTCGGCGTCGGCGGCTTCCTGCTTTATCGCCGTTCCCAGACGGACGACCAGCCAGGTGCTGCTCCCGGCGGCGACGAGCCCCCCATGCTCGGCGGGGTCGCGCCCCAGGGTGCCGGCGGTGTGACGACTCGAAGCGGCCCCGCTACCCAGCTGGCCGCTCCTGTCGCGGTTGCTGAGGCACAGCAACGGGCGGGGCGCGCGTACACAGCGTCCCAGCAGCAGGCCGTCGATCCTTGCGCCGGCCTCACCGACCGGCAGAAGCAAGTGCTCTACGCGCTGCGTGAGGTTCGCGCGATGCCCCGCTCGAAGCAGAAGAAGGTCTACGACCTCGTGCGTACTCTCGAGGGCAACTCGGCCCTGGCGGAGTTTCAGGACCTGGTCGGGCTGTCCGTGCAGGGGCTCATGCCGCTCCCCATTCCTGGAGCGGGGATGGTCTACGTTCCGTGGCCGGGTGGTCCGAGGGTCTGCCCGATCCCTGGCAGCCGACTCGACCGCCTGTACCAGCGCTTCGAGTCGTCGCTCTCGCGCTTCAAGGCATTCGACGCCGCTCGCGTTTTCAGCCTGCTGTCCCGCGGCTCCGTCCCGGACCTGGCGTCCCTTCTTCCGGGCGGCGGCGGTCTGGGCGGTCTGGGCGGCCTGGGGGGCCTGGGCGGCGGCGGTGGGTTCGGCCTATAGCGGGTCGCGTCCGCGCTTGCGCGCCTGCAGGATCAGTCGTTGTTCGGCCGGCGCACTGAGGCGGATGACGGCCTCCTCATCCACTTCGACCGGACCGTCACGCCACGACCAGTCGTCCTCGGGGGCCAGACCGTAGGCGCGCTCGCCCCACTTCGAGTAGGGCTGCACGTGAAAGTAGGTGCGCCGCTTTCCCCCCACCTTCCGGGTTCCGGCGTAGCTCACCCGGTACTCCCGAAGGCCGCGGGGCGTCAGGTCGCGCGGCGGGGAGGCGGGCGCAACAAACTCCTCGGGTTCATCGGCGGCCTCCTCGTCGGCGCCGTAGAACGCGAACACCCGTTGGGCCGGGTTGAACGCGAACATCAGCGGCGCGAGCCGACGGTCGAGCTCGGCCGTCGGCGGGCAAGAGTCCCCCGGCTTCTCCACCACCAGCGGACCGATGCCCTCGGCGTCGAGGATGACCTCGCGCTGCGTCTGCAGGTTCCAGGCGAACTGATCCGCCGGCAGTCCGGGGTACTGCGCGGCAGCGGCGGCGAGGGGGATCGCCCGGCCGGAGCCGTCGGGCAGA
>Ga0180434_10003836_pt1 | contig 18819 bp, 21 predicted proteins | sample SS_ome_7_FD_132453 | JGI IMG/M metagenome (GOLD analysis project Ga0180434, IMG submission 132453) | Hypersaline lake sediment archaeal communities from the Salton Sea, California, USA - SS_1_D_2 metaG | ecosystem: Environmental > Aquatic > Non-marine Saline and Alkaline > Hypersaline >...
AGGATCGGGGTTCGAAGCGGTCGAAAAGGTCGGTCAACTCCAGCCTCACATCGTCCTGATGGACATCAACATGCCCGGCATGGATGGCATCACCGCCGTGGAAAAAGTCCTGGAGGTGGAACCCGCGACCCAGGTGATCATGCTCTCCGTGCAGGGCGAGACCGATTACCTGCGCCGGGCGATGACGGCCGGCGCGTGGGATTTTCTCACCAAGCCCGCCAGCGGCAGCGAGTTGATCAGCACCATCCGCCGGGTCTATGACAAGGGAAAAGACCTCCGAGCAGCGAGAAGAGCTGCCGGAGTTGCCGGCCCTGCTGCCCTGGGCGAGGAACGCAAACGGGGCGAAGTCGTCGCCGTCTTTGGACCCAAGGGCGGTGTGGGATGCACCCTCATCGCCGTCAACTTGGCCATCGCCCTGCAACAACTGGCCGAGAGCCAACAAAAGGTCGCGCTGATGGACGCCGATCTCCAGTTTGGAGACGTGGGCGTCATGCTCAACTTGCAGGCCAGCCGCAGCGTGGCGGATCTGGTGCCCCGGATCGGAGAGCTGGATAGTGATATGTTGAGCAGCGTGATGACGGCTCATGGCTCGGGGATCAAAGTGTTGTTGGCGCCGCCGCATCCGGTGGCCGCAGAGGGTATAATGACCGCAGTGGTGCCGGGCGATGGTTCGGGGAACCGTTCGGCGCCCGAGGCGATCCTGAACATGATGCGCCAGGATTTCGACACCATCGTCGTGGATGTGTGGAGCTGGCTGGAAGACGTCGCCTTGACCGTGTTCGACGTTGCGGCGTTGATCGTGCTCGTCGTCATGCCAAACATACCGGCCATCAAGAACGCCCGTTTGTTCCTCGAAGTGGCGTCCAAACTGGACTATCCCATGGAAAAAATAGCCCTGGTCGTCAACGGCGTAGATCGGCACCAGGGTATTCAGGTAGAGCAGATCGAAAAAGCGATGATACCCGTAGTAGCTCAGATCCCTCTCGACGAGCGTGCAGCATTGGCAGCCACCAATCGCGGCGTGCCGTGCGTCATGGGAGACCGGGATCGGCCCATTTCTCAGAGTATCTTCCAGCTTGCTCAATTTGTCCAGAGCCAGTTAGCCGCCCTGGATGAGCAGGATGAGATAGGGGATACATCCGCAGAAAGAGAACCGGCAGGGACCGGTTTACTGCGGCTGAGGGGGGTTTTCAAACGAGGATAAAGTTTGTATTGGCGTAGTGGTTAACGACTACTCCGAAGAATGGAGGAGAAATAATGTCGTTGTTGAAACGAATCGAGCAGGAAAAAAAGACATCTCGGACGAGGCCGACCACACAGCGGCCAAGTCCTTCGCAGCAACCAGGATCTCCGCAGAGGCAACAGATGCAAGTGCGCCGTCAGCCGGCTTCTCCCGTTCAGGATGCCTATCGGAACCTCAAGGAACGCATCCAGAACCGGCTGATCGCCGAGTTGGACCCGACGATAGATGTAACTAAAACAGCCGAAGTGCGACGCACGATCGAGACTATGTACGACGAGATCCTGGCGTCGGAGAGTATCGTCCTCAGCCGGACAGAGCGACAGCGATTGTTCGAGCAGATCATTGCAGAGATATTGGGCCTGGGGCCGTTGGAACCGCTTCTGGCCGACGACTCGATCACCGAGATCATGGTGAATGGACCCAAGCAAATCTACATTGAGCGCGGCGGAAAAGCTCAGCGCGTCAAGATCACCTTTGAATCGGACGAACACCTGATGCGCATCATCGAGCGTATCGTCGCTCCTCTGGGACGCCGCATTGACGAGAGTTCTCCCACCGTGGATGCTCGTTTGCAGGACGGCTCTCGTGTGAACGCAGTGATCCCGCCGATCTCTCTCGTGGGACCCGTGCTGACCATCCGTAAATTTTCTGAAACACCCCTTACGGTCGAACAACTGATCGGATATGGCTCCGTGACGGCTGAATGCATGGAGTTTCTCAAGGCCTGCGTGCAGGCGAAACTGAACATCATCGTCTCCGGGGGAACTGGCTCTGGAAAGACGACCTTTTTGAACCTCCTTTCTGGCTTTATCCACGCCGACGAACGCATCATCACCGTCGAGAACGCCGCCGAGTTGCAGTTGCGCCAGGAACACGTCGTGACGCTCGAATCGCGCCCACCCAATATCGAAGGCAAAGGCGCGGTCACCATCCAGGACCTGGTGATCAACTGTTTGCGGATGCGCCCGGAGCGCATTATCGTGGGCGAGTGTCGTGGGCCTGAGGCTTTCGACATGCTCCAGGCGATGAACACGGGACACGAGGGCAGCATGACGACCATCCACGCCAACAACCCCCGCGAGGCTCTGGGCCGTGTGGAGAACATGATCCTGATGGCCGGGATGGACCTGCCCCACCGGGCTATCCGCGAACAGATCGCCGCCGCGCTGGACTTGATCATTCAGCTTTCGCGCATGCGGGATGGGAGCCGTAAATGCGTCGCCATCACCGAAGTCCAGGGCATGGAGGGAGATATCGTCACCATGTCCGACATCTTTAAATTTGAACAGACGGGATTCGAGGGCGGTAAGGTGCTCGGTGAGCTGCGCTCTACAGGTCTGCGCCCGATGTTTATGAGCAAGATCGAGGCCTCTGGCATCCACCTGCCGCCTAGCATCTTTGGCGCGGGACAGCGGAGACGATATTAGCAGCGAGGAATAGCTGGGACATAACGTGGAGGATAAGCGATGTTGTTGCCAGTGGTGATAGGATTTGGCTTGATCGGCCTGATCGTCTTGGTGGGCGGGATCATCCTTTCTCGCCGCGAAAGCGGTTCCCTGATCGAAGAACGATTGGGCCCTACCGGTGGATTCGGTGAGTCTGAAGAGCAAGCCCCCCAGGCGCCCAAATCCCCTATCGGAGATGCCCTGAATCGCGCCCTGGCCGACCGGGGTATCGGAGCGAACCTGGCGACGCAACTGGCGCGGGCGGACCTCAAAATAACCGTAGGGGAGTTCATGGCCGCCACGGTCATTCTGGTCATAGCGGCCGGCGGGATCGCCTACTTTGTAAAAAGAGACATACTCGTCACCCTTGGGGCGTGCGCGGCTGCCTTTTTCGCTCCCCGCATATACCTCGCCCGTCTGCGCGGCAACCGGCTGAAAGCGTTCAACGAGCAGTTGGGCGACGCGATCAACCTCATGGTGAACGGTATCCGCGCCGGGTATAGTATCTTGCAGGCCATGGAATCGGTGTCGCAAGAGATGGCACCTCCGATCTCGGAAGAATTCGGGCGGATCGTCCGAGAGATGCAGTTTGGTATCCCGATGGATGAAGCGATGGACCACATGCTGCGGCGCGCTCCCAGCGACGACCTGGATATGCTCATCACGGCGATCAACGTACAACGCGAGGTGGGCGGCAACCTGGCTGAGGTATTGGAATCCATCAGTTTTACCATCCGGGAGCGCGTGCGGATCAAGGGAGAAATTCAAGCAAAGACAGCCATGACGCGCGGTTCGGGGTACATGATCGCCGCCGTTCCCATCATCGTCTCGGTGATCGTCTACCTCATCAATCCCGCGTTCATGGGGCCGATGTTCGTGGATCTCTGCGGGCAGATCATGCTTGGCGTAGCACTCCTGGGCATCATAGTGGGTTTTGTGGTGATCAATAAGGTCGTGCAAATCGATGTCTAGTTCTGGAGGAGGCGCAACATGCCGACTAGCGTAGTTATCATCGGTTTGGGTCTGTTTTTACTGGGGGGCCTGCTTCTCGTTATCTTTGGCTTGACCCGGTCGCGGCAGTCCGAATCCCTTGAGGATCGCCTGGAGGAATTCGGCGCGCTGGAACGGGCGCCCACGTTGGAAGAGATGGAGCTGGCACAACCTTTCAGCGAGCGCGTGCTGCTCCCCTTGTTAGAAAATCTGGCCAAATTTGCGACGCGCTTCACGCCGCAAAAGACTTTGGAAGCGACTCAGCATCGGCTTGACGTAGCCGGCAACCCCAACAATCTAGGAGCGGCCCAGTTCTTGGGCCTCCGTATATTATTGGCGCTTTTGGTGGGCGGACTGGGCTATGTTCTGCTGATGACAGCAAAGAACCTGTCGCCGATACTGCGCATTATACTATTTGGAATGCCGGTGATAGGGTATTTCCTGCCGGTGATGTGGCTGAGTGGAAAGATCAGCAGGCGACAGGAGGCTATCGTCAAGGCGCTGCCTGACACGCTCGACCTGCTGACGATCTGTGTGGAAGCAGGGCTGGGCTTTGACGCCGCCATGGCCCGGGTGGCCGACAAGTGGGACAACGAGTTGTGCCTGGGATTCTCGCGGGTGATGCAGGAGCTCCAGTTGGGCAAACTGCGGCGCGATGCATTGCGCCACATGGCAGAAACCATGGAAGTACGGGACGTGACCACGTTCGTGGCCGCCATCATCCAGGCGGGACAACTGGGCGTCAGCATCGCCAAGGTGCTGCGCATCCAGTCGGAGCAGATGCGTATGCGGCGGCGCCAGCGGGCAGAGGAGCTGGCCAACCAGGCGCCGCTTAAAATGATGCCCGCGCTTCTCCTCATCTTTCCGGCTTTGTTCATCGTCCTGTTGGGGCCAGCCGTCGTCATGGTCAAGGATATGTTTATGGGCGGCGGCGGCGGCCTTCCGTGAGAAACAGGAAGAGACGTTAGATTTTCCAGCGTGAGTGTACGATCGTCGGCCCTGCCGGTAGCTTCTAACCTTTGGCGCGATCTTTGGACGTGGTTGCTCGAACTCGTTTTTCCTCCACGCTGCATCGGTTGTCGCCGGATAGGCGTTTGGTTGTGCGAGGAATGCCAAGGGCAGATCGCTTACGTCGAACCCCCTTTTTGCGCCCGTTGCGGCAATACCGTTTTCACCACTGACCTTTGCCCGCGCTGCCAGACCAACCCCCTGCAAATTGACCGCATACGCTCGGTGGTTTACTTTGAGGGCGTGCTCCGCGAGGCGCTGCACCACTTCAAATATGATCAGCTTACCGCGCTGGCCAGGCCCCTGGGCGACCTGCTGGCGACGTATTGGAGACAGCATCCAATGCCGGTTGACGTCATTGTGCCTGTTCCGCTGCATAAAACTCGACTGCGCGAGCGGGGATACAATCAGGCCGCGTTGCTGGCCCGCGAGATGGCCCGCCAGGTCGGGGTAGCAGTGGATGAACGAACCCTGTTGCGCCAACGTTCGACGGCTCCCCAAGTCGAACTCGATATCACGCAGAGAAAAAAGAACGTACAGGGCGCTTTCCGTTGCTCCAGCGACGCGCTGGCTGGCCAGCGCGTTTTGTTGATCGATGACGTCTGCACGACGGGCGCCACGCTGGAAGCCTGTGCTGTGGCCGCCCGGGAAGGAGGAGCACATACGGTGTGGGCCTTGACGCTGGCCCGCGCGCGCTAACTGGGCGCATTTTGTATTGGAAGATGAGCAGATGACTGCTCACTTATGAATGTAGCAAGGAGGAAGCTATGGAACTCTCTATGTTTACCCGAAAACTGGAAATGACACCGCGCTTGAATGAATACGTAGAGCGTAAAGTAGGAAAACTAGATCGCTATCTGCCCTCGATTGACGAGGCGCGTATTGACCTGTCGGTGGAGGATACGCGCAGCAACGACGACCGGCAGGTAGCCCAGTTGACCGTGTGGACGCGCGGCACGATCCTGCGGGCGGAGGAACGCACGGGCGATATATTCGCCTCGATCGACGCGGTGATGAACAAGATGTACCGGCAGATCGCGCGGTACAAGGGCAAGCAACAAGATCGCTGGCACGGAGCCGCCGAAGAACTCCCTATCGAGGAGCCTGTGAGCGAGCCAGCGGGCGAGATCGTCCGCGTCAAGCGCTTTGAGGTTCGCCCCATGTCGCCGGAGGAGGCTATCGAGCAGATGGAGTTACTGGGCCACCATTTTTACGTCTTTTTGAACATGGAGGAGGGGACGATCAACACCGTCTACAAGCGACGGGATGGCAACTATGGTCTGTTGCAGCCGGAATTAGACTGAAAAAGACATATTTTCTGGGCGCGTGCATGCGAAGGGGTTCGGTCGAGACCGAACCCCTTCCGGTGTAGGAGGATCAGTTGACAGAAAAAATAACCTTGTTCCTCCTGGTCGGAGGATGGGGAGAAAGCAACCTGGATCGGGCGCTGGACGGCGCGCATCGGGCCGCCGCCCGGGATCTGTTGGAGAGGCTGGCGCACACAGGATGGATTGGCCGCGTGGTGATCGCCACCGACGACCCTGACTGGGGCGCTGGGCTGGCTCGTTCCTCAGACGTGCCGGTCGAGGTAGACAGCGATCCGCCGGGAGAGACCTTTCACTTTGGGCGGCGGCTGGTCGGGCTGATCGAGCGGTACGGTGCCCAGCGCGTGCTCTACAGCGGAGGAGCTTCGGCGCCGCTGCTGAGCAGCGCAAATTGGGCCGAGATCCTGGAGCGATTGGGAGAGGCAGGGCGATTGGGAGTTGCCAACAATCTGCACTCTTGCGATTGGGCGGGCTTTGTTCCGGCGGACGAGGCGACGCCGCTGCTCGCGCGGCAAGCGAACGACAACGCCATCGCCTGGGCGCTGGCCAACGAGACGGATCTGCCCATCGAGAGCATGGAGGCGTCGGCTGCCACGCGCTTCGACCTGGACACGCCGACGGATCTATTGATCGCGCACCGTCACCCGGCCATCGGGCCGCACCTGCGCCGCTTTCTCGACGAGCTGGGCTGGGAGTCGCCGCAGTTGGATGGGGCGCTCGCCGCGATGGCCCGCGAGGGCGGGAGCCTGGCGGTGGTGGGACGAGTCTCGGCGGCGGCCTGGGCCGCCCTGGAGCGGGCGACCCGGTGTTGGGTGCGGGTCTTTGCCGAAGAACGCGGGATGCGGGCCAGCGGACGGCAGGGACGGGGAGAGACGCGCTCGCTGCTGGCGGATTACCTGGGGCTGGTCGGTATCGAGGGGTTCTTTGCCGAACTGGAGGAATTGTCCGAAGCGGTGTTGTTCGACAACCGCGTGATCCTGGCGGCGCGAGGGCTGTGGCCCTCGGTTTCGGATCGGTTCAATTCCGACCTGTATCGCTGGGACAAGATCGAGGAGCCTTTCCTGCGTCATTTGACCCGCGCGGCGGCGGAGGCGCGGATACCGGTGGTGATGGGCGGACACGCGGTCGTTTCTGGCGGGCTGATGGCGCTGATCGAGGCCTACCAGGCGGAACAGGAGAACCATTGAGGCCGATGATACTCTTTGTCTGTACAGGAAATATCTGCCGCTCTCCGATGGCGGAGGCGCTGTTGCGGGCGCGGCTGGATCGTGACGAGGCGCGTCGCGACTGGCGTGTCACGTCGGCCGGTACGTTGACGGCCGGGGGAGGACCGGCGAGCGCGTATGCCATCGCAGAAATGGCCGAGCGCGGGATAAACCTGCGCTCCCACCGCGCGCGCCGCATCTCCCGCAGGCTGATGGAAGAATCCGACCTGGTGCTGGCGATGGCGCAGAGCCACGTCGAGGTGTTGGAGACGATCTTTCCCGCCCATGCCCACAAAGTGCATCTGCTGAGCGAGATGACCGGGCAGAAGTACAGCGTCTCCGACCCGTATGGCGGCTCACGGTTGGAGTATGCGTACATCGCTCAGGAGCTGGAGCAGTTGATCGACGGCGGTTACGAGCGTATCGTGGCGCTGGTCGAAGCGGCAGCCGACGGTTGAAAATCGCCCAACCATTTCACCCAGAACAATTCATCCCTCACGATGTTATAAAGGCGCTCGTCGGCAGTCCAGAACTCGCAGCCAAGCATCTCAGCCAGGGCTAAATAGTGGGCGTCGTAAGCAGCCGGGCGATTGAAGCGATTGGCCAACCTCCACGCTTCTTCGTACAAACCGGGGATAGTGACCAAACGAACTCCCAATTTGTGAACAGCAACAAAGGCGTCCTCACCCTCGGCCAGCGTGATCGTTCCCCGATAAACCTTGTTGCGAATAACTGAGGTCGTTTCGTATGCCCACAGGGGAGGGGCAATGAGATCTACACTCTGAGTCTCCCACTCGGTCCACAGTTGCCTAGCCAGCAGGCTGTCGTGTTCAGCCAACACCAGCTTGAGGGCCAGATTGGCATCACTACAAATCAGAGGTGAGTTCACAGAGACGCTCTCCTCTTAATTGTTGGAGATCTTGCACGGAATCAGAAAGAGGCGTCCCGCCGGTACGGGCCAAAATCCGGGTTCGTAATGCATCGGCCATCGCCAGCGCCTCGCGCCTGTTTGCTTTACGTAGCCTTTGTTCATCACTTATAGACTCCAATTGCCGCAGATCCTCAGTGCTCACCAGCGCTGCTTTGGGCTTTCCCCTTGAAAGCAGCAGGATCCGTTCCCCATTGTAGGCGACTCGACGTACAACTTCAGTCCATCGTTTTTTGGCCTCGGTTATGCTGATGGTTGTCGTGCTCATACTATTGCCTCCCCAAAGTCCATGAACGATTTTAGCACGCTCTATCGGGACTGGCAAGCCCAGTCCAGTTCCCCATGATCTGTTCTATTTTCTTCACCAGACTTGCCAATTCCACCACCTGCTTCTCTCGCGCCCAGCGCGCCTTCACCTCGACGCCGCCCGCCTTCAGACTGCGCTTGCTCACCGTCACCCGCACCGGGCAGCCGATCAGGTCCGCGTCGGCAAACTTGACCCCGGCGCTTTCCTCCCGCTCGTCGTACAGCACTTCCAGACCCGCTTCCTGCAATCGCGTGTAGACCTCATCGGCCTGGACGCCCACCGGATCGCCATCGCCCAGCCTCAGCAGATAGACGTCGAACGGAGCCAGGGCCGGCGGCCAGACGATGCCGTCCTCGTCGTAGTGAGTCTCGATCACCGCCGCCATCAGACGCCCCACGCCGATGCCGTAGGATCCCATCACGATCGGATGTTCCTCCCCCTTTTCCTGATCGTGATACGTCGCGCCCACCGACTCGGCATAGTGCGTGCCCAGCTTGAAGCAATGGCCCAGCTCGATGGACGATTCCGCCGTCAGCGTCCCATCGCAATGCGGACACAGGTGACCGCCCTCGGCCTGCGCGATGTCGGCCAGGAGCGTGACGGCAAAATCGCGGGGGTAGTTGACCCCGGTGAGGTGGTAGCCAGGCCGATTCGCCCCGGCGACGAAATTGTATCCCGCCTCGATGGAAGGATCGGCCACGACGAGCACGCCCGGCCTGTCGCGGGCCTCTCGCACATCCAACCCCACCGGCGAGGCGTATCCCGGCTCGGCTCCGGCGGCGCGAATCTCCTCGTCGGTCGCGGGCCGCAGCTCGCCGCCGCCCAGAAGGTTCCCCACTTTGGTCTCGTTCACCTCCAGGTCTCCACGGATGACAAGGAACACCAACTCCGCGTCGTCCCTGGCATAGAACACCGCCTTGAGCGTCTGGCTCGTCGGCACGCCGACGAAAGCGGCCACGTCGGCGATGGTCTCGCAGTCGGGGGTGGCGATGGGCTGTGGCTCTTCCAACGCCTGGCGCTCGACCGGCGGCAGCCGGAACGTGGCCCGCTCGACGTTGGCAGCGTACCCGCAGCTCGTGCAGCGGATGAAAGTATCCTCTCCATCGGGATGGGGCAGCATGAACTCGTGAGAATCGGCGCCGCCCATCATCCCCGTGTCCGCCTCGACCGGGATGGGGCTGAGGTCGCAGCGGGCAAAGATGCGCTTGTAGGCATCGATGATGCGGGGATAAAAGGCGTCCAGTCCGGCGGCGTCGGCGTCGAGACTGTAGGCGTCCTTCATGCGGAACTCGCGCACGCGCAAAAGCCCGCCGCGCGAGCGTTGCTCGTCTCGCATTTTGGTCTGGATGTGATAGACGACCTTGGGCAGATCGCGGTAGGATTTGATCTCCCGCCGTGCCAGCTCGATGACCACCTCCTCGTGAGTCATCGCCATCGCATAATCGTGGCCGCGCCGGTCCTTCACCCGCACCATCGTCGATCCGACGCTCTCCCAGCGCCCTGTTGCCTGCCAGAGTTCGGCCGGGTGCATGACGGGCATCAACATCTCCTGAGCGCCAATACCCTTCATCTCCTCGTGCAAGATCGCCTCGATCTTGCGCGCCACGCGCCAGCCCAGCGGCAAGTAGCTGTAGAGGCCAGCCCCCAGGAAACGGACCAGTCCGGCGCGGATCGCCAGTTGATGGCTGGTCAATTGGGCGCCGGCAGGCGCTTCTCGCAATGTGTAGCCGAAAAGTTGCGACATCTTCATCGGTTTACCTCCCGGTGGGGCGGCTTTGCCAGCCGCCGTTACAAAAATAAAAACCAGCCTCCCGGAATCGGAAGGCTGGCGGATCGCAAATACGTGAGGGGTTGATGACGCCCCAGGCAGCGCTAACCGAATCCCTGGATCGGGTGCGGTCGCGGGCTGCTAGGGGCGGGAAATGCACAATGGATCATCACACGTTCCTCATCTTCAGTATGTTAGCACAGGACGGCGTATTTGTCAATCCCCCCGCTTTTAGTATAATGATGCGCTAGAAACTATCTTGCCGGAGAACGACGTGGACATCGATGAGATAGAAACCTGGAAGCGCCTGACCACCGCTCTGGGCTGGACGCGCTCGAGCTATTTCCTGATGAGCGTCTTTATCGCGACCCTGCTCGTGATCCTGGTCGTGTGGTGGCCGCTGGCCGAGGCGTACCTGGCCCAGTTCGACCCCAACCGCTCCCTGTGGGTACAGATCGATTGGCTGCTTTTGGGCAATTTCGCGGCCATGTCGCTTTTGATCATGGCGGGCGCCGATCTCAAGGTCGACGCGCTCATCGTGTTGGTGGGGCTTTTCGGCGGGCTGGCCATCGAAGGCTGGGGCACGCAGACCGAACTGTGGACATATTATACCGTCGAACGCCCACCGCTGTGGATCATCCCGGCCTGGCCCATCGCCAGCCTGTCCATCGACCGCCTGGTGCGCCTGCTGCACCGTCGAGCGCCCGAACCAGGCTCAAAAGTGTTTGTAGTGCTGTATTGGGCGATCTTTCCCACGTTTTACGTTTTGATGGCGGCCTTCGTCTGGCCCACCCTGGACAAATCTCTCACGGTACTGGCGCTGACCGCGTGCGCGCTGATGATCGCGTCTCCCACCGAGCACCGCTTGGCCGTGCTCACGTTCGTCGCCGGATCGGGGCTGGGATACTTTTTGGAACGTTGGGGCACCACGCGTTACTGCTGGATCTATTACACCTGGCAGACCCCGCCCCTGTTTGCCGTGCTGGCCCACGGAATGGCGGCGGTCGCTTTCTGGCGAGTGGGATCGCTGGTCCAAAAGCTGCCGTTCAAGCTGTTCACCACCGTGACCCATCGAACTCGCAGGTGATACAAGTTATCGGACACCTTAATCCGTTTATCCGCTGCTCATCCATTGCACCAATCACCGAGGTGGTTACATTGAGTGTCCGCGCTCCTTGACAAAGATCAAATTCTCGTTAAAATGGGGTCGTTTGTTATATAGGTGTGGAGCTTTCCACAAAACTTTAGATCAGGGAGGTAAACTCAAATGGCTATGAAGATCACGGACGAATGCATCGCTTGTGGCGCTTGCGAGGAAGAGTGCCCCGTCGAGGCGATTTCAGAGGGAGACGAATTCTTTGAAATCGACCCGAACGTATGCGTCGAGTGCGAGGGCTATTTCGACACACAGCAGTGTGTCGAGGTCTGCCCCTCGGATGCAATTGTAAAGGCATAGCCAAAGCCTTTACAGCCATCTGGCCCGCTCCCACATTGGCAAAAAGTCAAACGTGTGGAGCGGGCCAGGAATTTCTACTCTACCGCCAACGGCCTGATACAATGTGAAGCTACCCTTGTTGATCGCAGGCCGCTTTGTACGGCGCGATAATCGCTTTCGTGTCACTGTTGAGAGCGAAGGTCAGCCTGTCGCTGTACATCTGCCCAACTCCGGGCGATTGACGGAGTTGTTAATCCCCGGTCGTCCCTGTTGGTTGGTTCCATGCTCCGGTCCCCGACGCAAGACGCGCTTTGATCTCAAATTAGTCGAGTATGCCGACGTCCTGGTCTCGGTGGACGCGCGGCTGCCCAACCATCTCTTCGCCGAGGCGTTGAAAGCCGGTCGGCTGGCCCCTTTCCAGGATTACGTCCACTTTGAGCGAGAGGTGCGGCTGGGCGACAGTCGCCTGGATTTTCGGCTGAGCATGCCGGATGGCGTCTGCTGGGTGGAGATCAAGTCAGTGACGCTGGTCGAGGAGGGCGCGGCGTGTTTCCCCGATGCGCCGACCGCCCGCGGCGCGCGGCACGTTCAAGAGTTGACCACGGCGGTGGGCAGGGGAGAACAAGCCGCGATTGTTTTCATCGTTCAGCGACCCGATGCCCGATGTTTCGTTCCTCATGACAGCGCAGACCCTGCCTTTGGCGCGGTGCTGCGCGAGGCGGCCAGCGCGGGCGTCGGCGTGTACGCCTGGACGTGTGAGGTTAACCGGCGAGCGATAGAGATCGCCAAGCAAATCCCGGTGGACTTGTGACATTCAGAGAGGAGCAGCCATTGCTACAAACTGCTATTGAGGCGGCTAAACGAGCCGGTCAAGTGATCGCCGAGCGGTACCCTGCCGGGCGCAACGCGACCTTCAAGGGGTATCGCGACCTGGTCACGGATACGGACGTCGCCGCGGAGGCGGTCATTCTCGATCTGATCCGCGCCCGCTTTCCCGATCACGCGATTCTCGCCGAGGAGGGCGGCGGCGACGAGGCGCACGGCGACTATGTGTGGGTCGTCGATCCTCTGGATGGGACGACGAACTATGCTCACCACGTGCCCGTCTTTTGCACTTCCATCGGCGTGCTGGAACGGTGCCAACCCATTATCGGCGTGATCCACGATCCGCTGCGCGAGCAGACCTTTGTGGCGGAGCGGGGCAAAGGGGCCACGTTCAACGGCGAACCGATACACGCCAGCGCCACGTCTCGCCTGATCCATTCGGTGGTGGGGCTGGATTGGGGACACAGCGACGAGGTACGCGGGCAGACGCTCGATCTCCTGCTCCAGATCGCACCGCGCTGCGGCACGGTGCGGGCGCTCGGTTCGGCGGCGCTGGCGCTGGCTTACGTGGCGGCGGGCTGGCTGGATGCCTACTTCAATCTCTCGCTCAAGCCCTGGGACACCGCCGCCGGGACGCTCCTCGTCGCCGAAGCAGGGGGACGATGCACCACGTTAAAGGGTGAACCTTTTTGCGTGGGTGTGCCAACCTGCCTGGCGACGAACGACCTAATCCACGATCCACTGCTGGCCGTGATGTGTGACACGGAGGCTGGATCAGGGCGCTAACGCCAGAATGCGCTGCATCATCTCGGCGTCATCGCGCAGGAATCCCGCCGCGGGCAGGCGCGTCAACAACTCGGCCCAATCCGCGTTCCGGGCGAACACGTCCTCAAAGATGGGCAGCGCCTCGTCCACGCGGCCCAGGTCGGCCAGCGTGACGGCGTGCCAGAAGGGCAGTTCCACGATGTCGGGGACCATCTCGGCAGCCGCACGGTACTCTCGCAGCGCTTCCTCGATCTTCCCGGTTCCGAGCAGTTCGTCGCCCTGGTTCATGTGCTGGTAGGCGCGGTGCAGGTGCACCAGCCGCCGCAGCTCGCGGATCGGTTCCGTGTGATCTTCCACGCGCAGTTCCATCACCCGGTCGGCCCAGGGGCGGCCTGTGGAGACGGGCTTTACGATCAGGATCGCCGCGCTTTGTCTCCCGCGGATGTCGCCTCCCACAGCCTGTCCGGCTTCGAGGGCTGCCAGCATGCATTCGGCGAGGTCGCCCGTCGTCTCGCGGTAGGCGCGGGCCATCGCCGGCCAGACGTCGGGGCAGGCCATCATGTTCGCCTGCACAGAAAAGCCTTCACCCGTCTCGTGGCCCGCGTCGGCGATGCAACGCGCCCCGGTGTGGGCGGCGATCCGCCCCTGCGCGTCCACCATCGCCACCTGGCGCAGTTCGCGCTGTTCGTCGGTCGCCAGCAGCGACGTCAGTGTGTCGGGCGCGGGCTTGCCCGCCCGCATCAAGGTCAGTCCCAGTGGTCCGTAGCTGATCTCGGCAAAGGCCTGCGTCGCCACGGCTCCCACGCCCGCCTCGGCCCAGGTCACCACCGACCCGACCGAGAACCAGTGGGACTGCACCGCCACGCCCATCTCGCCGCTTTCGGGGTCGCGGGCGACGATGGAGAAGGTGTGGGTTAGTCGAGAGGGATGAGGGGATTTCCAGTTGGTGTGTCTACTCATTTTTACCTCCGTTCGCCAATAAGCCCGTCACACCATCGCCGGGCTGCGCTTCTAGTTCATTTTACAACCAAAGCATATCGATTGTCGAATTCATCCCAAGCCAGCATCAACTCGAGGATTGGTACGCGCTGAGGGTCGGTGAAAGCAGGATCGTTGAGCAGAAATGTTTCCTCATCGTATCCACTTACGAGGAGCGCGTGTTGAATGTCGATTGTCCAGTACGGCAACTGAGCGGTATGTACCAAGATGATTGGGGGCACATCTCGGTCAATCGCTCGTTTCAGATCCTCAGTGGCGCCCTTTTTGAACTGGGTTTGAACGCCATAACGTTCGAGCCGCGTGAGGTGTGAAATCGGTACACCGGCAGGCGTCAATCCCAGGAGATGGTTCAACTCTGCCTGAGTAACCACGATCTCCAGGTGTGCCAGAGCCATCTGAGCGCACGCCGCTAGGCAGCCGGTCGAGGATTTTTGTCGCCGGTGTTCAATTTTCAGGGAACGCATGAGCGTTGGCGATCAAATCCTCGGCCGCAGCCGTCTCGGTTAACACCTCGCCCGTTGCAGCATCCAGTTCGATGCGTCCTACACGTCCCACGACGCCGACGTTGGGATTGGTGAGCACTATATCGCTCCGCCAGATTGGACGTTCGCCCAGGACCAGTTCTGGTGTCTCGGCCCGCAACAAGTTCCCTACGTGCTCCAAGAGCCAGACATTGGCTCGACGTCGGGCTGCTTCCGGCGCGACGATCTCCATCTGTAGATGAACGCTGACTTGAAGCCGCGAGGCCGACGAGGTTTTCGTCGTAACGGGCATCACAACGTGGTGCATACTCGTTCTCCTTCCTTTGTCCTCTCGACAATCGTTGCACTCAAAGCCAAGAACCAGTGCGATTGCACCGCCGCGCCCATCTCGCCGCTTGCGGGGTCGCGGGCGACGATGGAGAAGGTGTGGGCTAGTTGAGAAGGGTGAGCGAGTTTCCAATGGTTGTGCTTGTTCATCTTTGCCTCCGATTGTCGTGTTCCGGGTAAATGAAGCCTTCGCTTTGTATTGGGTACTCTCAGCAGTATAGCTCAACCTCACTCAAAAGTCAAAACTTTATCGCGCCGACTTGCCCACCCGCCAACTTGCAGTACAATGTATACCACACCCCAACAGGAGGCGACCGATGAGCACGAAAGACAACAAGGCCGCGAACGTACAGGGTAGATTCTACCTGGGCCGCGAGTACGACCTGAAGAAAGGGGCGGTCACCGACCAACCCATCCTGTACGACGCCCGCCACCTCACCACCCACGGCGTCATCCTCGGCATGACCGGCTCCGGCAAGACCGGGCTGGGTATCGTCTTTTTGGAAGAGGCGCTGCTCCAGGGCATCCCAACCCTCATCCTCGATCCCAAGGGCGACATTGCGAACCTGCTGTTCACCTTCCCCGACCTGCGCCCAGAGGATTTCGCGCCCTGGGTGGACGTGGAGGGAGCGCGGCGGCGCGGTGTGAGCGTCGAAGAGTACGCAGCCCAGGAGGCCCGCAAATGGCAGGAGGGCTTGGCCGAGTGGGGCATCACCGGCGAGCGCATCGCGCGGCTGCGCGAGACCGTGCAGCTCACCGTCTTTACCCCTGGCTCGGAGGCCGGGCAGCCGGTGGACGTGCTCCATTTCTTCGACACGCCCGACCTCGACTGGGACGAGCACGAGGAGGCGCTGCGCGAGCGCATCGGGGGACTCGTCTCGGCGCTGCTGGGGCTGGTGGGCGTCGAGGCCGACCCGCTTCAGAGCCCCGAGCACATCCTGCTGGCGCGCATCGTCGAGCACGTCTGGCGCGCCGGGGAGCGGCTCGACCTGCCCACGCTGATCCGCTCGCTGCAAAAGCCTCCCTTCCAGCAGGTGGGCGTCTTTGAGCTGGAGACCTTTTTCCCGGAGAAGGACCGCTTCGCCCTGGCCCGGTCGCTCAACAACCTCATCGCCGCTCCTGGCTTTGAGACCTGGCAGGAGGGAGCGCCGCTGGACGTGAGAGCCTTGCTCCACGCCGATGATGGACGTCCACAGGCCAGCCTCTTTTACCTGGCGCACCTCAACGACGCGCAGCGGCTCTTCTTCATCACCCTCTTTCTCGAAGCCGCCCGCGACTGGCTGCGCGCCCAATCGGGCACCACCGACTTGCGGGCGTTGATCTACTTTGACGAGGTGTTCGGCTACTTTCCCCCTTACCCATCCAACCCGCCCACCAAGACGCCGCTCATGGCCCTGGTCAAGCAAGGGCGCTCCGCCGGTCTGGGGATCGTGCTGGCGACGCAGAACCCGGCCGACCTCGACTATAAAGGGCTGACGAACGCCGGTACGTGGGCCATCGGCTCGCTGCGGACCGAGCGGGACAAGGAGCGTGTGCTGGAGGGGCTGGAAAGCGCGATCTCGGAGGCCGGTACGACGACGGACCGGCGCACGCTCGACCGGGCGCTGGGCGCGCTCAAGCCGCGCACTTTTCTGTTCCACGACATTCACAAAGGCGATCCGGTCTTTTTCCGCACCCGCTGGGCGATGTCCTATCTGCGCGGGCCGTTGACCCGCAAGCAGGTGCGCGAGCTGGCAGCCCGCACCTCCGTAGTGGCGGCGGCCTCTACGGGACACCATCCTCGCCCCTCGGCGCCCCGATCGTTCGAGCCAACCCAACCGGTCGAGGCGGAGGTGCCCCTGCGGATTGTGAGGGAACAACATCCGTCTGAATCCACATTCTCTGACCTGACGTCCAGCCCACCCACGCTCCCCCCCGACGTGCCCCAGGTTTTTCTCCCTCCGACGGTCGCCTTCGAGTGGGCACTGCGGGGATACGAAGAGCAGACCGGCCGATCGGTGCTGGTACAGGAGCGGCGGCTGGTCTATCATCCCCGCCTGCTGGCGCTGGGCGAGGTGCGCATCCTGGATCGAAAGCGGGACGTGGACACTGTCAAGATCGTGGCGCGATTGATGGCGCTCGACGAGAGTCACATTTCGATCGATTGGGACGCGCCAGATGTGGAGCAGATCGCGCTGAATACGGTGGATCTTTCGCCGAGACCGCTGGGAGAGGGAGCTTATGCGCCATTGCGCGGCGCGTCGACGCTGACCCGCTCGCGCGACCTGAAGCGGCTGGAAAAGGACTTTGCCGATTACCTCTATTACAACACCTCCGTCACAATCTGGCACAGCCCGGTGTTCGATCTGTACGGCAAGCCGGGAGAAAGCCGACGCGACTTTCGCGTGCGCTGCGAGAAGGAGGCCCGCCGCGAGCGAGACGCCGATCTGAGCAAGGCCCGCGCGCGCATGGAGAAGGAGATGGCTCGCGTGCAGCAAAGACTGCGCCGCGAGGAGCGGGAACTGGACGGGGATCAGGATGAGTTGGAGGCTCGCAAGCGGGAAGAGTGGCTGACAATGGGCGAGTCGGCGCTCAACCTGCTATCTGGGCGGCGCTCGTTGACCATGCTCTCCCGCTCCAGCCGCAAGCGCAGGATGACCCAGCAGGCCAGGGCCGACGTCGAGGAATCGCTGGATGCCATCGAGGATTTTGAGCGGCAGTTGGAAAATCTAAAGGCACAGTGGGAGTATAAGGTCGAAGAGATCAACGATCACTGGGCCGAAAAGTTGGACGAGATCCAAGAAGTATCGCTCACCCCGCGCCGCACCGACGTGACGGTCGAGTTCTGTGGCCTGGCCTGGGCGCCGGTCTGGCGGATAGTGTCTGACGATGGACGGCAGATCGAATTGCCAGCCCGTGAAACGTAAAACAAGGGAGTAAAAAATGATCCCACTGCGCGATAACATACCCGCTCGCCGTTTTCCCATCGTCAACATCACGCTCATCGCCCTCAATGTGCTGGTATTCCTGTTCGAGAGCCTCCTCGGCCCAGAGCAACTGGATCAATTCATTTTGATGGCCGGGCTGGTGCCGACCAATTTCTGGCAGGTTGGCGGCCTGAGCGGCTGGTTCCCTCTGTTCACCTCCATGTTCCTGCATGGAGGGTGGTTGCATCTGATCTCCAACATGCTCGCCCTTTACATCTTTGGCGACAACGTCGAGGATCGCCTGGGGCGCCTGCGCTACTTGTTGTTTTACCTGGGCAGCGGCCTGATAGCCGGTGGCGCCCACCTGCTCGCCTACTCCCGCTCGTCCATCCCGACGGTGGGTGCCAGTGGGGCTATCGCGGGCGTCCTGGGGGCCTACCTGGTGCTTTACCCTTCCGCTCGTGTCGTCACCCTCATTCCTGTGTTCTACTTTATACGCATCGTCGAACTCCCGGCTCTGGTTTACCTGGGTTTCTGGTTCATCTCCCAGTTGTTCAACGGCTTTCTTGCCCTGGGGGCCGCCGACGTCTTTCAGAGCGGCGGTGTGGCCTGGTGGGCGCACATCGGGGGTTTTGTCTTTGGACTGTTGATCGTCCGGTTCATTGCCCCCCGCGATGGCGGCGGCCCCTACGTGATGCCGCCACCCCGCTCTCCCCGCGTCTATTGGGACCGGTACTAAGTACTTGTCTAGAAATAACATCCCGACATTGAACGAGTTGCACGATTTCAAGAATTGCATTATCCTCACGTCATAGCGAACAGTGAGGAGGTAAAATTGAACAGCAAACCAATACACCAATG